>Ga0209391_10000491_pt1 | contig 18575 bp, 26 predicted proteins | sample PPLLak3March2015_FD_187246 | JGI IMG/M metagenome (GOLD analysis project Ga0209391, IMG submission 187246) | Freshwater sediment microbial communities from Prairie Pothole Lake near Jamestown, North Dakota, USA - PPLs Lake P7 Core (1) Depth... | ecosystem: Environmental > Aquatic > Freshwater >...
CGCCGCAGCCCGAGGCCCCGGACCACCTCGGCCTGGTTCCTGTTGAAGCCGATGGTGCTCTTCACCTGCGTCACCGTCAGCGTCTTCTTCGCGCCGTTGTTTCCGTTCATCTCACAGCCTCAATCCACCGGCCCGCCCTGAGCGAGACGTCCCGAGGGACGTCGAGCCGAAAGGTCACGCCGAGGTATGCTCCAGGTCTGCCAGGTCGCGCCCGCGCGCCCGCGCCACGCTCACCGGGTCTTTCAGGCCCATCAGGCCCGTGAACGTCGCCCGCACCACGTTGTGCGGGTTGGCGCTGCCGAGCGACTTGGTCACCACGTTCTGGATGCCGGCCGACTCGACCACCGCGCGCACCGCGCCGCCGGCGATGATGCCCGTGCCTTCCGGCGCCGGCTTCAGCAGCACGCTGCCCGCCCCGTACCGGCCCGTGATGACGTGCGGCACGGTCGTGCCGATGAGCGGCACGCGGATCAGCGACTTCTTGGCGGCCTCGATCCCCTTCTTGATCGCCGAAGGGACCTCGCGGGCCTTGCCCACGCCGAACCCGACCACGCCGTGGCCGTCGCCGACGACGACCAGCGCGCTGAAGCTCAGGTTCTTGCCGCCCTTGACGACCTTGGTCACCCGGTTGATGGACACGACGGTGTCCTTCAGATCGATCTGGGACGGGTCGATTCTCTCTCGCGTTCTGAACATCTAGAACTCCAACCCGGCCGCGCGGGCGGCCTCGGCCACGGCGCGGACCCGCCCGTGGTAGAGGAAACCTCCGCGGTCGAACACGACGTGCCTGATGCCCTTCGCCGTGAGCCGCTCGGCGATGATCGTGCCGATCTGCTTCGCGCCCTTGACGTTGCCGCCCTTCGCGCCGTCGGTGAACACCGCGCGGGTGGCCGGCTCGGCGCTCGACGCGGACGCGAGCGTCCGGCCGGTCGCATCGTCGATGGCCTGGACGTAGATGTGGGCGACGCTGCGGAACACCGTGAGCCTGGGCCGGTCGCCCGTTCCGCTGAGGCGCTTGCGCGTCCGCAGATGGATGCGCTGGCGTCGGTCCTGTTTCGTCTTGATCTTCATACTCCGTCGACCTCTACGCGCCGGTCTTGCCGACCTTCTTCTTCAACACTTCGCCGGTGTACCGCACGCCCTTCTGCTTGTAGGGGTCCGGCTTGCGCATGCGGCGGATGTTGGCGGCGATCTGGCCCACCAGCTGCCGGTCGATGCCGGTCACCGTCACGTGCGTCTGCTTGTCGACGGCGATGTCGATGCCCGCCGGGATGTCCAGCACGACCGGGTGCGAGTACCCGAGGGCGAACGTCACCTGGCGGCCCTTCAGCTCGGCGCGGTAGCCGACGCCCACGATGTCCAGCTCGCGCTTGTAGCCGTTGACCACGCCCTCGACGGCGTTGGCGACGAGGCTGCGGGCCAGGCCGTGGAACTTGCCGAGCTGGGGGTCGTCGCTCGTGGTCTTCGCCACCAGATCGGTCCCCTGCTGCTCGAACGTGATCCCCGGGGGGACCGGCTGGGAGAGAGTGCCCTTCGGCCCCTTCACCTCGACGGCCCCGTCGGCGATCTTGACGGTCACGCCCTTCGGGAGCGGAATCAGTTTCTTGCCAATACGGGACATGGACGCCTACCTACGCTTCTGCTACTACCACACGTTGCACAGGACTTCGCCGCCGACGCCGGACTTGACGGCTTCCCGTCCGGTCATCACGCCGCGCGAGGTCGTGAGGATGCTGATCCCGAGGCCGCCCAGGACCGGCTTCACGCTGCCGCAGCTGTAGTACACCCGCCGGCCGGGCCGGCTGATGCGCTGGATTCCACTGATGACGTGCTCGCCGCGGGGCCCGTACTTGAGGAACAGCCGGAGCTGCTTCACGGGGGCCTGGCCCGCGCCTGGGGGCTCCTCGACGAACTTGTACCCGGAGATGTAACCCTCGTCCTGCAGGATCCGGGCGATCTCGGTCTTCAGCGTGCTGGCCGGAACGTCCACACGGGCGTGCTTCGCCTGCACGGCGTTGCGGATGCGCGTCAGCATGTCAGCAATCGGATCGGTCATGGCTTCTCAACTCTGTCGTCGGTCTTACCAGCTGCTCTTGATGACCCCAGCCACCTCGCCCCGGAGCGCGAGCTCCCGGAAGCAGAGGCGGCACAGCGCGAACTTGCGCAGATACGCGCGCGGCCGCCCGCACCGCTGGCACCGGTGGCGGTGGCGGATCTTGTACTTCAGCGTCTTAGCTTCCTTGGCGATCTTCGCGGTCGTGGCCATAGTCCTCAGTTCGCCCGGAACGGCATGCCGATCAGCTGCAGCAGCCGCCGCGCCTCCTGGTCGGTCTTCGCCGTCGTGCAGACCGACACGTTCATCCCCCGCGCCTTGTCGACCTTCATGTAGTCGATTTCCTGGAAGAGCAGCTGATCCTTCAGGCCCACCGTGAAGTTGCCCCGGCCGTCGAACCCCTTGGGCGAGACGCCCTTGAAGTCGCGGACGCGCGGGAGCGCGATGGCGATCAGCCGGTCCAGGAACTCGTACATCCGCACGCCCCGGAGCGTCACCATGGTGCCGACCGGCATCCCCTGGCGCAGCTTGAACTGGGCGATCGACTTGCGGGCGCGCGTGACGACGGCGCGCTGCCCGGCAATCCGCCCGAGCTCGTCCTGGGCGGTGTCGGCGATCTTCGCGTTCTGTGTGGCTTCGCCGACCCCCATGTTGACCACGATCTTCGTGACCTTGGGGACGGCCATGACGTTCGTGTAGCCGAATTCCTTCATCAGGGCCGGCACCACGTCCCGGAGATAACGTTCCTTCACCCGGTTCATTTGTCGACGACTCCCTCGCACTTGCGGCACGTGCGGACCTTCCGCCCGTCCTCGAGGACTTTGTGGCCGATGCGGGCCCGCGCGCCGCACTCGGGGCACACCAGCTGCACGTTGGAGGCGTGCAGCGGCGCCTCGCGTTTCATGATGCCGCCCTTGATGTTCTTGCCCGGGTTCGGCCGGGTGTGGCGGCTGATGACGTTCACGCCCTCCACGAGGACGCGGTTCGTGTCGGGGTTGATCTTGAGCACGCGCCCGCGCTTGCCGCGATCCTTCCCGGCCGTCACAAGGACGGTGTCGTTCCGGCGGATGGGTGTCTGCAACCGTGACATGGCCTAAATCACCTCGGGCGCGAGCGATATGATCTTCATGAACTTCCGCACGCGCAGCTCGCGGGCCACCGGCCCGAACACGCGGGTGCCGATCGGCTCGCCTTCGTCGTTCACCAGCACCGCGGCGTTCCGGTCGAAGCGGATGTAGCTGCCGTCCTTGCGGCGCTGCTCCTTCCGCACGCGGACAATCACGGCCTTCACGACCGTGCCCTTCTTGACCGCCGAATCCGGGGCGGCTTCCTTCACCGACGCCGTCACCGTGTCGCCCAGCCGCGCGTAGCGGCCCACCGACCCGCCGATCGGGTTGATGACCGAGATCTTGCGGGCGCCGGAGTTGTCGGCGACGTCGAGGATCGACCGCATCTGAATCATGGCCTGCTCCTCCCGTTACTCGGCCGCCGCGCCGGCCCTGACCGCCCGCGCGATCACCCGCGTGATCACCCAGCGCTTGCGGGCGGACAGCGGGCGGCTCTCCACGATGACGACCTTGTCGCCCACCCGCGTCTCGTTCTGCTCGTCGTGGGCCATGAACGTCGAGGTCAGCCGCTGGGCCTTCCCGTACGTCTCGTGGCGCACCTGGCGCTCGATGGCGACAATCCGGCTCTTCGCCATCTTGTCGCGGACGACGACGCCCGTCAGTTCTGTCTTGGCAGCCATACGCTTCCTACCGTTTTTCCGTCAGGACTGTCTTGACCCGCGCCAGCTCGCGTCTGAGCGCGCGCACCTTGTGCGAGGCGTCCAGCTGGCCCATCGCCTTCTGGATCCGCAGCCGGAAGACCTGGTCCTGCAGATCCTTGACCTTGCCCTTCAGCTCGTCGACGTTCAGTTCGCGGATCTCGTGGACCTTCATCTCACACCCTCTCCTCGGCGAACCGCATCGCGAACCGCGTCTTGATGGGCAGCTTCGCCGCCGCGCGATCCATCGCCTGGCGCGCCTCGGACTCGGAGACCCCCTCGATCTCGAAGAGCACCTTGCCCGGCTTCACCACGGCGACCCAGAACTCCGGCGCGCCCTTGCCCTTGCCCATGCGCGTTTCCTGGGGCTTCTTCGTGACCGGCTTGTCGGGGAAGACGCGGATCCAGATCTTCCCGCCGCGCTTGACGTACCGGGTCATCGCCACGCGCGCGGCCTCGATCTGGCGCGCCGTCATCCAGCACGGCTCGGCGGCCTGCAGGCCGAACTCCCCGAAGGAGACGTCGGACCCGCGCCAGGCCTTGCCCCGCCGGCGCCCGCGCTGCTGTTTCCGGAACTTGACCTTCTTCGGCATCAACATGGCTGTGCCACCTCGCCTACGCCGATGCGCGCGGCGCGCGCCGCGGCGTGCGGTATTCCTCTTCCCGGCCGGTGCGCGGCACGAGACGCTCGCCCTTGTACAGCCAGACCTTCACGCCGATCTGGCCGTAGGTCGTCGAGGCCTCCGCCTGGCCGTAGTCCACGTCGGACCGCAGGGTCTGCAGCGGCAGCTGCCCGTGCAGATACCACTCCGACCGCGCGATCTCCGCGCCGTTCAGCCGCCCCGACACCCGCACCTTGATGCCGCGGGCCCCGAAGCGCAGCGCCGACTCGACCGCCTTGCGCATCGCGCGCCGGAAGGCGACGCGCTTCTCGAGCTGCATCGCCACCGACTCCGAAATCAGCTGCGCGTCGAGCTCGGGCTTCTGGATCTCCTGGATGTTGATGAAGACCTCGCGGCTCGTGCGCTTCTGGATCTCCTGCTTGAGCTTGTCGACCTCCGTCCCCTTGCGGCCGATGATGATGCCGGGCCGCGAGGTGTGGATGTCGATCTTCAGCTTGTTCGCGGCCCGCTCGATCTCGATCTTCGAGACGCCCGCGTGCTTGAACCGCGCCTTCAGGTTGTCGCGCAGCGACAGGTCCTCGTGCAGCAGCTTCGCGTAATCGCGGTCCGCGTACCAGCGCGAGAGCCAGGTCTTGTTGAACCCCAGCCGGAACCCGTACGGGTGGACTTTCTGACCCACGTCTCGCTCCTACTTCTTCCGCGCGGCTGCCGCGCCGCCCGTCTTGGTCGACTTCCGCGCCCGCGGGGCCTTCGCCGCCGCGGCTCCATCCGCCGGCGCCGGCGCGGCCTTCTTCTTCTCGGGCCGCTCCGCCACCGCCACCGTCAGGTGCGTCGTGCGCTTCACCACGCGGTACGCGCGCCCCATCGGCGCCGGCCGCACGCGCTTCTGCGACGGCCCCTGGTCCGCGTAGCACGCCGAGACATGGAGCCGTTCCACGTCGCCGCTGAATCCCGGCTTCTGCTGCGCGTTCGCGATCGCCGAGCGCAGCACCTTCTCGATGTCCCGCGCCACTTTCTTCCGCGAGAACTGCAGCGTGGCGAGCGCCTGGTTCACGTCGTTCCCGCGGATGAGGGCGAGCACCAGCCCCGCCTTCTGCGCGGACGTGCGCACGTACTTGGCCGTGGCCTGACCTGCGATCATGGCTAGCTTCCTGCCTTCGGCGCCGCAGCCACCGCCGCCGCCTTCTCGGACTTCGTGGTGTGGCTCCTGAACGTCCGCGTCGGGGCGAACTCGCCGAGCTTGTGCCCGACCATGTTTTCCGTGACGTACACCGGGATGAACTTCCTCCCGTTGTGCACCGCCAGCGTGTGGCCCAGCATCTCGGGCACCACCGTCGAGCGGCGCGACCAGGTGCGGGTGACCTTCTTCTCGTTCGCCCGGTTCATCGCCTCCACCTTCTCGAGCAGGTGGGTGTCGACAAACGGGCCTTTCTTCAGGGATCTGCTCATAACGCCTTTACCGCTCCGCCGCCCTTACTTGGGCCGCCGCGTGATGATGAACTGATCCGTCGCCTTGCGGTTACGGGTCTTGAAGCCCTTGGTCGGGACGCCCCACGGCGACACCGGGTGGCGGCCGCCGGAGGTCTTCCCCTCGCCGCCGCCCAGCGGGTGATCCACCGGGTTCATGGCGACGCCGCGCACGTGCGGGCGCTTGCCCAGCCACCGCGTCCGGCCGGCCTTCCCGAGCGAGATGTTCTCGTGGTCCAGGTTGCCGACCTGGCCCACCGTCGCGCGGCACTCGATGTTGATGCGCCGCAACTCGCCCGAGGGCATCTTCACCGACGCGTACGGGCCGTCTTTCGCCACCAGCTGCACCGACGACCCGGCGCTGCGCGCGATCTGCCCGCCCTTGCCAGGCCGCAGCTCCACGTTGTGGATCTGCGTGCCCAGGGGGATGTTCTTGAGCGGCAGCGTGTTCCCCGGCAGGATGTCGACCGTGTCGCCGGCCACGATGCTGTCGCCCACCTTCAGCCCCGCCGGCTGCAGGATGTAGCGCTTCTCGCCGTCGGCGTACTGCACGAGCGCGATCCGCGCCGATCGGTTCGGGTCGTACTCGACGGTCACGATCTTCCCCGGGATGCCGATCTTGTCCCGCTTGAAGTCGATGATCCGGTACAGCCGGCGGTGCCCGCCGCCGCGCCACCACACGGTGATTTCCCCGTGGTTGTTGCGCCCGCCCGACTTCTTCAGGTTCTCGGTCAGCGGCTTGAAGGGCTTCGCCGTGGTGATCTCGGCGTAGTCCTGAATCGTCTGGAAGCGCCGCCCCGGTGATGTCGGTTTGTAACTGCGGATAGCCATCGATCCACCCCGCTCTACGCGCCTTCGAGGAACTCGGGCAGCTTCTCGCCGTCGCGCAGCCGGACGTAGGCCCGTTTCCAGTCCGAGCGCTGCCCGACAAAACGGCCCTGCCGCTTGACCTTGCCATGCGCGATGGAGGTCCGCACCGAGGCGACCTTCGCGCCGAGCAGGTGCTCCACCGCACGCTTGATGTCGATCTTGTTGGCGCCGGTCGCCACGTGGAACACGATCGTCCTGCCGTCCTCGCGCAGGATGGACGTCTTCTCGGTGATGAGCGGCCGCCGGATCACGTCTGTGAGGTTCATGACCCCAGCACCTCCTGCAGGCGCTCGACGGCCGCCCTGGTGGCGATGATCCGCCGCGCGCGCATGACGTCGCGGGCCTTCAGCCGCCCGCTTTCGAGGCACACCGTCCCCGGGATGTTCCGCACGGCGCGCACCAGGGTGTCGGCCGGCTTCACGTCCACGACCAGCGCCGATCGCGACGCGCCGAAGCGGGCCAGCATCTCGGCGGCGGCCTTGGTCTTCTCGACCTCGGCGAACGCCTCGACCACCACCACCGCGCCCGACTGCAGCTTCGACGCCAGCGCCTGGCGCAGCGCCCCGCGCTCCTGCTTGCGCGGCATCGCGTAGTCGTAGCTGCGCGGCTGCGGGCCGAACACGGTGCCGCCCTTGCGCCACAGCGGGCTGCGGACCTCGCCGGCCTGCGCGCGGCCCGTGCCCTTCTGCTTGTAGGGCTTCTTGCCCGTGCCGCTCACCAGCCCGCGCGTCTTCGTCGCGTGCGTCCCCCGGCGGTCCGCCGCGTTGTCGCGCACGACCGACTGCCAGATCAGGTCCGCCTTCACCCGCCCTCCGAACACCTCGTCGCGGAGCTCGAGCGAGCCGGTCTTCTCGTTCTGTGCGTTGACGATGTCGACCGTCATGGCTACTTCTTGCCCCTCTTCACCTTCTCGACCTGCGGCTTCGGCTCGGGCTTGGCCGCCACGGCCTTCCGGATCACCACGTACGACCCCGGCGCGCCGGGCACCGTGCCGCGCACCATCATGAGGTGCTGCTCGCCGTCCACCCGCTCGACGAACAGGTTCAGCGTCGTCACCCGCTCGGAGCCCATGTGGCCGGCCGCCCGCATGCCCTTGATGACCCGCGACGGGTACGACGAGGCGCCGATGGACCCGGGCGCGCGGTGGAACATCGAGCCGTGCGTCGCCGCGCCGCCGGCGAAGTTGTGCCGCTTCATGACGCCCTGGAACCCGAGGCCGCGGCTCTTCCCGATGACGTCCACGCGCTCGCCGCTCTTGAACACACTCGCCACGAGCACCTGGTCGCCGGCCTTCGGCACGTCGGCGCCCTTGGCCAGCGCCACTTCGCGGCGCACCCGCGTCGGCGGCACGTTGGCCTTGCGGTAGTGCCCCGCCAGCGGCTTGGTCGCTTTGGCCGGCTTCTCCTCGACCAGCCCGAGCTGGACCGCTTCGTAGCCGTCGTTGTCCGCGGTCTTGGCCTGCACGACCACGCACGGACCGGCCTTGATCACCGTGACCGGCTGCACGACCCCGTCGGGGCCGAACAGCTGGGTCATGCCCACCTTCCTGCCGATGATGCCTGTGACCATCGCTACTTACGTTCCTTCCCGAACGCCTTGATCTCGACGTCCACGCCGGCCGGCAGATCGAGCTTCATCAGCGCGTCGACGGTCTGCGACGTGGGCTCGAAGATGTCGATCAGCCGCTTGTGGGTCCGGATCTCGAACTGCTCGCGCGACTTCTTGTCCACGTGGGGCGAGCGGTTCACCGTCCACTTGTTCTTGTCGGTCGGGAGCGGGATCGGGCCCGCCAGGCGCGCGCCGGTCCGCTTCGCGGTCTCCACGATCTCGGCCGTCGACTGGTCGAGCACGCGGTAGTCGTAGGCCTTGAGCCGGATCCGGATCTTGTCGCCGAATGCTGTCGCCATAGCTGCATCTCACTCGGGGTTCGGGATTCGGGATTCGGGATTCGGGGACCATTCCCCTGTCCCCGGCCCCGCGGCCCTCGGCCCCAGTCCCTATGCCAAAATCTCCGTGACGGTCCCGGCGCCCACCGTGCGCCCGCCTTCGCGGATCGCGAACTTCGACCCCTTTTCGATCGCCACCGGCGTGATCAGCTCGGCCGTGATCTGCGTGTTGTCGCCGGGCATGATCATCTCCACGCCCTCGCCCAGATACATCGACCCCGTCACGTCCGTCGTCCGCAGGTAGAACTGCGGCCGGTACCCGTTGAAGAACGGCGTGTGCCGCCCACCCTCTTCCTTGGTGAGCACATACACCTCCGCCTTGAACTTCGTGTGCGGCGTGATCGACCCCGGCTTCGCCAGCACCTGCCCCCGCTCCACGTCGTCTTTCTCCGTCCCCCGCAGCAGCACGCCGATGTTGTCCCCCGCCGTCCCTTCATCGAGCAGCTTCCGGAACATCTCGACGCCCGTCACCACCTTCTTCATCGTCGGCCGGAAGCCCACAATCTCCACTTCCTCGCCAACCTTCACCTTCCCGCGCTCCACCCGCCCCGTCACCACCGTCCCCCGCCCCGAGATCGAGAACACGTCCTCAATCGGCATCAGGAACGGCTTGTCCACCTGCCGCTCCGGCATCGGCACATACGTGTCCAGCGCGTCCATCAGCGCCAGGATCCCCGCCTCGCCCTCCGGGTCCCCCTGCAGCGCCTTCAGCGCCGACACCCGCACCACCGGCACCTCGTCGCCCGGGAACCCATACGACTTCAACAGGTCCCGCACTTCCAGCTCCACCAGGTCCAGCAGCTCCGGGTCGTCGACCGCGTCCACCTTGTTCAGCGCCACCACGATGCACGGCACCTCGACCTGCCGCGCCAGCAGCACGTGCTCCCGCGTCTGCGGCATCGGCCCGTCCGTCGCCGCCACCACCACGATCGCCCCGTCCATCTGCGCCGCGCCCGTGATCATGTTCTTGATGTAGTCGGCGTGCCCCGGGCAGTCCACGTGCGCGTAGTGCCGCTTCGGCGTCCCATACTCCACGTGCGACGTCGCAATCGTCAGGATCTTCGTCTCGTCCCGCCGCCCCTGCGACTCCGACGCTTTCGCCACTTCGTCATACGGGATGTACTTCGCCCAGCCCTTCGACGCCGCCACCTTCGTCAGCGCCGCCGTCAACGTCGTCTTCCCGTGGTCAATGTGCCCAATCGTGCCCACGTTCACGTGCGGTTTGGACCGATCGAATTTTTCCTTCGCCATGGCTCAATCCCGTCGCTTGGAAGTTGCGGCCTCCCGCGGGAGGCGTCGTTAACGCCGAATCACCCTCGAACTGCCTGGCTCATCCGGACGCGCAGGCGAATGGAGCCGATGACCGGGATTGAACCGGTGACCTCGTCCTTACCAAGGACGCGCTCTGCCGACTGAGCTACATCGGCCGACAACACCCTCAACCGCTACGGCCGGGCTTGCCTAGCCGTAGCTCACGATACGGTCCGACTTCGCGCACCAACTCTCGGCTGCCCGCCTTCGCTCGTCGAACCCTTCCACCCAACGAGCTACGGCGTGGCATTACGCCGTAGCGCCCCCTTGCGTTGCCTCGGGGCGCGGAGGCGAATGGAGCGGGAGACGGGGATCGAACCCGCGACCAACAGCTTGGAAGGCTGTGACTCTACCACTGAGTTACTCCCGCCTTCGTTACGCTCCGGCTCTCAACACCTTCCTCGCGTCACTTCGGCGAGGCAGGCCCGCCAGGTACGCTCCGGCTCTCAACACTCTCCTCGCGTCACTTCGGCGAGGCAAGCCCGCCTGAAGCAGCTCGCGAGGCGGCCCGACTTCGCGACGCCGACTGGCCTGCCGAGCCGTAGCTCGCGATGCGGTCCGACTTCGCGTCGGTCCGGCCAGCTATTTTCCTCCCGTCGCTACGTCGCCTGGCTTGCCATGAGCGAGGCCCTTCGACTCGCTGACGCTCGCTCAGGACACCATTCGACCTCAGCCTGCCGGCCGAGTCGAATGGTGGGGAGGGGAGGATTCGAACCTCCGAAGGCGCTGGGCCGACAGATTTACAGTCTGTTGCATTTGACCGCTCTGCAACCTCCCCGACCTCGCTCCGCGAGGCGCCTGACACCGTACCGGTGGAGCTGGCGGAGGGATTTGAACCCACGACCCGCTGATTACAAATCAGCCGCTCTACCGGACTGAGCTACGCCAGCCAGACGAATCTGCAAGTGTAGCACGTTGCATGCCAGCGCACAACCGCCTGGCGGCATGCCTGGGCCGCCGACGCCCGGGGCGCCGCAGAGGCAACACGCCCCCTCCCGGCGCGGCCCGGCCGGGGCGCAACTTCTGATTATACTGCGGATTCGCTGCCGGCTGGAACTGCTGCCGCCGTCAACGGCCGGGGCGGGCCCGCCGCTGCCGGACGGCCTCGAACAGGACGATGGCCGCCGCGACCGAGACGTTCACGCTGGAAACGTGCCCCCGCATGGGAATCGATGCCAGCCGATCGCACGATTCCCGGACGAGGCGGCGGAGGCCCTCCCCCTCGGCGCCCAGCACCAGTGCCGACGGCTGGGTGAAGTCGATGGCATCGTACGGCTCGGGCGCGTCGGCCGCGAGGCCGATCGTCCACACACCCGCGTCCTTGAGTTCGCCGATCGCCCTCGCGATGTTCACGACGGTGGCGATCCTGACATGGGAGACAGCGCCGGCCGAGGCCTTGGCGGCCGCCCCGTCCAGACGAGCTGCGCGGCGGGTCTGCCGGACCACGCCATGCGCGCCGGCGGCATCCACCGTGCGCAGGATGGCCCCGACGTTGTGCGGGTCCTCGATACCGTCCAGCACGACCAGCAGCGCCGGCTCGTCGGCGCCGGCCACGAGGTCCTGCACCGAGTAGTCCGGGGCGTCGGCGAGATCGGCCGCGACGCCCTGGTGCACCCCGCCGCGCGCCGACCGGTCGAGATCCTGCGCCGACACGACCCGTACCGGTACGCGGTTCGCCTCGGCCATCGCCCGGATTTCGCGCACGCGCTCGCGCGCCGCGCCATCCACGCGCACCTCGCGGACGCGTCCCGCTTTCAGCGCTTCGAGGACGGGGTTGATTCCGTATATCAGCATCGCATCTCTGAAGTAGTAGCCAGTATCCAGTAGTCAGTAGGAATGCCTGTCTAACTGCCGGGCAGCCCGACACCGCGACTCTGTCTTTCTACTGGCTACTGTCTACTGACTACTGATCCGTGCCGAGCGCCTCAGCGAAGAGTCGCGCTCTTTCCCTGCAGCCCAGAATCGGCGCCAGCCCGTACTCCGCCGGCAGCTCCGCCCCCCGGTCAATCGCCGGCACCGCGAGGTCGAGTTCGGGCCCTCCCGCTTCTCCCGTCAGCGCCACGCGGATCGGGTGGAACAGGTGCTTGCCCTTCTGCCCGGTCGCCGCTTTCACCCGGCCGGCGGCGGCGCGGAACGTCTCGCGATCCAGGCGAGGCTCCCCGGCCACCTCCCGCGCGAACGACGCAATCACCTCCCGCGCCCCCGCCTCGCCGAGGACGTCGCGGACATCCGGGCGCTCGCACGCGCGACCGGGGTCGAACTCGAACAGGAACGCCAGCCGCGCGGGCATCTCTTCGATCCGATCGACCGAGCCCGCCGCGAGCGGCAGGACCTCCGCCAGGTACGCGCGCGCCTGCGCCGTATCGCTCCGCACGAACCCGGCGCTCAGCAGGTGCGGCAGCGCTAGTCCGGTCAGGCGCGCCGGGTCAGCCGCGCGCAGGTAGTGACGGTTCACCCACGCGAGTTTCTCGACATCGAAGACCGCGGCACTGTGGCCGACGTCCTCGAGCGCGAACCGGCGGGCCAGTTCGGGCGCCGGCAGCACCTCGTCGCCGCCCCCGGGCGACCAGCCGAGCAGCGCGAGGTAGTTCACGAGCGATTCGGGCAGGTATCCGCGGCTCCTGAACTCGGCCACCGACGTGGCGCCGTGCCGCTTCGACAGCGGCGTGTGATCGGGACCGAGCACGAGGGCGAGGTGGGCGAAAACGGGCGGCTCGAACCGCAGCGCCTCGTAGAGCAGCACCTGACGGGGCGTGTTCGAGATGTGGTCTTCGCCGCGGACCACGTGCGTGATCTCCATCAGCGCGTCGTCGACGACGACGGCGAAGTTGTACGCCGGGTTGCCGTCGGACCGGACCAGCACCGGGTCGCCGATGACCTCCGTCTCGAACTGGACCGAGCCGCGCACGAGGTCCTGGAACGCCACCGTGCGATCCCGCGGAACGCGGAATCGCACGACGGCCGGTTCTCCAGCCGCCAGGCGCCCGGCGGCTTCGGCCCGCGACAGGTCCCGGCAACGCCCGGCGTACTGCGGCGGCCGGCCGGCGTCCATGGCGGCGCGCCGATCGGCCTCCAGCTGCCCGGCCGGACAGAAGCAGTGGTACGCATGACCGTGCTCGAGGAGCTCGCTGGCGTACGACCGGTAGAGATCCAGCCGCTCCGACTGCCGGTACGGCCCGTGCGCGCCGCCGACATCAGGGCCCTCGTCCCAGTCGAGGCCGAGCCAGCGCAGGTCCTCGAGGATGCCCCGTTCGGACTCACGGGTCGACCGCTCGACGTCCGTATCCTCGATCCGCAGAACGAAGGTGCCGCCGCGCCCGCGCGCGAGGAGCCAGTTGAACAGCGCCGTCCGCGCGTTGCCGACGTGCAGGAGTCCCGTGGGGCTCGGAGCGAAGCGCACTCGCATGACGATCTCCGATCCCTAGCCGCGCCCGGCGACGAGCACGACCGCATGAACCGCCATCGCCTCGCCGCGGCCGATGGCGTCCACGCCCTCGTTCGTCTTGCCCTTGACGCTGATGCGCGCCGCCTCGATGCCCAGGACGGCCGCCAGGCTGGCGCGGATGGCCTCGATGTGCGGCGCCAGTTTCGGCCGCTCGGCAATCACGACCGCGTCGACGTTGACGATATCGTAACCGGCCTCCGCCGCCAGCGACACGGCGTGCGCGAGCATCGCCATGCTCGACGCGCCCTTCCACTGCGGGTCGGTGTCCGGGAAGTGCCGGCCGATGTCCCCCCGGGCGATGGCGCCGAGAATCGCGTCGGTCATCGCGTGCGCCAGCACGTCGGCATCCGAGTGGCCCGCCAGCCCCTTCTCGGCGGGCACGGTGACTCCCCCGAGCACGAGCGGCCGGCCCTCGACGAGCCGGTGCAGGTCGTAGCCGATCCCGACGCGCGCCGTGGCCGGCGCGCGTTCCCCGCCAGCGATCGCTTCCGCAGCCTTGAGGTCCGTCATCGTGGTGATCTTCAGGTTGGTCGTCTCTCCGGCGACAATCCTCACCGGGAAACCGGCGGCCTCGGCGAGGGCCGCTTCATCGGTGGCCACCGCGCCGCCCCGGCCCGCCTCGATGGCCGCGGCGAGGACATCGGCGCGAAACGCCTGGGGCGTCTGGGCGAGGAAGACCCGTTCGCGAGGCATCGTGCGCTCGACGACGATCGGGCCGGCGCCTCCGCCGGCGCCTGCCAGCTTCACGGTGTCGCTCGCCGGAAGCGCCGCCAGCGCCGCGCCCGACTCCGCCGCGGCGTCAATCGTGCGCGAGACCAGATCAGCGCTCGCGAACGGGCGGGCCGCGTCGTGGATCACCACGATGTCCGCCCGGCCGCTGACCGCTTCGAACCCGAGCCGCACCGAGTCCTGCCGCCGCGCGCCGCCCGCGACGATGCGCATCGGTTTGCCAGGGGCGCAAAGATCCGCCGGCGCCTCGGCGGCAAGCTCGGGCGGCAGCACCAAGACGATTTCGTCGATGCGATCATGCTCCGCGAACAGCCTGATTGATCGGCGGAGAATCGACTCCCCGCCGACTGTCAGCAACTGCTTGGGCATGCCGGCGCCGAGCCGCTCGCCACGGCCTCCGGCCGCCACAATCGCCACTACGCGCATGGCAGCTCACTCACCGGTCCGCCTCCTGGCCTCCATCGTACTCGGCCATGTGCCGCTGGCGCGCTCGATGGCCTCGACTCGGCCGCTGATGATGGCGTGCACCTCCGCCGCCAGCTCCCGCGCATCGTCTATCGACGGGTGCTCGGCGCGGGCTGCAGCGTCAATCGGCTGATGGACCGCCAGCGTGACGTCTCCGGGCGCCACGGCGAGGCGGCCCTTGCGCATCACGTGCCGGGTGCCGACAATCGACAGGGGCACGATGGAGAGCCCGGCTTCGATGGCCAGCATGAACGACCCCGCCTTGAAGCGCCCCACCCTGCCGTCGGCGCTCCGCGTGCCCTCCGGGAAGATGATGAGCGACAGGCCGTCGACGACCAGTCCGCGCCAGCGGCGCAGGATGCCGGCCCGATCCGGGTGGCGGCGGTCGACCAGCAGGTGACCCGTCCGGCGCAGGTGCCACCCGATGAACGGGAACGATCCCAGCGATTCCTTGGCGATGATCCGGAGCTGGAACGGCAGCCACCAGAAGATGACCGGGATGTCGTAGATGCTCTGGTGGTTCGACACGAAGATGTAGGTCCGGCCCGGCTCGAGCACGTCGAGGCCCTCGACGCGCACGCGCACGCCCGTGGTCACGAGAATCAGGCGCGACCACAGGCGGGCGCAGGCGTGGGCGAACCGCCCGGATCGGTCGAACAGGCTCGATGCGACCGATACGACGCCGAGCACGACCGTGTAGGCGCCGATCGCGGGGATCAGAAAGAAGACCGTCCGCCACCAGTGGAACGAAGGAATGCTCACGACGGCTGCTGCGCGGGAGGCGGGCCCGGGGGCCTGGTCCGGATTCTGGCCTCGTCACGGTCGGGTCCCGGCGCGGGCGCGCTCCCGCCGGCCTCGATGTGGCGGCCGAAGATCATCTTCCCGGCGGTGGTCTGGAGCACGCTGGTCACGACGATGTCGATCGTCTTGCTGATCATCTTCCGCGCGTTGTCGACCACCACCATCGTGCCGTCGTCGAGATAGGCGACGCCCTGGTTGTATTCCTTGCCTTCCTTGAGGATGAAGACCTTCATCACCTCGCCGGGCAGCACGACCGGCTTCATCGCGTTGGCGAGATCGTTGATGTTGAGCACGCCGATGCCGCGCAGTTGCGCCACCTTGTTCAGGTTGAAGTCGTTGGTCACGATCTTCCCCTGCAGCGCCCGGGCGAGCTCGATCAGCTTCAGGTCGACTTCCTTCACCTCGGGGAAATCGATGTCGGACACCATCACCTCGACGCCGGTCATCTTCTGGATCTTCTGGAGGATGTCGAGGCCCCTGCGGCCGCGGTTCCGCCGCATCGTGTCGCTGGAGTCGGCCACCTGCTGCAGTTCCTTCAGCACGAACTGCGGCACGACCAGCGTGCCGTCCAGAAAGCCGGTCTCGCAGATGTCGGCCACCCGCCCGTCGATGATGACGCTGGTGTCGAGGATCTTGTGCCGCCGCTGCGGCGCGGCGGCGCGGAACAGCGTGACCAGCCGGGAGGGCTCGAGCCATTCGCCGCGCCGGGCTCCGATGACGAAGCCCATGTAGGGGAACAGCAGGTCGATGACGCGGTGGAAGAAAGTCCAGCGGGGATCGGCGGTCACCAGCATGGAGCGGTCGATCAGGCCCGCGAACAGCAGGCCGAGCGCCGCCCCGAGGACCGCGCCGAGGATGCGCGGCACGTTGACGTCAGCCAGCCGCAACTCGAGGACGATGGCGGCCGCGGCCAGCGCGGCTCCGAAGCCCGCGTTGGCGGCGACGCCCCACGGAAGGGGCTGAACCGCCGTCGCGGTGTACGTGACGCCGACCAGGAACAAGAGCCGGGCGAGTATGAACCAGGCCATGCGGCCTCCGTGTATCCCTGCACTATAACGGCGCGTAGCCAGGATCAGGCAAGAAGATGCTCGAGCGCCTCCCGGACGCTCCGGACCCCGACCAGCGCGCAGGCCGTGACAGCGAAGCCCGGGTCTTTCGGATCGATGTTCGCCGCGGGCATGATGCACCGCGAGAACCCCATCTGCTCGGCCTCCCTCACGCGGCGGGCAGCCTGCGCCGTGGCGCGCACCTCGCCGGCCAGGCCGACTTCGCCGAACACCGCCGTCCCCTGCGCGATAGGCCGGTTCCGGAAGCTCGATGCGACCGCCGCCACCACGGCGAGGTCCACCGCCGGCTCGTCCACGGTGATGCCCCCGGCCAGGTTCACGTACACATCGTCCCCGCCCAGCGCGAGGCCCGCCCGCTTCTCCATCACCGCCAGCAGGAGCGACAGCCTGGTCTGGTCGAGGCCGACCGCGGTGCGCTTGGCGTACCCGTAAGCGCTGGTGCTCACCAGGGCCTGCACCTCGACGAGAATCGGCCGCGTCCCCTCGATGCAGCAGAGCACGGCCGAGCCCGGGCTGTCGGCCGGCCGCTCGGCCAGGAACATCGCCGACGGGTTCGGCACGGGCTTCAGGCCGGTCGCGGTCATCTCGAAGACGCCCAGCTCGCTCACGGCGCCGAACCGGTTCTTGGCCGCCCGGACGATCCGGTGGGAATGCTGGCGCTCGCCTTCGAAGTACAGAACCGTGTCGACGATGTGCTCGAGGGCCTTGGGGCCGGCGAGACTGCCTTCCTTCGTGACGTGGCCGACGAGGAACGTCGGAATGTTCAGCGCCTTCGCGGCGAAGAGCAGCTGCGTCGCGGCCTCTCGGACCTGGCCGATGCTGCCCGGCGCCGACTGCATCTTCAGCGAGAAGACGGTCTGGATTGAGTCCACGATGACCAGCGCCGGCTTCAGCCGGGCCATTTCCTCCAGCACCCGCTCGAGGCACGTCTCGGCCAGCAGGTAGAGCGGCGCGTCGCCGACGCCCAGACGCTCGCCCCGTGACTTCACCTGGTGCTCCGACTCCTCGCCGGAGCTGTACAGCACCGGTCCGGTCGCGCGGGCCACGTGCGCGGCCGCCTGCAGCAGGAGCGTCGACTTGCCGATGCCGGGCTCGCCGCCGAGCAGGACCAGCGACCCGGGCACGACTCCGCCGCCGAGCACCCGATCGAACTCGTCGATGCCGGTCGTCATCCGAACGGCGTCCGACGCCACGATGTCGGCATACAGCCGGGCACCCCCGCCGGCCGGGGCGACGTAGCGGCTGGCGGACTCGGGCGCCGCCTCCGCCGCCCGCTCTTCGACAAGCGAGTTCCACGCGCCGCAGTCCGGGCAGCGGCCAAGCCACTTCGGCGACTGCGCCCCGCACTCCTGGCACGAGAAGACGGACTTGGGCGGCTTCATGTCGCGGCCTCGTAGACGCGCGCCACCCGCGGGCCGACGCGGCACAGCAACTCGTACGGAATGGTCCCGACCCACCGGGCCATCTCGCCGACGGTGATCTCGTCGTCGCCCTGGCGCCCGGTGATCACCACTTCGTCGCCGGGCTCCACGGGCATCCCGGTGACATCCAGGGTGATCATGTCCATCGACACGGCGCCGACAATGGGCACGCGCCGGCCGTGCACGAGGACGAATCCGCGCCCTTCGAGGCGCGTGTCGAGACCGTCGGCGTACCCCGCGGGCACGACCGCCATGGTCGTCGGCCGCCTCGCGACGAACCGCCCGCCGTAGCCGATGGACTCGCCGACGCGAACGCCCTTGACCGCCGCCACCCGGCTGCGCAGGCTCATGACGGGCCTGACGGCCACCCGGCCTTCGAACGCCCGGGGCGCGACCCCGTACAGCAGCAGGCCGGGGCGCACGAGGTCGAACCACGTGGCGCGATCGGCGAGCAGCGCGCCGCTGTTCGCGGCGTGCTGCACGCAGCCCGTCACGCCGAGCGCCGCCAGCGTCCGCCCGGCGGACTCGAAGTTCCGGCACTGCCGGGCGAAGAGTTCGTCGCCCGGGGTGTCGGCGGTCGCGAAGTGCGTGTACACGCCCGCGATCTCGAGG
>Ga0209391_10000492_pt1 | contig 18572 bp, 18 predicted proteins | sample PPLLak3March2015_FD_187246 | JGI IMG/M metagenome (GOLD analysis project Ga0209391, IMG submission 187246) | Freshwater sediment microbial communities from Prairie Pothole Lake near Jamestown, North Dakota, USA - PPLs Lake P7 Core (1) Depth... | ecosystem: Environmental > Aquatic > Freshwater >...
GGTTTGATCTGAAGATTCCGGTAACCTATAACAAGGTCGTCGATTCCGGTGATTTTTTATGGTACCGCTATACCTTTACAAGTGGCACACTCAACCTGCTGGCTTACGAAATTCCCGTTTCGGATAAAAGTGAATTCAACAAAGAAAATATCATACGGATCAGGGATTCTGTTGGACGAAAAAACTTACCCGGCCAGTTTAAAGATACCTATATGACCACAGAACTTCAAGTACCTCCTGTATTTACAAAATTGGATTTTAAGGGAAATGAGGCTTATGAAGCCCGGGGGCTCTGGTATGTAGAAAACGACTATATGGGCGGGCCCTTTATCAGCTATTCTTTATACGATGATGTAAAAAAACGTATCATCTTAGCAGAGGGATTCAGCTATTCACCATCAACCAAAAAAAGAGATTTTGTTTTTGAGCTGGAAGCCATTCTGAAAACCCTGGAAATAAACAAGTAATCAGAAACTATTCTACTTTCAGGTTAGCCGTTTGAAAGGTCTTCATTTCCCCCGCTTCGTCATAGATCAGAAAAGCCTTTAACTCAGGGTGTGCTTTTAAAAAGGCCCTGCTTCGTTCAAAGCCCATGGCCATAAATGCAGTGGCATACCCATCCACATCGGCACAATCCAGACCCGAGATAACAGAGGCACTCAGCAGGTTGTTTTTACTTGGATAACCCGTCTTTGCATCAATGGTATGTGCATATCTGTTACCTGTTTTTTCGTCAATTTTAAACTTTCTGTAATTTCCTGAAGTTGCCATAGTCTCATTAATTAATCCTACTACCGCCTGAAATGACCTGGTACCGTCAAAATTGGGTTTTTCGATCGCGATCTTCCATGGCTCCCCTTTGCTGTTCACCCCTCTTACCCTCACTTCACCACCAATTTCAACCAGATAATTTTTTATCTGTTTTGATTCCAGATACCTGCCAATAACATCTACTGTATACCCTTTTGCGATCGCATTAAAATCGAGATAAACACTGTCAACCGAAGAAACTACCTTGTTATTTTCCAGACTTACCTTATCAAAACCAACCCGATTTAGCAGAGACCTTATTTGAGTTGAGTCAAGGTTAACAATCTCGTCTTCCGGGCCAAATCCCCAGGCATTGACCAGTATACCCACTGTAGGGTCGAAAGCTCCTCCTGATTCAAGGTAAATCTTTTTGGATTTGGTAAAAACCTCAGAAAAATACACATCCACAACTATAGATGAGTCTCCGTCATTGATCCTTGATATGTCAGATGCCGCAATATAGGTTGATAAAGATCCATTGATTACAGAAACCAAACTGTCGATATCTTTCTCATAATTGATCGGGGTATCCCCGTAAACAATTGAAAAGGAGGTTCCCAGAGCAAAACCATTGAGTTGCAGATATTCAGAATTATCTTCTTTACAGGCAATGAATAAAAAAAATAATAAATAGTACGGATACTTCATATTATTCAGGGTTTTTATCAAATAATTAACAAAAATTTCATTAAATTATATTTATTTTTGAAAGGCTAAATTATGAGGCTAGCGAAAATACAAAATTATTAATATCTTTACACAACCATTAAACATATCAATAGATGAAAAAATTATTTTTAATACCCGTAGTTGTATCCATCCTACTAACTTCCTGCGTTTCTCAGAAAAAATACGCTGACCTAGATGCATCTTACCAGACGACAAAACAAGAGTTGGTAGATGCTAAAGCAGATTTACAGGCCTGTCAAATAGAAAAAGATTATTTGTCAGAATTAAACAAAACTTTAAAGGTAGATAAAGACCAATCCTTAAAGCAGGTTGAAAACCTAACTGTTCTTACTCAGGCTTCTTCTGATAATATCAAACAGATCATAAGTCAGTTGAGCGAAAAGGATAAATATATTAATGGAATAAGGGCCGCAATGACCAAAAAAGATTCGATCAATCTTGCCCTGGCCTTCCAGCTTAAAAAAGAACTCGCTGCAGGAATTCAGGATGAGGACATACAGATCAACGTAGAAAAAACAGTAGTTTATATCTCCATTGCAGACAACCTGTTGTTTAAAACAGGCAGCGCTGTTGTTTCTGATAAGGCAAAAGCCGTTTTAGGAAAAGTTGCAACGGTTATTGCTTCGAGACCAAACATGGAAGTACAGGTTGAAGGTTATACTGACAATGTGCCGATCTCTACAAATTGTATGAAAGACAACTGGGATCTGAGTGTTGCCAGGGCAACCTCTGTTGTACGTGTGTTGCAGAGTGATTTCAGTGTTGATGCAGGTCGTTTGATTGCCGCAGGAAGAAGCGAATATGTTCCTTTGCAAACCAATGCAACTGCCGAGGGAAGATCCGCCAACAGACGTACGAGAATTGTGATCCTGCCTAAACTTGATGAATTCTTCGATATCCTGGAACAAAAACCACAATAATCAGATAAATATATTTGTATAAAAGGCATCGGTAAGATGCCTTTTTTTATTGGTATAATACACAAGTACGCATTGATCCCAAGCTGGTATTTTTAGAAATCAATAAAAGCTTAATAGATATCTGGCCGTTGTGATCTGCTATTCACTGATCAATTTACCAGCAAGCTGATTCCACTAAAAAAAACAGACATGGATCGTATGTTCATTGGTCAAACGCGACTGCTGTATAACTAAAAGCATGGGCTTTTTTCTTCAGCAGGATACTTTAATCAGGAATAGTACCTTACTCAATTGTTTGATTAAACGAAGCTTATAAAGCGTGAAAATCCTTAACCTGGTGAATAAGAATAAAAAAACAGCTTCTTGGGCTGTTTTTTTATAATTATTAAAGAATTCTTTTATCCTCCAAAATCATCAAAACGGATATTATCATCCGGGATACCAAAATCTTCTCCCATTTTTTGTACTGCCTTGTTCATCATGGGGGGTCCGCAGAAATACAGTTCAATATCCTCGGGATTCTCGTGTTTAGACAAGTACTGATCGATCACTGCCTGATGTACAAATCCCACAAATCCATCTCCTTCTCTGTCTTTTGTATCTTTTTTTACCTTCCAGTTATCCTCAGGAAGGGGCTCTGAAAGCACCACATAAAAGCGGAAATTTGGGAAATCTCTTTCCAGTTCTTTAAAATGATCCATATAGAACAGTTCGCGTTTGGACCTGCCTCCATACCAATAGGTAACCGTTCTTCCCGTTTTTACGGTTTTAAAGAGATGGTACAAATGCGACCGCATAGGAGCCATACCTGCACCTCCGCCTACATAGAGCATTTCGGCATTTGTCTCGTTTATAAAAAACTCACCATAGGGTCCGGAAACGGTCACCTTATCACCTGTCTTTCTGCTAAAGATATAACTTGAGGCAATTCCGGGATTTACCTTCATCCATCCGTTTGAAGCGCGATCCCAGGGCGGTGTAGCGATACGAACATTCAGCATGACATTTCTACCTTCGGCAGGATAAGAGGCCATAGAGTAGGCTCTTTCGACATGCTCTCCATTTTTCATCACCAAGGGCCACAGGTTAAACTTATCCCATTCGAGTTTAAATTTTTCAGGCTCTCCAGGGTGCTCCACCGGGTGGGCTGTGATATCAATGTTCTGGTAGTTTACTTCAGTTTTTGGAATTTCTATTTGAATATACCCCCCGGGTTCGTAATGCATATCTTCAGGCAATTGCACAATAAATTCCTTTATAAAGGAGGCCACATTATAATTAGAGACAACGGTTGCTTCGAACTTTTTAATACCAAATATTTCCTCAGGTATTGAAATTTCCATATTTTCCTTTACTTTAACCTGACAACCCAATCTCCATCCGTCGGCCAATTCTTTACGTGTAAAGTTGGGGACCTCCGTTGGCAGGGGCTCTCCGCCACCTGATTTTACGATACATCTGCATTGCAAACAGGTACCTCCGCCTCCACAAGCAGAAGGGAGAAATACTTTTTCATTACCCAGCGTAGTCAGTAAAGTACTGCCTGAGGCAACTTCTATTTCCTTTTGGCCATTGATCAATAATTTTACTTTACCCGATGGCAATAATTTTGCTTTGGCTACCAAAAGGATTGTTACCAAGATCAGTACCAATACCAAAGAAAAAACAATACTCGCTACAACTGGATTCATTATCTAAAATAATTTCAATATTTATAATTTTATTCCGGAAAAACTCATAAAAGCAATCGCCATCAATCCGGTTATGATGAAAGTGATTCCAAGTCCTTTTAATGGGTCGGGCACATTGGAATAGGAAATTTTTTCTCTGATAGATGCAATCGCAACAATGGCCAGAAACCATCCAATACCTGATCCCAAACCATAAACTACAGATTCCGTAATCGTTGAAAAGTTTTTTTGCTGCATAAATAATGCACCACCCAAAATAGCACAGTTCACGGCAATGAGCGGGAGGAAGATACCTAGCGCACTATAGAGGCCGGGTGCAAATCGCTCCACTATCATTTCAACCAATTGAACTATGGAAGCAATCACCGCGATAAACAAAATAAAACTCAAAAAACTCAGATCAATCGTTGCGTATTCAGTTCCAAGCCATGTAAGTGCACCCTCCTTTAAAATATATTCGTTCAGCAAATAGTTCACAGGTATTGTGATAACCAGAACGAATATGACAGCAGCACCTAAACCAACAGCAGTTTTTACAGTTTTTGATACTGCGAGATAAGAACACATACCCAGAAAATAGGCAAATATCATATTCTCGATAAATATGCTCTTTACAAATAAACTTCCCAATTCTTCCATATTCTATAGTATTAAAACTGCTTATGAGGAAACGATTAATTCTTTTCTACTAATTTTTTGTTCCTGGATCTTTGAACCCAGATAATTACTCCGACCGTGATCAACGCCATAGGAGAAAGCAACATAAATCCGTTGTTTTCATACCCAAATTGATATAAACCTGTTGATTCAGCCACTGTTTTTGCTTTATGTCCTAATATTTCATAACCTAAAAGTTTTCCTGATCCGAGTAATTCCCGGAAGAAGGCCACAATGATTAGAATCAGTGCATAACCTGAGGCATTACCAATGGCATCCAAAAACGATTTCCAAGGGCCATTACCTAAAGCAAAAGCTTCCAAACGACCCATTATAATACAATTGGTAATAATTAATCCAACGAATACCGACAACTCTTTGCTTACATCATACGCATAAGCTTTTAAGAACTGGTCTACAAGAATTACCAGGAAAGCAACAATCAATAACTGTACGATGATCCTGATTCTGTTTGGGATTAAGTTTCTTAGCAGGGATACGATCACATTGCTGAATACCAGCACAAACATTACGGCAATAGACATCACAATAGCCGGCTTTAATTGTACTGTTATAGCCAGGGCAGAGCAGATACCAAGTACCTGTACTGTAATTGGATTATCGTCATTTAAGGGGTCGCTTAGCAGTGCTTTATTTTTCTTAGAAAATAACGGTTCTTTCTCTTCTGCCATAATTAGTTATTTTTTAGATAAGGTATATAATTTTGCATCCTTTCCTGTATCATATTAGAGACACCGTCAGAAGTAATGGTCCCTCCGGAAATCCCATCGACTCCATGCATATCGCCAACTTCAGCTCCACCTTTAACCGTTTTCACAGATACGAAATCTCCTTTTTCATTAAATAGGGTCTTCCCTTTGAATTCGTCCTCAAACCATGACTGATTGATCTCAGCTCCAAGGCCAGGGGTTTCACTTTTATGATCAAAAGAAGCTCCGATTACAGTATTCTTATCTGCATCCAGGGCCAGATAACCCCAAATAGCATCCCAGAGACCTGCACCGTAAAGTGGAACAATATAAAATGTATTACCATCCTTTTCTGCCACATAAATCGGAAATCGTTGTTCCTCTGAGGGTTTTTTTGTCTCTTTTTTAAGATCAATATTAAAGGCGTTAACGTTCTCATCAACCGATCCATCTCCCTTTAAGGCCAACTCCTGTTTAATATATTGCCTGAAACTTTCTCCTGCTTCGCTGCGTGGTACATCTATTCCTATTGTCGACACAATATTTTGCATTTTCTCATTCTTTATATTCTCATCCTGTAAAGGTTTTAGAGAGGTAGCTGCATAGGCCAGACTTGCAGCAACAAGAACAACCGTGACAATAGCAAAAATAAAGGTATAGGCATTACTATTTCTATCCATGATTTTTACGCTTTAACTTTTAGTAAACGATTCTTTCTTCTTTTAACATTGCTCTGGATCACGTAATGATCTATAGTTGGGGCAAAAACGTTCATCAGTAAAATAGCCATCATCATTCCTTCAGGCAATGTTGGATTTACAACCCTGATCAAAATTGCAAAGATCCCAATCAAAAAACCATAGATCCATTTACCGGTAGTTGTTTGAGCTGCAGTGACAGGATCAGTAGCCATAAAAACAAGACCGAAAGCAAAGCCACCTACAATTAAGTGTTTCCACCATGGAAAATTAAATAACTCGTTTGTGCTACTACCGATTGCATTAAATATAAGTCCCATTACAGATCCCCCAATCAATGTGGCCAGCATGATCCTCCAGCTGCCAATTCCGGCAAACAACAAAATCGCTGCACCAATCAGGATCATCAAAACGGAGGTCTCACCTACAGAACCAGGAATAAAACCCATAAACATATCATAAACACTTGTGGTGGGTTGCTGATTGGCTGCCAGCGTACCTAATATCGTTTCCCCGGAAACACCATCAGCTACAGAATCCGCCACCCAAACCGTGTTCCCTGACATAAAAGGCGCATAGGCAAACAAGGCAAAGGCTCTGGCAATAAGTGCAGGATTAAGAATATTCATTCCGGTACCTCCGAAAGCTTCTTTACCAATGATTACTGCAAAAACCACTGAAATTGCCAGCATCCAAAGCGGAAAATCAATTGGCATAATCAAGGGAATTAGCAATCCGGTTACAAGATATCCTTCATTGACTTCATGCCCCCGCATGATTGCATAGGCAAATTCAATACCAAGTCCAACTATGTAAGATACCAGTATCATAGGTACAAATCTTACCGCACCAAACAGAAAGTAATCCCAAAAACCATGGCCATCTCCCATATTCTGATATCCCACATTCCACATACCAAAGATCATGGCAGGCAGCAATGCAATTACCACAACCATCATAACCCGTTTCAAGTCTACTCCATCTCTTATGTGGGCTCCCTTTTTAGTTGTATGATTTGGCACAAATAAAAAAGTTTCAATGCCTGAAAAAGCCGGAGCATATTTCTCGTATTTTCCACCCTTAACAAAGAGAGGCTTAATTTTATCTAAATTGTTTCTTAAAAATTTCATTTAGCCAACTTCTTTAATCATTAAATCTAAACCATTTCGTATTATATCCTGTGCTTCAATCTTAGATGAGCTAACAAAATCGATCAAGGCAAAGTCTTCGGGTGAAACCTCATAAATTCCGAGATTTTCCATTTTCTCTATGTCATTGGCCATTGCGGCTTTAAGCAATTGCATAGGATAAATATCCATTGGGAATACCTGTTCCATTTCGCCGGTTAGCACAAATGCACGCTCTTCACCATTCAAATTGGTATCGAGATCGTATTCTTTTTTGCTGTTCAACCAGGAAAAGAATGTATGAGACATACTGAATTTATGATTCCCTAAAAAGGGCATCCAGCCAAAAAATTCATGGTGATCTCCTTCTGGAAGGACGGTAACCGTATCATCATAATAGCCTAAATAATCTCCTTTTGTTAAGAGGTGTCCGGTAAGCGGATTGCCACTGATGACCCTGTTCTTTCTTTCCGATATTTTTCCTTTTATGATTGGCTCTATTTGGGATCCCCTGCTCACCTGATAATACTGAGGTTCCAGAACCTGTGATCCTGCGAGAGCAACAACAATACCGGGATTCATCTTACCGGTAAGAAATAAGCTGCCAATGGCGGCAACGTCCTGTGGTTTGATAGTCCATACTCTTTCTCCCACATTTACAGGATCAATATGAGCAATCTGTACACCTACATTTCCTGCTGGGTGTTTTCCGGAGATCCGGTGAATTTCGGCACCTTGAATATTAGCCAGAAAACTATTGCAGCCAGCAGCAATTCCCAAATGTACTTTTCCCGCAGTTAGTTTGGTCAATACTTCTATTCCCGTTTGAAATTCTTTCTCCCTGCCTTTTAATACAAAGTCAAAATCAGCAGACAGAGGAGCTGTTGCAAAGGCAGAAATAAAAATTGATTTTGGGTTGTCCTCAGGATTTGCAATAATATCATAAGGTCTTTGTTTTATAAAGGGCCAGCAGCCGCTTTCCAACAAGACTTTTATTAAGCCTTCTTTGTTTTGTTTCGAAACAGGTTCTACTTTAAACTCTTTGTAAACATCCTGACCGTCTGCAACTATAACAACTGTAAGAACTACCCTTTTTGCACCTCTGATAATCTCCTTAACCTCACCACTTACAGGGGAAGTGATTTTTACGGCTTCATTGCTTTTTGAATAAAATATAACATCCCCAACCTTTACTTTATCGCCTTCCTTTACCACAACCTTTGGAATTATCCCATGAAAATGTGCTGGTTTAATCGCAAATAATTTGGAACGGGGAGCAATGGATAATTTCTGCTGGGCTTTCCCCTTGAGCTTTATATCCAAGCCTTTTTTAATTGTAATGTCTTTTGACATAGTTTGCATTAATTGATTAATATTCAGCTGATTATGCAGATCCTAACACAAATTGTACAATTAGGCATCTTACTGTTGGCCTCAGGCCAGCAAATTTAATAATAATTATTTACTACAAATTATTTATTTCAAAAATAATACAACTCAATTTGTTTACCTCAGGGTCATGAAAACAGACAGTTTTAGTTTATTTTTACCGTACAAATTACTTAAAATTGAAAACGACCAGCACTTTTACCGGAAAAGACTTTTCATTCTGTTTTTATTTAATTTTTTATTTTGCAGGTGCACTCAGCTGTGTTGGCCAGATTCCGGGGCAGAAAAATCCGCCATCCTATATAAAATCTGTCATCTTCGAAGCCTCAACACCCAATACATATACACCCGTCATCGCATTGGGTGAAGTTTTGAATTTTTCCTTTGATGATCTCGAAGGGGATCAGAAGTATTATTATTACAAAATCGAACATTACGATTATAACTGGGTACCCTCCAAACTGATGAGCACTGAATTTGCTTCGGGTTTCCCTGAGGACAGGATAAGGAAATTTGAAAATTCCTTTAACACCCTGCAGCCATATACACATTACCGTTTAACCATACCCAACGAAAATCTGCGGCTCAAAATAAGCGGCAACTACGTTTTATCTGTTTTGGATGACAGGAAGAATGTGGTCTTCAGCCGGCGGTTCATCGTTTATGAACCCCGTGTGGATGTTGTGGTCACGGTTCACCGCAGCAGAGATATACAAAACACCTACCAAAAGCAGGATGTTGAGTTTATCATCAACCATCCGAACCTGAATCTCAGAGACCACAGTCAGGAGATCCAGGTTGCGGTTTACAAAAACTGGGACTGGAATTCAGTCAGAAAAAACATAGCGCCCAAGTACGTCAGGAACAACCAATTGATGTACAACTATGTGAGCGAGATCTCTTACTGGGGTGACAATGAGTATTTGTATTTCGACACCAAGGAGATCAGGAATGCCTCTGTTAGGATACAAAGAACAAGATTGGAAGATATTTTTAATACCTATCTCTATACAGATTTGGAGCGTGCTAACCGTGCCTATACTTTTAACCCCGATGTAAATGGCAATTTTGTTGTACGCACACTGGACAGTGATAACCAGCAAACAGAAGCTGATTACAGCCGGGTTTATTTCAGTCTGGAAACCACTGTCGACCCGGGAAACAAGAACATCTATATCTATGGCAATTACAATAACTGGGCTCTGGGTGAAGACAACAAAATGCACTACAATCCAAAAACAAAATTATACGAGGCTTCCATGGTTTTTAAGCAGGGATTTTATAATTATCTTTATGTTCTTGCGGACCAAAATCAAATCGATACCAGGGCCATTGAAGGAACCTTTTATGAAACAGAAAACGAGTATTCGGTTGTGGTTTACTACAAAGCCTTTGGTGACAGGTATACACAGGTTGTAGGTATTGGTTCAGCCAATTCCACGAGCCTTAAAAACTGATTTAAAAATCTTTTTTTCTCAGCTTGGCCCGCATCCTGAGAACGGGTAAAAATACCCACAGACATAAAGATACAAGTGAAATCAACAAACCGGTATGGTTGCCGAAGAACTTATTGAAAATAGCCCCGGTATATCCCAGCAATGCCGAGATATCCAGTTTTAAGAGGATGAGAATTCTTGACAAGTCAATGGGGTTAAAAAAAGTGGCTGCCAACGAAAATTTATCCAGCGGGTATTCTGCAAAGACCAGTAAAAAGGTTAAAAATAAGCCGTCATAAATTACTGCAAGGAAAAGCCATAATAAAATGGCATAGCCAAAACCTTTTATTTTATTTTCATTGGACAGGGCGATATTAAATGCCAATGCCACAAAAATAAAGTTCAGGAAAGCTCCGATCAATAGAAGCAGGCTGAAATCAAATACCTCGGCCGACCTGAAAATTCCATAAAACACAAAAGGGATACCCAAACCCAAAACCAGGCTCAGGGTAAGTGACAAAGATATACCGAGGTATTGTCCCATAAATATCTTTGTTCTGTTCAAAGGCTGTGCCAGCAAAAGTTCAGTAAATTCCCGTGAATTATAATAATACATAACCCCGAAGATTGTTGCGATAAGCGGAGTGAGGACGATGATTACGTTCATAAGGGTAATAATTGCCTTGCCGAGATCATTATTCAAAAAAAACAGAACAAAACCGAGTGCCAGATAAAAAAAGAAATACACATAGCTCCAGCGGCTGCGCATCAAATCGTAAAAGCTGTATTTTAATATCTTAAACATGTTCTTTCGTGATTATTTTAGCAATGGCATGTTCCAGATCCCTTTCCTTTGTCTTCTCTTTTAAAGATGATACCTTGCCCTTAAAATAAATGTTTCCGTCGAGTAAAAAGACGATCTCATCGGCAATTTCTTCCACCAGACTCATGATATGGGTAGTGATCAAAATTGTTTTGCCCTTTTTCTTTTCTTCCGCGATCAGGCCTTTTAACCGGATCAGGCTAACCGGGTCAAGGCCATTTGTAGGCTCGTCCAGGATGAACAATTTCGAATCGAACATAAAAGTAAGTACCAGGTTGACCTTTTGTTTTGTACCGCCTGAAAGGTAGCCCAATTTTTTATCAAGAAATGGCTGAAGGCCGAACAAGTCTATCAATCTTTCTTCAGAAGCGGGTTTGGGCCGGAGGTTTTTAACCATGGCAAGCAATTCTTTTACGGTCAGGTTCGCAGGGAAGTTGGCTATCTGTGGCAGGTAATTAATATCATTCCTATAAGCCCATTTTTTTAACACGCTTCCATTTTGGATCAAAATATTACCGCTATCCGGGATTACCATCCCCAAAATACATTTGATGAGCGTGGTTTTTCCGGATCCGTTTGGGCCGAGGATGGCGAATATCCCTCCGTCATCAATTGAGAGATCCAGTTGATCCAGAACAGTTAGTTTTCCGAATTTTTTGCTTAAATTCTTTATTTCTATCATAGTGCAGCCTTCATCAGCGGGTTAGGATCCATCAGGTTATCCGGAGTAAAAACCGGGGAAACTTTTTCCGAAAAATTTATAATATCCACAAACAAACTTCTCAGCAATACAATGGCCTCAGGCGAGCGGTTCGTTATATAGGAAAACAATTTTACAGGACGGTAGGGTACATCCCCTATGCCATTGCCATCCAGGTCGTACCCGGTATAATCGCTCCAGTAATTTTTATCAAAACTGTTCGAGTTCACATTACCGCTATGCGCCAGGTCAAAAGAATTATGCATAAAATTATTTCCGGTAAACGTGTTTTCGTAGCAAGCACCAATCACATTTATTGCCCATCCGTTGCGCGCAAAGGTATTTCCTTCAAAGTTGACCCGGGTTGAACCATCAACGCTAACTCCAACTGTGTTTGTTGTAAACCTGTTATTTTCAATTTTGGCATCGTAGATCTCTTTTAAAAGCAAACCATAAGAGGCACTGCCCCAGTTTTCTGTAAATAGGTTATTTCTCATATCAATAAATTTTGAGAACATGACGGCAACCCCAACTCCATTACTCACAAATTCATTGTCGTAATAGGCATTGTTATTAGAGAACATAAAGTGCAGCCCATAGCGCAAATTTTTGTAACTGTGGTTCTTAAATATTTTGCTTTCTTTCACAAATTCAAAATAGATGCCGTCGCGGAGACCCGAAAGGTTATTATGATCTACCTGCATATGATCACAATGCCAAAGGTGTATTCCGTTACCTGAGCTCGCCTCACTCACCGCATTACTGCTTACTTTGTTGTAAGAAATGGTGCCATGTTTCGATTTCTCTACCAAAATACCAAAAAAGACATTTTTCAGAACGACATTTTTAATGAGAAAATTGCTGGATCTTGCGACCAAAATACCCGCAAAATCTTTGGTGAAGCTTTTTCCAACATTGATTATGGTAATGCCCTGCAGGGAGAAATTATTTGCGCTGATATGAAAAACTGTTCCCAGATTTTCTCCATCGATCACAGGATTACCGATTCCCTTGATTGTAAGGGACTTTGTTATCTCAATATCATGTTCTTTATAGACGCCGGGATGTATGAGAATTTCATCTCCATCAAAAGCTATATCAATTGCTTTTTGTACTGACCTGATCTCACAATCCGGACAAACTTTTATTTGTCTGGCAAATGAAGCAGTCAAAATAAATAATGAACAACCAAAAAAAAATAGTATATCTTTTTTATTCAATCCCATACTTTTTTTTGATTTCCTGCCAGTTATAAACTTCACCACCGCTTTTAGTCATGACTGAGGTGGCTTCTGCATTTGAAGAAAAGGCAGACAAAAAAGCGCCCATCGGACTCTTGATGGCCTGACTGATCAAATAGGTAGCATCTTCCGCTGTGGTCATTTTACTTTTACCGTAATCGCTTACCAGATAAATTTTGTTTTCCTGTGTATTTTGCTTTTCATTGAGGTCATTGAGCATACACTCTATGGCATCATATTTAAACTGTTTTCCCTTTTTTGTTACCAGTTGGGCGGCGTGTTGCCGGTCGACTATAGTCATTTTACAAAAACTGCATTCCTCTTTGCCAAACTCAATGGGAACAGGCTGAACTTCGCAGCCGGTCAATAAGAATAAAACCAAAATATAAAACAAATTACGGATGATCACCATATCGATAAGTTTTAACAGTTGTCAAGATATTAATTTCTTTGCTTGAAAATAAAAAAACTAATTGTTAGTTTGTTTTGCTTCTTTCCTGCCGACAAGAAAGGCGACGAAAGTAAGCAAAATACCCACAAACAGGACATAACCTCCGGGTCTGGGATACGAATGCGCCGTAAAATTTAATATGTCCTTTGATCCAAACAGTGGAGGTTGAAAGCCCATTGGGGTACCGTCCGGATTTTTAAAACTCATGATGGCTTTTGGATCAAGATTATGTCCATAATCATATTCCCATAAGTAGAAATCATACATGCCGGCGATACATAACAAAGACATGAGAATAAACCAGGCAAGAAATAACTTGTGTTTTCCTAAAAATCCCAGGATTACTCCGAGTGCCGCCATAATACCGATCACCAAAGGAAATATTTTAAATTCAGGTATGGTTTCAGGGATATATTTCATGCCAACATAATGGTTCATCAGGTTGATGTTTTTTATATCGTGTTCATGGTAATCAGCAAATTTGTTGATATAAATATCCATTCCCAAAGGAATTGGATATTGAGGTGCTTCCAGGGTAATATTCCACAAGGGTAAAAAAAACAGTCCCAGTAACAAAAGAGAACCTACAATCATCAATATTTTCGATTTTTTCATTTTTAAAACTTTATAAAAAAACGGACAGTATCCCCCAATATCTGTCCGTTTTAAAAAATACTCTATTTAAAACTATGCTTTATTAACTTTTTAAATATCAGGGCATTTTAAGTGGGTCGCCATCCAGAGTGAATTTTAATGGCACCCCTGCTCCTTTTGCGGATACGCGAACATATCCTTGCATTTCCTGATGCAGTGCTGAACAGAAATCTGTACAGTAGAATGGCCAAACACCGACTTGTTTTGGTTCCCAGATAAATGTTTCTGTCTGTCCCGGCATGATCAGCAACTCGGAAGTGTTAGCACCGATTATAGATATTCCATGAGGGACATCGTAATCCTGTTCCAGGTTGGTAACATGGAAATAGACCTTGTCTCCAACTTCAATACCTTCAATGTTGTCTGGAGCGAAGTGGGAACGTATCGTGGTCATATAAATATGTGCCTCATTGCCATTTCTTACCACTTTTGCTTCCGATTCTGATTTAACGGCGTATGGGTGTTTGTTCTCTTCCAATTTATAGATTTTCTTCGAATTTTTGGCGACGATATCAGCTGCTATACCTGCGGCGTAATGGGGTTCACCGACAGTTGGAAAATCGAGTAATAATTCCATTTTCTCTCCTGAAATATCATACAATTGTGCGGATTGCGTTACTTCCGGACCGGTTGGTAAATAGCGGTCTTTGGTAATTTTGTTCATAGCAAGCACATATTTTCCGAATGGTTTTCTGGAATTTCCTCCGGGTATCATCAGGTGGCCAACAGAATAATAGGTCGGTTTGCGGTCAACAATTTCCCAGGTTCCTAATTTCCATTTTACTACTTCTGAAGATATGAAGAAGGTAGTATAGGCATTTCCAAGTCCGTCAAATTCAGTATGCAAGGGGCCTAAACCAGCTTGTTTAACTGATCCTGCCAAGATAGCATCATACGCCAGGATTGGAATACCATAGGCATCTCCATCAAATTTTTTCTCTTCTATGGCTTTGATCATTTTGCTAAAAGAATGGACCGTCAGTTCAGCGGCCAGTTTTCCGCTACCTACGATGTATTCACCACTTGGATCTACATCACAACCGTGAGGAGATTTTGGGGTAGGCATAAAATAAACAGCTCCGGGTACATCTGCAGGATTAACAATCAGCACTTCTTTTTTCATAGTAGATGTAGCCGTGTGCGTATGCTCGTCATATACGTTGTGTGCATAATTTGCAGGAGCTTTTGTTCCTCCTCCATTTTTTACATACTCTTCAATTTTTTTCCAGTTGATCGCGGCAATAAAATCTTTATCATTTTGAGAGGCATTTACTTCCAGTAAGGAGTGCGCTTCTTCAGTATTATAGGTTGTAAAGAAGAACCATCCGTGGGAAGCTCCTCTTCCAGGGTGAGAAAGGTCATAATTAAATCCGGGCATCATGATTTGGAAAGCGATATCCATCCCTCCCGTTTTCGGATCTACACTAATGAAGGTCAAGGCGCCTTTAAAGTTTCCTTTGTATTCACTGATTGGCATGTCCCTTTGTGGGTAAGGCACTGAAAAACGGGTTCCGGCTACTACATATTCTGTATTTTCCGTAACAAAGGAAGAACTGTGGTTACCTGCAGAATTTGGAATTTCAATGATCTCAGTAGTCTCAAAAGTGGTCAGGTCAATTTTTGCTATACGAGGTGTATTGTTTCCATTGATAAAAACCCACCTTCCGTCAAGTTCTCCAGCCGTTTGCGAGATATCAGGATGGTGTGAATCATCCCAGGGAATAAAACCATGAGAAGTATTCAGCATAGGTTTGGTTTCCTCATTAAAACCCCAGGCCTTTTCTGCATCGACAGAAAATACAGGGATTACTTTGAACAAACGGCCGGAAGGAAGTCCGTAAACAGCAAGCTGTCCGCTGAATCCTCCGGAGACAAATGCATAAAACTCATCCAGTTCTCCGGGGGCCACATATACTTTTTCTGCGGCGTTTCCAGAAATTGCTCCTTGATTTCCACCTTTCTCTGAGGGAGCACAGGCAATTGTCAAAGAAAAAATCGTGAAAAGCAATGCGAATGTTTTGATTATTGATTTCATATCGTACTATTTTTTGGTTTGTATTCTTATTTTTCTGTTCGGAAATATTCCAGAAGGGCTCTGGCTTCCTCTTCTGTTAAACTTTGATTGGCCATAGGTGCCAGATATTCAGCCAGCAATTTTTTAGCCTCTTCATTCTCAGCTACCATTTTATCCGGAACTAAGATCATGTTCATGATCCATTCAGGAGTTCTCTTCTCAGTGATCCCTTTTAAAGGTGGGCCAACAAATCGCTTGTCAATTTTATGACAGGCACTGCATTTTGATGTAAACAAGGCTTTTCCCTGCTCTACCAGTGCGGGGTCTATTTCACCAAGGGTTATGCTCGTAATTGGTCCTACTCCTTTATCTGTTTTTGGGTCGGAAACAACTTTTTCCTGTTCAACTTTTTGTACAGGTTGCGCTGAATTTCCTTCTGATTTTTCGTTTCCACACCCTAAAATGGACATACTCAGCACCAGGGCGGCAATTATTGAAATTATTCTCATAATCTTTTGTAATAAATTATTCTGACGGAACCAAAACATTGTCAATGACATGGATCCAGCCGTTACTCACTTTTACGGTTTTTAAAATTTTTGTACCTCCAACATAGATGCCGTCTTCCTTTTGTTCTACAACAAGATATTTTCCGGAAGCCATGTATAATTTTCTTCCTTTTGCCGCTTCTTTAATTAACTGTGTATCGGGATAATTGGCAGGAGCCACGTGGTTTGTTAAAATATAGGCCAGCTTTGCTTTGTTTTCAGGCTTGAGCAGGTCTTCAACCGTTCCGGCAGGTAACTTATCAAAGGCTCCGTTCACCGGCGCAAATACCGTCAGGGGTCCTGCATTAACCACAGCGTCCTGAACTCCGGCGGCTTCAATGGCAACTACCAATGTTTTAAAATCATCTAAAGATTTTGCTACCTGTAAAGCATTGGCAGCAGAGACATCATCCACAACAGATGCCTGCCCTTTACTTGTTTGTTCGGCAGCAGCAGGGACTTGAGCTTGTTCATTTACTTTTTCCTTTTGCCCACAGGAGAAAAAAAACAGTACACAAAATAAGGTAAGGATGTTTGTTAGGAATTTCATTTTGATTATTCATTTTAGAATTAAAACAACAATTATTTGTAACATCGGTAGCAAAGATATGAAGGGCTTTTATCAAAAATAATGATTTTTATCATATTAAAAGACTATTTTATCTTTTTTTTAATCGATTACAAAAAAACACCCAATACGCACATGAGCAACTAATTAAGAAGACACCGCCGATAATTTTATAATAATTTGTATCTTTGCTGTATTATAATCATCTTATTCACAATGGTTCAACAAGTTACAAAAGGGATCAGGATCTCGATCTCCACGAATTTTGAAGGCACTCATTTTGAGAATAAAATGATGTATTTTGTTTTCAGCTATACCATCAGCATTGAGAACCAAAGCAATGAAACCGTGCAGCTCATCCGCAGGCACTGGGATATTTATGATTCATTGAACAGCATGGAAGTTGTTGAAGGAGAGGGTGTTATAGGCTTGAAACCCATCTTGTTGCCCAAACAGGTCCACACCTATACTTCCAATTGCTTTTTAACTTCCCGGATGGGTTCAATGAAGGGATATTATAATATGGTGAATTTTTCTACAGGCAAACAATTTCAGGTGAAAATACCGACCTTTCAGTTGGTGGTTCCTGCCGTTCTGAATTAATCCCGGCAGTCTTACTTCCTTTTTAAACCATTTTCTTACCTTTAGACCTGAACAATTTTCCGATTTAATGAAATCTACTACCCGGTTCAAAAGCAATAAGAAAGGCACCAAATGCCTGAACTGCGATCATTCCATGCTGATCACAGATAACTTTTGCCCGGAATGCGGTCAGGTTAATGATGAGAACAGGATTAGTTTAAAACAGTATTTTTCTGAGACCTTGTCCGGATTTTTTTCTTTTGACAACCGTTTGTTCAGAACCCTGGTACCTTTAATCTTCCGGCCGGGTAAGGTTTCAAAAGAATATATCGAAGGAAAGAGAATGAAATATGCCAATCCGTTTCAGCTTTTTCTGCATGTAACCATACTTTTTTTTCTTTTACAGGGGATCTTTCAACGCGTCGAAGAATTCAAATCGCTGACCCGGAGCAAACAGAATCCGGGACTTGCTGCCGAAGATTCCCTCAAAGTAGCCAACCTTGAAAAAGATCTCGGAAAAATACCGGTGCCATTTGATAAAACCGCCGTCACGGATTCTATTCCAAATACTTTAGATTCTTTGATGGTTCGGGATACCATTTCTAAGGACTCAATTGTTGCATTGCGAAAAGAAAAAATTGCTGCCTACCTGGACTCGGTATTTGCCAATTCGAATTATTCTGTGCTTTTAAAAGACCCCAGGTACAATGCAGCCCAAAAAGACTCCATTTTCGAGGCAGCTGTGTATCCCCATATCAATTATTATTTGGAGGTACTGGGGAATAATGGAGACGTCACCGTAGATGAGTGGAAGGACATCAGTTCCTTGCGTGAATACAAATCTTTTGCGGTGGATTATACCC
>Ga0209391_10000495_pt1 | contig 18546 bp, 19 predicted proteins | sample PPLLak3March2015_FD_187246 | JGI IMG/M metagenome (GOLD analysis project Ga0209391, IMG submission 187246) | Freshwater sediment microbial communities from Prairie Pothole Lake near Jamestown, North Dakota, USA - PPLs Lake P7 Core (1) Depth... | ecosystem: Environmental > Aquatic > Freshwater >...
GCCGGTGCTCGCGGGCGAGACGCTCGACCTCGGCGTAGTCGATTTCGCCGGTGGCCGGATCGAGCCCGTACTGCACGGCCTTGAAGATCTTGCCGGAGAAATTGACCTTGGCACCGTGCGTGAGGTGGCCGCCGTGGTCGAGGCTCATGCCGAGCAGCGTGTCCCCCGGCTGCATGAGCGCGAGGTAGGCCGCGGCATTGGCCTGCGAGCCCGAATGCGGCTGGACGTTGGCGTAGTCGGCGCCGAAGAGCTGCTTCGCGCGGTCGATGGCCAGCTGCTCGGCCACGTCCACGTACTCGCAGCCGCCGTAGTAGCGCTTGCCGGGATACCCCTCGGCGTACTTGTTGGTGAGCACCGACCCCTGGGCCTCGAGCACGCGCGGACTGGCGTAGTTCTCGGAGGCGATCAGCTCGATGTGGTCTTCCTGGCGGATGCGCTCGTGCTCGAGCGCAGTCGCGAGTTCGGGGTCGAACCCGGCGATCTTCATGCTGGAGGGGAACATGGACACTCCAAGGTCGGGGACTCGCAATTGTAGCCGTTCGCAGCCGCCGCCTCACGCCGCCGCTGCGGCCGCGCGCCGCTCGGCCCGCGCCGCGACCACGAGCAGCACGCCGCCGCCGATGAACAGCACCACGATCGAGAGGATCGACAGCCGCGGGTCGCCCGTCACCCGCGCCACGATCCCGGTGAGCAGCGGCCCGAGCACCGCCGCGAACTTGCCCATCATGTTGTAGAAGCCGAAGAACTCGGACGACTTGCCCTCGGGCACCAGCCGCCCGAAGTACGAGCGGCTGAGGGACTGGATGCCGCCCTGCACCAGCCCGATCACCACCGCGAGCACGAAGAAGTCCCGCACGCCCTCGATGAAGTACGCGTAGACGGTGGCGCCGACGTAGACGCTGAGCGCGAGGAAGATGCCCCGGCGCGGGCCGATGCGACGCCCGAGCCAGCCGAAGGCGAGCGCCGCCGGGAAAGCGACGAACTGCGTGAGCAGCAGCGCGGCGACCAGGTTCGACGAATCGAAGCCGAGCGACAGCCCGTAGTCCACCGCCATCTTGATGACGGTGTTCACCCCGTCAATGTAGAGCCAGTAGGCCGCGAGGAACAGCACGATGTGGCGGTAGCGGCCGAGCTCGCGCAGCGTCCCGCCGAGCTCGCGCAGGCCCTGGCGCACCGCCTCGGACGGCGGCACCCTCGGAGCCGACTCACGCTCGCGCACCAGGAACGCGCAGGGCAGCGCGAACAGCAGCCACCACAGCCCCACCATCACGAACGAGACGCGCACGGCCTCGGCGGCATCGGCGAGGCCGAACCAGTGCGGCCGCAGCGTCATGAGCACGTTGACCGCGAACAGCAGCCCGCCGCCGAGGTAGCCGAGCGCGTAGCCGAAGCCGGAAACGAGGTCGTACTCCTCACGCTCCGCGACGTGCAGCAGCAGCGAGTCGTTGAACACGATGCCGCCCCAGAAGCCGAGCGAGGCCGCGAAATAGAGCAGCGCGGCGGCCAGCCACTGGCCCTGACCCACCAGCGCGAGGCCGGCCGTCGCCGCGCAACCGAGCACGGTCGCCGTCATCAGCAGGCGCACCCGCGAGCTCGAGCGGTCGGCGATGGCGCCGAGCACCGGCGCGAGCAGCGCGATCACGAGGGCCGAGAGGCCGTTGGTGAGTCCGAGGCGGAAGGTGCTCTCGGTGACCTCGACGCCGGTGTTCCAGTACTGCTTGAAGAACACCGGGAAGAACCCGGCCATCACGGTGGTGGCGAAGGCCGAGTTCGCCCAGTCGTAGAACGCCCAGGCGACCACCGGCCGCCGGGCGAGGACGCTACGCCGCGGCGGCGAGGTGCTCACGCGTCTCCCGGAACGTGAGGTCGGGCCAGCGCTCGAGCGTGAGCTGCAGGTTGACGCGGGTCGGGGCGAGGTAGACGAGTGCGCCGGAGTGATCGACCGCGACGTGATCGTAGGCTTTGGCGCGGAACTCCTCGATCTTCTTCGGATCTCTGCCGTAGACCCAGCGGGCGGTGTACACGTTGACGTTGTCCCAGGCGGCCTGCACCCCGTACTCGTCCTGGAGGCGGAAGGCCACCACGTCGAACTGGAGCATGCCCACGGCGCCGAGGATCAGGTCGTTGTTGCGCAGCGGCCGGAACACCTGCGTGGCGCCCTCCTCGCAGAGCTGGTCGAGGCCCTTCTGCAGCGCCTTCATGCGCAGCGGGTCGCGAAGCACCACCCGGCGGAACATCTCCGGCGCGAAGTTCGGGATGCCGGTGAACATCAGGCGCTCGCCCTCGGTGAAGGTGTCGCCGATGTTGATCGTGCCGTGGTTGTGCAGGCCGATGATGTCGCCCGCATGCGCCTCGTCGAGGTGCTGGCGGTCGGCGGCCAGGAAGGTGAGCGCGTCGGCCACGCGCATCTCCTTGCCGAGACGCACGTGGAAGAAGCGCATGCCCTTCTCGTAGCGCCCGGAGCAGATGCGCATGAAGGCGATGCGATCGCGGTGCCCGGGATCCATGTTCGCCTGGATCTTGAAGACGAAGCCGGTGAGCGGCTCCTCCTCGGCGCGCACCTCGCGCGTCGTCGTGGCGCGCGGGCGCGGCGACGGGGCGTACTCGACGAAGGCCGCGAGCAGCTCGGTCACGCCGAAGTTGTTGATCGCCGAGCCGAAGAACACCGGCGACTGGCGACCGGCGAGGTACTCGTCCATGTCGAAGGCGTGCGAGGCGCCGCGCACCAGCTCGATCTCGTCGCGGAAGGCCTGCGCGCGCTCGCCGAGGAAGGCGGCGGCGGCCGCACTCGCGAGGCCCTCGAGGGTCTCGGTGGTGCCTGCGCGCCCCTTTTCCGCCGCGTGGTAGACGTAGATGCGGTCCTCGAGCAGGTGATACACGCCGCGCAGGTCGCGGCCCATGCCGATCGGCCAGGTGACCGGCGCGCAGTCGATCTTCAGGACCTTCTCGATCTCGTCGAGCAGGTCGAGCGGCTCGCGACCCTCGCGGTCGAGCTTGTTGATGAAGGTCATGATCGGCGTGTCGCGCAGCCGGCACACCTCCATCAGCTTGATCGTGCGCTCCTCCACGCCCTTCGCGCAGTCGATGACCATGAGCGCCGAGTCCACCGCGGTGAGCGTGCGGTAGGTGTCCTCCGAAAAGTCCTCGTGGCCCGGGGTGTCGAGCAGGTTCACGACCCGGCCGGCGTACGGGAACTGCATGACGCTCGAGGTCACGGAGATCCCGCGCTGCTGCTCGAGGCGCATCCAGTCGGAGGTGGCGTGGCGGGCGGCCTTGCGACCCTTGACGGTGCCCGCGAGCTGGATCGCGCCCCCGAACAGAAGCAGCTTCTCGGTAAGCGTGGTCTTGCCGGCGTCGGGGTGCGAGATGATGGCGAAGGTGCGGCGTCGCGCCACTTCGTCGCGGATGGAGCTCATCGGTCGGGATCGGTCGGTCGCGAAGGGGAGCGGGATTCTATCAGGCCGGCCCGCCGGTCCCGCCGGCGTCGAGGTCGAGTTTCAGCACCAGAGCGTCCTCCCGGCCGCCCTCGGCCTGGTAGTAGCCCTTGCGCCGCCCCACCTGCACGAAGCCCTCGGAGTGGTACAGGGCGATCGCGCGGGGATTCGACGGCCGCACCTCGAGGAACATCGCCTCCATGCCCGCCTGCCGCGCCCGTTCGATGCACAGGCGCAGCATGCGCCGGCCCACGCCCCGGTTGCGCACGTCCCGGCGCACGCAGAGGTTAAGCAGGTGCGACTCGCCGGCGCCCATCGCGACGATGCCGTAGGCGACAACCTCGCTGTCCAGCTCGGCGACGCGGCACAGGTAGCCCACGCGCAGGCAGTCGCGGAAGATCCCCTCGCTCCACGGGAACGGGTACGCCGCCCGCTCGAGCGCCGCCACAGCCGGCAGGTCCCCGGGCGCCATGCCGCGGAACCGTACCAGCCGCGGGCGCGTGTGCGGCCCGGTCCCGGCCGCGGCACTCACGGCAGCACCCGCTCGCCGCGCTCGATGCGCTCGGACACCTGCCGCGCGAACAGCAGGTCCTGCCAGGCCTTGCGCTTCTCCGCGGGACTGCGCAGCAGGTAGGCCGGGTGGTAGGTCACGACCAGCGGCCAGGCGCGGAGTCCGAGCGCGTGGACCTGGCCCCGCAGCCGCGCGAGCGGCACGTCGGTCGCGAGCAGGTTCTGGGCCGCGATGCGCCCGACTGCGATCACGAGCGCCGGCGAGACGAGCTCGATCTGCCGCTCAAGGTAGCCGCGGCAATGGGCCGCCTCGTCGGGTCGCGGGTCGCGATTGCCGGGCGGTCGGCACTTGAGCACGTTGGCGATGTAGACGTCCTCGCGCCTGAAGCCGATCGCCTTGAGCATCGCCGTGAGCAACTGCCCCGCTCGCCCGACGAACGGCTCACCCCGCTTGTCCTCCTCGGCGCCCGGCGCCTCGCCGATGAACATCCAGCGCGCCTTCGGGTTGCCCACGCCAAAGACGGTCTGCGTGCGCGTCTCGCTGAGGACGCAGCGGGTGCAGCCAGCCACCGCTGCGCGCAGCGCGTCCCAGTCGAGGGTCGATTCGAGCGCCGGCGGCCCGCCGTTGGCCGCGGCCGGGATCTCGACCGGATCCGCAGGCGGCTCGTCCGCTGCCACCGCGGGCGGCACCGAACGTCGCACGTACACGTCCACCCCGAGCGCCTCGAGGTAGGCGAGCCTGCGACCGTCGTTCACCGGGGAGATCCTGTCACGCCGGCGGTCGGCCGCCGGTCGGTCGCGGCGGCCGCCGCAGGCGCAGCAAGCGTCGCCACAGCCACACGGCCGGGCCGGACGCGGCGTAGAGCGCGAACAGCCCGAACAGCATCTCCGGCGGGCTCGAACCGACGATCACGAAGCCGAGCGGCACGAGCAGCAGGAACGCGAACGGGATGCGGCGATTGAGGTTGAAGTCCTTGCCGCTGAGGTAGGGGAAGCGGCTCACCATGAGTGCGCCCGCGATCAGCGCCACGGCGAAGGCGAGGATCAGCGCCCTCAGACCCTCGCGCTGCAGGTCGTTGAGCATCCAGACGAACCCGGCCAGCAACGCCGCGCCGGACGGGCTCGGCAGGCCCTCGAAGAAGCGCTTGTCGGCGCCCCCCGAGCGGGCGTTGAAGCGCGCCAGCCGGAATGCGGCGCAGGCCGCGTAGAAGAATGTGGCAAGCCAGCCGACCCGCCCCCAGACGCTGCCGTACTCGGCGATGCGCGCCACGCCCCACTGGTAGGCGACGATCGCGGGAGCGAGCCCGAAGGCCACCATGTCCGAGAGGCTGTCGTATTCCTTGCCGAACTCGCTCTGCGTGTTCGTCCACCGCGCGATCCGTCCGTCGAGTCCGTCGCAGACCATGGCGACGAAGATCGCGATGCCCGCGCGGTCGAAGTTGCCGTCGGTCGCCGCGACGATCGCGTAGAAGCCCGAGAACAGCACGGCCGTCGTGAACAGGTTCGGCAGCAGGTAGATACCGCGGCTGCGCGGAGCCGGCCGGGCGGCGTCCGGGGAAGCGGAAGGATCGGTCGTCATGGGCACCCACCCGGCGTCGCAGAGGCCGCCATCGTAGGTCGGGCGGGACCGCGGCACAACGGACCTGGGAAGCGCGGGGAGCGCGAGCCGCTTTGTTACCATACGCGCCCCGCTCCCCAGGCTGCGATCCACCGATGCGTCTTTCCCAGTACCCGATCAACACCCTGCGTGACGTGCCAGCCGACGCCGAGGTCGTGAGTCACCAGCTGATGCTGCGCGCGGGCCTGATCCGCCGCCTCGCGGCCGGCCTCTACACCTGGCTGCCGATCGGACTCCGGGTGCTGCGCAAGGTCGAGACCATCGTCCGCGAGGAAATGAACCGCGCCGGCGCCTTCGAGCTGCTGATGCCGACGGTGCAGCCCGCGGAACTGTGGCAGGAGTCCGGGCGCTGGGAGCAGTTCGGGCCCGAGCTGCTGCGCCTGAAGGACCGCAACGAGCGGCCGTTCTGCTACGGGCCGACCCACGAGGAAGTGATCACCGACATCGCGCGCCGGGAGTTGAAGAGCTACCGCCAGCTGCCGGTCAATTTCTACCAGATCCAGACCAAGTTCCGCGACGAGATCCGTCCTCGTTTCGGCGTGATGCGCGCCCGCGAGTTCACGATGAAGGACGCCTACTCCTTCCACCTCGACGAGACCTCGCTCGAGCAGGGCTACCAGGCCATGTTCGAGGCCTACTCGCGCATCTTCTCGCGCATGAACCTGCGCTTTCGCGCGGTGCGCGCCGACACCGGCAGCATCGGCGGCAACGCCTCGCAGGAGTTCCACGTGCTCGCGGACTCCGGCGAGGATGCCATCGCCTTCTCCGACGCCGACGACTACGCCGCCAACCTCGAGATGGCCGAGGCGATGGCACCGGCCGCCCCGCGGGCCGCGGCGACCGCGCCGCTGCAGGAGGTGGCCACGCCCGGCGTGCGCACCATCGTCGAGCTCACCTCCTTCCTGAAGGTCGAGGCCGCGCAGTGCCTGAAGACGCTGCTGGTCGAGGGCACGGACGGCGGCGTGGTGGCGCTCGTCGTGCGCGGCGACCACGAGTTGAACGCGGTCAAGGCGCAGAAGCTGCCGGGCGTGTCCGCACCGCTCAAGATGGCCACCGCCGAGCAGGTGCGCGCCGCCACTGGCTGCGAGCCGGGCTTCATCGGCCCGGTCGGCCTGAAGCTCCCTCTCTATGCCGACCATGCCGCTGCGCACGTGGCGGACTTCGTCTGCGGCGCCAACCGCCGCGACCTGCACCTCGCCGGCGTGAACTGGGGTCGCGACCTGCCGGAGCCCGAAGCCGTGGACCTCCGTAACGTCGTGCCGGGCGACCCGAGCCCCTCGGGCCAGGGCACGCTCGGCATCGCCCGCGGCATCGAAGTGGGTCACATCTTCCAGCTCGGGCGCAAATACAGCGAGGCCATGAACGCCACCGTGCTCGACGAGCAGGGCAAGGCCGTGACCATGTTCATGGGCTGCTATGGCATCGGTGTGACGCGCGTCGTGGCGGCGGCCATCGAGCAGAACCACGATGAGCGCGGCATCCTCTGGCCCGAGCCCATCGCCCCGTTCCACGTGTCCCTGATCCCGATCAACCTGCAGAAGTCCGAGCGCGTGCGCGAGGTCGCCGAGCGTCTCTACGTCGAGCTGCAGGCGGCCGGCTTCGAGGTGCTGTTCGACGACCGCGACGCCCGCCCCGGGGTGAAATTCGCGGACGACGAGCTGCTCGGCATCCCGCACCGCATCGTGGTGGGCGACAAGGGCCTCGAGCGCGGCGCGCTCGAGTACAAGGCGCGTGCCGGCGGGAACGGCGTGGACGTGCCGATCGAGTCCGTCGTGCAGTTCCTCAGGGAGCGGAGCGGCACCGGCCGCTGACTCGCCATGCGGACCGCCGCGCTCACGGCCCTGCTCCTGATCACGGCGTTGCCCGCGGCGGCGTACGCCGACCGGCAAATGGACCCGGAGCTGCGCGGCGTGCTCGCCGAGGTGATCCAGCCCAGCGACTGCTTCGCGGACCGCTACGAACGCGCGGTCTGGTTCGCCTCCATGGAGCCGCGTCTGCAGCGCTACGTGCCGGACGAGCAGGAGCGCGAGCAGATCCTGCACCACGTCCACTGCGAGGCCCGCCGCGTGGACGTGCCGCCCGAGCTCGTGCTCGCCGTGATGGACGTCGAGAGCCGCTTCGACCGGTTTGCCGTGTCCTCGGCGGGCGCAGTCGGCCTGATGCAGGTGATGCCGTTCTGGCCCCGCGAGCTCGGCATGAGCAACGAGCAGCTGGTGCGCATCCCGGACAACGTCCGCATGGGCACGACCATCCTCGGCTACTACCTGCGCAAGGAACGCGGCAACTACCCGCGTGCGCTGCAGCGCTACAACGGCAGCCTCGGCCGACCGACCTACTCGGACCTCGTCATCGACCGGCTGCTGGCGCGCTGGCGCTACGACCAGTGAGCGGCGTCAGGCGGTGCTGAAGCCGGCCGGCCGGCCGGGCAGCGTCGCGGTCGCGACGTGCTCGACCTGCACTGCGGTCACGTGCGCGGCCGGCGGCCCTTCCCAGAGCCAGCCGCACAGCGCCTCGACCGCCGAAGGCGCCCCGCAGGCGAGCACCTCGACGCGTCCGTCCGGAAGGTTGCGCGCGTGGCCGGTCACGCCCAGCGCCACGGCCCGCGACCGTGTGCTGGCGCGAAAGAACACGCCCTGCACGCGGCCCGCCACGAAGCAGCGCCGCGCGACCCAGTCGCTCATGCGGGGATCACTCTCCGGCGGGAGGCGCGACGGCGGCCTCGGCGAGGCGACGGGCCTCCGTGGCCTTCTCGCGCGCCTTCTCGGCGTCTTCGCGCGCCGCCTTGTACTCGCCCTTCTGCATGTTGAGCCGCGCCTGCTCGACCAGCTGGCGGGCCTCGGCGAGCGGCTCGGGCGCATGCTTCGCGGCGCCCGCCCGCTCGGCGGCACGCACCGCCTGGCGCGCGTCGCTCATTTCCTGCAAGGGAGCACCCGCACATCCGGCGAGCGTCGCGCCGCCCAGCAGCGCGGCCAGCAGCAAAGGCAGGGTGTAACGGCGCATGAACGGCTTACGGGAAGGATGCAGGGTGCCGGGACCGTAACAACTGCACCCTGTACCGTCAAGGTTGACGGTCCTAGAATCCACCGGCCCGCGCGCGCCGCGCACGGCGTCTCCACAAACGGGAACACGAACACATGGCCGACGTGCTGGTGCTGTACTACTCGCGCCACGGCGCCACCGCGGAACTCGCGCGTCAGGTGGCGCGCGGCGTGGAGTCGGTGGCCGGCGCGACGGCGCGCGTGCGCACCGTGCCGCCGGTCTCCCCGGTGACCGAGGCGATCGCGCCGGCGGTTCCGGAAGACGGGCCGCCCTACGCCACGCACGACGAGCTGCGCGACTGCGACGGACTGCTGTTCGGCAGTCCGACGCGCTTCGGCAACATGGCCGCGCCGCTCAAGCACTTCCTCGACGGCACGAGCGCGCTGTGGCTCAACGGCGGCCTCGACCGCAAGCCGGCCGGCGTGTTCACCTCCACCGGATCGATGCACGGCGGGCAGGAGTCGACGCTCCTCACCATGATGGTGCCGCTGCTTCACCACGGCATGTACCTGGTGGGACTGCCCTACACCGCCGACGCGCTCAACCGCACCCGCACGGGCGGGACCCCCTACGGTGCGAGCCACTGGGCCGAGCGCGGCAGCTCCGATCCGGCGCGACTCAGCGAGGACGAGCGCGAGCTCGCCCGGCTGCTAGGCCGCCGCGTCGCGGAACTCGCGGTCGCGGCCCGGCCGCTGCGCTCGTGAGTGCGTCCTTCCCCGCGTCGGCCCGCCTCGACCGCGCGTGGCGCCTGACGCTTGCGGGCGCGGCGCTGCTCGCGGCCTGCGTCGCCGCGGCGGCGCTGCGCTCGGCATCGTGGCCGTCCGGCCTGGCGTGGATCGCGGTGCTGCTGCTCCCGCTGCTGCTGCCCCTGCGCGGCCTGTGGCGCCGCAACCGGCGTACCTGCGCCTGGGCGACCCTGTGCGTCGCCCCCTATTTCGCTTACGGCACCACCGAGGTGATCGCCAATCCCGCCGTGCGCCCCGTGGCCGGCGCGATCCTGTTTGCCAGCCTCGCCTGGTTCGTGAGTCTCGTGTACTGCCTGCGCGTGACGAGACCGGCAGCGCCCGCCGCGCCGTCCGGGCCCGCCGGTCAGGACGCGTCGGCGGGCTGACCCTCGAGCACCTGCCGCAGGAAGGGGACGGTGAGCCGTCGCTGTGCGGCGAGCGCAGCCACGTCGAGACGGTCGAGCGCGGCACACAGCGAGTGCATGTCGCGAGGCATGCGGTGCACGAGGTAGGCCGCGGACTCCCTCGGCAGCACCAGACCAAGCCGTCCGGCCCGCTGCTCCAGCACCGCGATCCGGTCCTCCTCGGCAAGTTCGTGGAGCTGGTGAACCGGGGCGGCGAGCAGACGCGAGCGCAGGTCCGGCAGCCGGAAGCGCAGCGCGGAGGGCGGTCCGGTGCTTGCGACGTACAGGCGCCCGGCGCCGTCCTGCATCAGCGTGTGCAGGCGGAAGATCGCGGCGTTCCAGGCGGCATCGTCCGAGACGCGCTCGAGGGCATCGAGGCACACGAGGTCGAGCGCGTCGAACCCCTCGAGCAGCCCGGGCGTGCCGACGGTCTCGAGGTCGAGGTAAGCCGCGGCGCCACCGCGTTCGCCGACCGCCGCACAGGAGGCCTGCAGCAGGTGCGTCTTGCCCGTCCCCTCCCGCCCCCACAGCCACAGCAGGCGAGGCGGCGCACCCGCCGCGAGCAGCTCGAGCGCCTCGCGGTTCGGCCCGGCGACGAAGCTGCCGAAGCGGGCGGTGTCGGCGAGGCGCACCCCGAGCGGCAGCTGCTGCACGCCGGGTCAGCCCGCAGCCGCGGCGCGCGCCCGGGCCAAGTCCGCCGCACGCCGGGAATACGTCAGGACGTAGTCGATGCCGCTCACCGCGGTCGTGAGCACCACCAGCGCGCCGAGGGCCGTGACCGCGGTTGCACCGGGCCAGCCGTAGGCCGCGGTCGCCACGACCGCGAGGCAGAAGAGGATCTGGCACAGGGTGTTGAGCTTGCTGGCCGCGGTGGGCGAACCGCGCACCGGCCCGAACAGCTGCCGGTAGGTGAGCGCGCCGAACACGATCACGAGGTCGCGCAGGATCACGAGCGCGGTGAGCCACCACGGCGCGAGGCCGACCACGCTCAGGCACACGAATACCGCGATCAGCAGCAGCTTGTCGGCCGCCGGGTCGAGTACCTTGCCGAGTTCGCTGGTCCAGCCGAAGCGCTTGGCGAGAAAGCCGTCGAGGGCGTCGGTTAACGCCGCCAGCGCGAACAGGCCCATGACGGCCGGAAGCCGCCCCTGCAGGATCCAGTAGGCCACGGGGTAGACGAGCAGCATCCTGAGGATGCACAGCAGGTTCGGCAGGTGTCGCAGGCTCATGGCTCGAAGCTGAAGTCCGCATCCGATGCCGCGTCGGCGCCGCGGGCCGCCGGCTGCAGTTTCGGCTCGAGCCCGGCGATTCGCCCGAGCAGTTCCCGGTCGCCGCGCACCACCACGCGCAGCCGCACCACGTCGCCCTCGAGGGCCTCGACCGCCACGCTGCGGACCACGCTGAGCGAGTCGAGGTACGCGAGTGCGCCGGTGTACGAGCGCACGTCGCCCATGCCCGCCACGCGCAGCACCAGGGTCGAACTGCCGCGCGACGACGGCGGCGCGTAGCGGGCCGCAAGGGTGTCGGCCGCGAGGTGGATGCCGTCCTCGAGTGTGCCGCGGGCCTGTACGGTCTGGCCCGCATGGCTGAAAGACCAGTCGAACTGCAGACCGTTCGGCGTTCCCTTGAGCACGGCCTGCGCCGGGCCGATCGCAGCCGCACCGGCCTGCCACGCGATCGGCAGTCCACGCCACTGCGCCGCGTCGATGGCCGCGGTGCGATCGTCGCTCGTGACGTCCACGAGCGTCAGGGGTCTCTCGGCCGCCCAGAAGGTCAGCCCCGCCTGCTGCAGCAGACGATCGACCGACCCGCCGTCGAATCCCACGGTAAGCGTCTTGTCGGAACCGCTCGCGTAACGCTGAACGTGACGGGCGGGATCGGCCGCGGTGACCGTCGCGTTCGCGGCCGCTTCCCGTCGCCCCGACACGCGCACGGCGACCGCCTGCATCGCCCGCGAAAACGCGGCAGCCCGCTCGGCCTCGCTCGTGCCGTCCAGCGGCACCTTCACCTCGTACAACGACACTTCCGCCGCGCCGGCGTCGACGCCAGGCAGCAGGGCCGCGAGCACGAGCGCGGCCGCGAGTAGCCAGCCGTGCGGACGTGCGAAGCTTCGGTGTGGGCGCATCGGTCGGGGAGCAGGCTCGGCGGGGACGCGCCGTGTAAAATAGCACAGCTTCGATTTCCCCTTGGGCCAGCTGCCCGCGCGAGACCCGGATGCCAGACACCCGACCGATCACCTATCGCGACGCCGGCGTGGACATCGACGCCGGCGACGCGCTCGTCGAGCGCATCAAGCCAGCGGTGAAGCGCTCGATGCGCCCCGAGGTGCTCGGCGGGCTGGGCGGCTTCGGCGCGCTCGTGGAGGTGCCGCTGGACCGCTACCGGCGGCCCGTGATGGTGTCAGGCACGGACGGCGTGGGCACCAAGCTGCGGCTCGCCATCGAGACCGGCCGCCACGACACGATCGGAATCGACCTCGTGGCCATGTGCGCGAACGACGTAGTCGTGCAGGGCGCGGAGCCGCTGTTCTTCCTCGACTACTTCGCCACCGGGCGCCTGCAGGTGGACGTCGCCGAGCGCGTCATCAAGGGCATCGTCGAGGGCTGCCTGCAGGCCGGCTGCGCGCTGGTCGGCGGCGAAACCGCCGAGATGCCCGGCATGTACGAAGGCGACGACTACGACCTCGCCGGCTTCTGCGTCGGCCTGGTGGAAAAGGACCGCATCATCGACGGCAGCCAGACCCGCGCCGGCGACGTGATCCTGGGGCTCGCCTCCTCCGGGCCGCACTCGAACGGCTACTCGCTCGTCCGCCGGCTGCTCGCCGTGAGCGGCGCCACGCCGGCGACGACGCTCGATGGCACGCCACTCTACGACCTGCTGCTCGCCCCCACGCGCATCTACGTGAAATCGGTGCTCGCCGTGCTGGCCGAACTGCCGGTGCACGCCATCGCCCACATCACCGGCGGCGGACCGTCTGGCAACATCCCGCGCACCCTCCCCGACGGGCTCGAGGCGGTGCTCGAGGAACGCGCGTGGCCGCGTCCCGCGGTGTTCGACTGGCTCGAGCGCACCGGCCGCATCGAGCGCGACGAGATGCACCGCACCTTCAATTGCGGGCTCGGCATGACGCTGACCGTGGCTGCGGCCGACGCCGACCGCGCGCTCGCGATGCTGCGCCGCTGCGGCGAACAGGCGAGCGTCGTGGGCGAGGTGCGGTCCGGCACGCGCGGCGCCGTGATCGAGCGATGAGCGGTGCGGTCGGACGGCTGCCGATCGTCGTCCTGATCTCGGGCCAAGGCAGCAACCTGCGCGCCATCGCCCGGCAGGCCGAGGTCGGCACCCTGCCCGTGGAGATCCGGGCCGTGATCAGCGACCGCACGGGCGCGCCCGGCCTCGACTGGGCCGCCGCGGCGGGCCTCCAGACGGTGGTGGTACCGGCCGGCGAGTTCGCGGACCGGACGGACTTCGACGCCGCGCTCGCCGCCGAGGTCCATCGCCACGCGCCCGGCCTGGTGGTGCTCGCGGGATTCATGCGCGTGCTGAGCGCCGGTTTCGTGGATCGTTTTGCCGGCCGGCTGCTCAACATCCACCCGTCGCTGCTGCCCAACCACCGCGGCCTGCACACCCACCGCCGGGCGCTCGCGGCGGGCGACCGCGTGCACGGCGCCAGCGTCCACTTCGTGACGCGCGAACTCGACGGCGGCCCGGTGGTCTTACAGGCACGCGTCCCCGTCCGGGACGACGACGACGAGACCACCCTGGCCGCTCGAGTGCTCGCGCAGGAACACCGCATCTACCCGGAGTGCATCGGCTGGTTCGCCGCCGGCCGCCTTGCATGCCGCGATGGTCGGGTGCTGCTCGACGGTCGGGTGCTCGACGCACCGCTGGTGCGGGACGCTCACGATGAAATCGCGGCCTGACGCGCGCCGCCCGGGCGCCTTGCTGGCGCTGCTCGCGTTCGCGGCGCTGCTGGGATTCGCCTCGGCGGCGGTCGCGACGGAGGCCGACTCGCCCGGCCTGCAGCCCTTCAAGGCCCGCTACCAGGCGACCTACCGCGGCATCAGCGGCGGCCAGATCGAGAACGGTCTGCGGCCGGGTGCGCGACCCGGGCAGTGGCTTTACGAGACCCGCGCCTTCCCGAACCTGCTCGGCCGCGTCGCGGTGAGCCCGCAAGCGGCCGAGCGGGGCGTCATGGAAGTGACGGCTGCCGGCGTGCGACCCCTGAGCTTCGACTTCAACGACGGCAAGTCCGACCTCGCCAAGGACGTGCGTTTCGCATTCGATTGGGGTGCGGGTCGCGTCAAGGGCGTCGCGCAGGGCAAGCCGTTCGACCTCCCGGTCAACCTGGGTACCCAGGACACCGCCTCGGTCCAGGCGGCGATGATCGTGGAGCTGCTCGCCGGCCGCTCCCCGCAGGGCTTCACGATCCTGACCGGCAGCCGGCTCCGGGACTATCGCTACTGGAGCGAGGGGCGCGCGACCGTGGTCACGCCCTACGGCCAGTTCGACACGGTGGTGTGGGCGAACCAGCGCGACGGGTCGGACCGCGTCGTCAAGGCTTGGCACGCCCCCGCGCTCGGCTACGTGCCCGTGCAGGCCGTCCAGTTCCGCAAGGGCCAGCTCGAGACCCAGCTCAAGCTCGTGAGCTTCGAGCGGCTCTAGCGCGACCGCTCACGCCTTGGGCAGCGTCACGCCCTTCTGCCCCATGTACTTGCCGCCGCGGTCGCGGTAGGACACCTCGCAGACCTCGTCCGACTCGAAGAACAGCATCTGGGCGACGCCTTCGTTGGCGTAGATCTTCGCCGGCAGCGTGGTCGTGTTCGAGAACTCGAGCGTCACGTGCCCTTCCCACTCCGGCTCGAGCGGCGTCACGTTGACGATGATCCCGCAGCGCGCGTAGGTGGACTTGCCGAGGCAGACGGTGAGCACGTTGCGCGGGATGCGGAAGTACTCGACGGTGCGCGCCAGCGCGAACGAGTTCGGCGGGATGATGCAGACCTCGCCGCCGAAGTCGACGAAGGAATCGGGATCGAAGTCCTTGGGGTCCACGATCGTCGAGTTGATGTTCGTGAAGATCTTGAACTCCGCGGCGCAGCGCACGTCGTAGCCGTAACTCGACGTGCCGTAGGAGACGATCCGCTGGCCGTCCACGGTACGCACCTGGCCGGGCTCGAACGGATCGATCATGCCGTGGCCCTCGGCCATGCGACGGATCCAGCGGTCGGACTTGATGCTCACGATCAGGTGTCCTCGACGGTGATGCTCGGACCCGCCGCGGCGCCGGCGACCGACAGGCGGGCGGCGGTGCGGCGCGCTGCGTCCAGGTACGCCCGGCCCACGGGGCCGTCCGGGTCGGCCACGACGGTGGGACAGCCCGCGTCGGTCTCCTCGCGGATGCGGATGTCGAGCGGCAGCCGGCCGAGCAGGGCCACGCCGTACTGCGCAGCCATGCGCTCCCCGCCGCCCGCGCCGAAGATCGGCTCCTCGTGGCCGCAGCTCGAGCAAACGTGGGTGCTCATGTTCTCGATCACGCCGAGCACCGGGATGGCCACCTTCTGGAACATCCGCAGGCCCTTGCGTGCGTCGAGCAGCGCAATGTCCTGCGGCGTGGTGACGATCACCGCCCCGCTGACCGGCACCCGCTGCGACAGCGTGAGCTGGATGTCGCCCGTGCCGGGAGGCATGTCCACGATCAGGTAATCGAGTTCGCCCCAGTCGGTGTCGGAGAGCAGCTGGGTCAGCGCCTGCGTGACCATCGGGCCGCGCCACACCATCGGCTGCTCCTCCTCGATGAGGAAGCCGATGGACATCACCTTCACCCCGTGCGCCTCGAGGGGCTCGATCCGCCGGCCGTCGCGCGACACCGGACGCTCGCCCTGCAGCCCCATCATGCGCGGCTGGCTCGGCCCGTAGATGTCGGCGTCGAGCAGGCCGACGCGCGCTCCGTCGAGCGCCAGGGCCAGCGCGAGGTTCACCGCCGTCGTGGACTTGCCGACGCCGCCCTTCCCCGACGCCACCGCGATCACGTTGCTGATGCCCGGCAGCGGCTTGAGACCGCCCTGCACGGCCTGCGACGCCACCCGCCAGCCGACGCTGACCCGAGCCGGTCCAACGCCGGGCTCGGCAGCGAGCAGCCGCTCGAGGCTGGCCGCGAGCTCGGGCCCGTAGCGTCGGGCCGGAAAGCCGAGTTCGACCTCGACCAGCGTCGAGCCGCCCTCGGACCGGACGGAGGTCACAGCTTTGGCCTGCGAAAGAGGCATCCCGAGGCACGGTTCGACATAATTCTCGACCACACGGCGGGCTTCGCGAACGCGATCGTCTGTCATAGCGGGTGACTGCAACCGAGGTGGGAGAACGGCATGAGCCGCGGACGGCGGATTGTAGCGGAATTGACGCGGGGCCTCGCGGCTGCGGCGCGCCCGGGTGGGGCGTCGTCGCCGTGGCATACTCCCGTGTCGCCCGGACTCGCTGCCGGACTCCCGGCGGGCTGACCCCGCCGGACGCGCCCGCGGAAGGAAGCCCTCTCGCCACCCATGAGTTTCATCACCAACCTGCGTGCCGAGCGACTCATCGCGGCCATCAAGGCCGCGGGCAGCCCCGATGCCCCGGCGGCGGTCAGGTCCTACGAGAAACTCGCGGCGCTGGGTCCGTCGGCGATCCCGCGCATCGTCGACGCGCTGGCGAGCGCGGACAATCAGGAAACCGTGGGCTTCGTGGCCGTGCTGGGCGCCTTGCTCGACAACAAGTCGCTGCCGGCGGTCGCGGCGGGACTCGTGGACGGCAACCAGCGCACCGTGACCGCGGTCACCACGGCGCTGTCGGCCGGGCGGGAGTACAACCCCCACCTGCTGCTCACCATGCTGGACGACCCGGCCATTCCGAAGGGTCCGCTGGTGACGGCGATCGCCGCGCAGAAGTCCCGGCTCAACCCCCGCGAGGTCCTCAAGCACGCCTACGGCCAGGAGCCGGCGGAAAAGGCGGCGCTGTTCCGCATCGTGGCCGAGATCGCCGACGCGAGCCTCGTCCCGGAGCTGCTCAGCCGGCTCGAGGGCAAGGACCCGGTCGCGCGTACCCACATCATCAGCATCCTCGCGCGCTTCGACCGGCCGGAGGTCGCCCGGGCGCTGCAGGCGCAGCTCAAGGACGGCAACAAGTTCATCCGCCAGGCGGTGCTGAACGCGCTCGCCCGCCTCGGCGGCAGCGTGGACCCCGCCCTGCTGTGCGAGGTGCTGCGTGACCCCGACGTCGAGACGCAGCAGAAGGCCATCGACGCCGTCGTCCGGGTCAACCATCCCGACACCATCCAGTACCTCGCCGGCGTGCTGCGCGACGAGAACGAAAGTGCCCGCCGTGCCGCCGTCGAGGTGCTGAACGAGATCGGCACGCCTCAGCACGTGCGGTTCCTGCTGCAGTCGATCAAGGACGACGACTGGTGGGTGCGCAGCCGCGCGGCCGACGCGCTCGCGAAGATCGGCGGGCCGCGCGTCATCGACGCGGCGCTCGAGCTGATCCGCGACGAGGACGAGGACGTGCGCCGCGCGGCCATCGAGATCCTCAACCAGACCAAGGACGACCGTGCGGTACGGTTCCTGATCGACGCGACCAAGGACCCGGACTGGTGGGTCCGCGAGCGCGCCGTGGACGCGCTCGCGGAGATCGGCAGCCCGACCGCGCTCCCGGCCCTGCTCGGAATGCTCGAGTCAGGCGACGAGCGATCGCTGCCGACCGTGGTGCGCGCGATCGGCAAGCTCGGCAGCTCGGCGCAGGTCGCCCGCCTGCTGCCGCTGCTCGATCACGCGTCCAAGGAAGTGCGGGTCGAGGCCATCGGCGCGCTGACGCGACTCGTGGACGATCGCAGCTCCGAGGCCGTGCGCGCCCGGCTCGAGGAGCTCGGCGCCAGCGTGACCGATCCGACCATCAGCCACGCCGCGCTGCGTGCCGTGCAGGACCTCGGCAGCCGCTTCGCCGGAGGCATGGCGCCGGTGCTCTCCAGTGGCCGGACGGCGGCCACGGCACGCTCGTCGGAGACCGCACGCACGCTGCTGCTCGCCGAGCGCGCCGAGCTCGACGGCATGCTGCGCGAGTCGCGCGAGCAGCAGCGGCTCGACATCTCGACCCTGCAGGTCGGCGACGTGCTCGAGGGCCGCTACACCTACGTGCAGAAGATCGGCAAGGGCGCCTTCGGCACCGTGCTCCTGATGGAGGACAAGGTCGTCGACGAGCGGCTGGTGCTCAAGTTCCTCAATCCCAACGTCTCCCAGGACGAGGAGATGCTCAAGCGGTTCGTGCACGAGCTGCGCTACTCGCGCAAGATCACTCACCGCAACGTCATCCGCATCTACGACTTCCTGTTCATCCGCGGCAACTACGCCATCTCGATGGAGTACTTCCCCTCGCACACGCTCGGCCACGAGGTGAACGACAAGCCGCTGCCGATCGACAAGGCGGTCCGCTACGCCTCCGACATCGCGACCGGCATGTCGGTCGCGCACCAGTCGGGCATCATCCACCGCGACCTCAAGCCCGCCAACGTCCTGATCAACGACGAGGGGCTCGTCAAGGTGGTGGACTTCGGCGTCGCCGCCGCGCAGCACCAGGGCGACACGCAGCTGACCAAGACCGGCTACGTGATCGGCTCGCCCAAGTACATGGCGCCCGAGCAGATCCTGGGCAAGAAGGTCGACGAGCGGGCCGACGTCTACAGCCTCGGCGTGATCCTCTACGAGATGCTGACCGGCGAGCCGCCCTACCACCGCGGCGACCACATGGCCGTCATGTACCAGCACGTGCAGGGCAAGGCCCGGCCGCCGATCGAG
>Ga0209391_10000496_pt1 | contig 18526 bp, 16 predicted proteins | sample PPLLak3March2015_FD_187246 | JGI IMG/M metagenome (GOLD analysis project Ga0209391, IMG submission 187246) | Freshwater sediment microbial communities from Prairie Pothole Lake near Jamestown, North Dakota, USA - PPLs Lake P7 Core (1) Depth... | ecosystem: Environmental > Aquatic > Freshwater >...
CCCCGATCTTCATGTTCGGGTTGATCTTCCTGACGTGGTTGTACTGCTGCAATCTCTTTCGTATGGTCTGCTCCGCTTTTTCGCGTATAGAACAGGTATTTACTAGAACGAGGTCGGCTTCCTCCAGCAGGTGGGTTGTGTTGTAGCCCTCCTTGGAAAGTATGGCCGCAACGATTTCGCTGTCATTTAAATTCATCTGGCAACCGTAACTTTCGATGAAAAGTTTTTTTGTGTTTCCATCGCGCTGTTCAGTTACCAAAGCCTGACCCTGCTTTTTCTCCTCTATGACGTGTTCGCTTGACATTTTAAAAAATTGGATTGCAAATATACAATCAAAAAACAGGACTTATGACATAATGGCAGAATTTTATCGTTTTTTTATGTTTTTATGTTTTTTTATGCGATCACCCCGCATTTAAAAAAAACTGTCTAAATTTGCGGACTATTTTTTATACACTTTTGTTGAAATAAACGTTTTAACAAGAGTAAGGTAAATCTAAAAAAACATTATGGCGAAAAATTTGGTTATCGTAGAATCACCGGCAAAAGCGAAAACAATTGGAAAATTTCTGGGAAAGGATTTTTTGGTTGAATCGAGTTTTGGTCATATCGCCGATTTACCTTCTAAAGATATAGGTGTCGATGTAGAAGGCGATTTTACCCCTCAATACAAAGTTACCACGGATAAAAAGGCAGTGGTTGCCAAATTAAAGGATCTGGCAAAAAAATCAGATCTGGTATGGCTGGCAAGTGATGAGGACCGCGAAGGGGAAGCGATTGCCTGGCATTTATTTGAACAGCTCAATTTAAAAGAGGAAAGCACCAGGCGCATCGTTTTTCACGAGATCACTAAAAATGCGATTGGAAAGGCCATAGAGAATCCGAGAAAAATAGACTACAACCTGGTGAATGCGCAACAGGCAAGAAGGGTTCTTGACAGGCTGGTTGGCTATGAATTGTCTCCCATACTCTGGAAAAAGATCAAAAGCGGGCTTTCGGCCGGTAGGGTACAGTCGGTGGCAGTAAGGCTTATCGTAGAAAGGGAGAGAGAGATAGAAAAGTTTGTTTCCGAACCTTCTTTCAGGGTGGTTGCCGAATTTGAGAACAGCGCGGGTGCAAAGATCAAGGCAGTACTGCCCAAAAATTTTGATACCGAAAAAGAAGCACATGACTTTTTGCTTTCCTGTATTTCTGCACAGTTTTTTGTAGATGAGATCACAACCAAACCCACAAAGAAATTTCCTGCACCGCCATTCACCACTTCTACCTTACAACAGGAGGCCTCAAGAAAATTGTTTTTTCCGGTTGCTAAAACCATGATGGTCGCACAGCGACTGTATGAGGCAGGGTATATAACCTATATGAGAACGGACAGTGTAAATCTGTCTGAGGATGCAAAAACCGCCTGCAGGGACCAGATCATCCATTCATTTGGCGCGAAGTACAGCAAACCGCGGAATTTTAAAACAAAAACAAAAGGTGCCCAGGAAGCACACGAGGCCATCAGGCCGACTGAGATGAGCACACAGTCTCTTTCCATTGACAGGGACGAGAGCAGGTTATACGAGCTGATCTGGAAACGAACCATCGCTTCCCAGATGAGTGACGCAGACCTCGAAAGAACAACACTGAAGATAAAGAACAATAAGAATGACAAGTATTTTACTTCAACCGGTGAGGTAATTAAATTTGACGGATTCTTAAAAGTATATATTGAAGGAACGGATATTGAAGAAGACAGCGAAGAAATGTTACTCCCTGCCCTTGTGGAAGGAGAGGAACTGATCAGAAAGTCTATCGTTGCTACTGAGAGATATTCCAGACCACCCTACCGGTATACGGAAGCATCGCTGGTCAAGCATCTGGAAGAACTGGGTATAGGCAGACCCTCGACCTATGCACCCACCATTTCGACCATACAGAACAGAACCTATGTTGAAAAGGGCACCATTGATGGGGTAGAACGAAAGTACAAGCAACTGTCTTTAACCGACGGAAAGATTAAAGAACAAACCTTAACGGAAAGGGTCGGTGCCGACAAAGGCAAGTTGATCCCTACCGATATAGGAAAAATTGTAAATGACTTTTTGGTGGATAATTTCGCCAAAATCCTGGATTACGGATTTACTGCGCGGGTTGAGGAAGAATTTGATGAGATCGCTGAAGGCAAGGAAGACTGGAGAAAGATGATGAAGTCCTTTTACAAGGATTTTCATGCCAATGTTGAGAATGTGGCTCAGTTTGCTGAAAGAGCCAAAGGGGAGCGCCTTCTGGGAGTTGATGCCGCTACCGGAAAAAATGTATACGCCAGGCTGGGAAGATTTGGTGCCATGGTGCAGATCGGTGAGGCCACGGATGAAGACAAACCAAAATTTGCGAGTTTGTTAGGAAACCAGACCCTGGACTCCATAAGTTACGAAGAGGCTATGGAGCTCTTTAAGTTGCCAAAGCACCTGGGAGAGTATCAGGGAGAAGAGGTTGTGGTTGCGGTAGGCAGATTTGGTCCCTTTGTTCGTTTTGGCAAAAAATTTATATCGCTTGACAAGGATGAAAATCCAAGTGCCCTGGATCTTGACAGTGCAATTAAACTGATCAATGCTAAAGAAAAGGCTGAAGCTCCGATCGGAGAATATCAGGGACTGCCCGTACAGAAAGGTGTGGGCAGGTTTGGCCCTTTCATCAAATGGAATAGCACCTTTATCAATGTGAGCAAAAAATATGATTTCGATAATTTATCAGCATCGGATCTCCAGGAGCTCATTCTGGGTAAAATAAAGAAAGACAAAGATAAGGTCGTACACAACTGGGAAAAAGAGGGCATTGTTGTTGAAAAGGCCCGTTGGGGAAGACACCATATTATTAAAGGAAAAACAAAAATTGAATTGCCGGGTACAGTTGACGCAGAAAGCTTAACTTTACAGGCAGTTAAAGATCTTTTAGAGAAACATAAGGGATCAAAAGTTGCTAAAAAAAGAACTCCTGCTAAAAAGTAATTAATTTACATTGGTATTGCGTATTTGTTTATGATGTAAAATAATTATGAGTTTAGAATTTCTTAGTCCCATTGAAGATATTGCAGTAGCACACACTGCTTTCTTGTCAGAGCTTTCTTTAGGAAAAACCATACGCATGCACACGAAAAAGTCGGGCCTGCCTGACATGGAAGGTGTTCAGATCGCGCTTATAGGTGTTCCGGAAAGCAGAAATTCTGTCGATAACGCAGGTGCAGCCAAAGGAATAGAGCAAGTCAGAAAATTTCTTTATCAGATGTATCCGGGGAACTGGTATCTGAAAATAGCTGATCTCGGGAATGTTTTGCCGGGCAAAACAGTTGAAGATACCTATGCTGCTCTGAAAGAACTGGTTGGTTTTTTGTGCAAGTCCAAAATTACACCCGTAATAATTGGAGGCAGTCAGGACCTGAGCTATGCCCAGTACAGGGGATATGATGACCTGGTTCAGGGTGTGAATATGGTTGTGGTGGACAGCCGCTTTGATCTGGGTACCTATGAAGGGAATATGAATGCCCAGAATTATATTCATAAGATAGTACTGGAAAAACCTTGTAACCTTTTTAGTTTCAGCAATATCGGCTACCAGACATTTTTTAATTCTCAGGAAGAGATCGATCTGATCGATAAGCTGAACTTTGATGCATACAGATTGGGAGAAGTCTCTAAAGACATAACAAGCATAGAACCCGTAATGAGAGATGCTGACCTGGTCAGTATAGATATGGGGGTTGTGAGAATGAGTGAGGCTCCCGGCAACGCCAATGCCGGTCCGAACGGATTATTTGGAGACCAGATCTGTGCTGTTGCCAGATATGCCGGGATAAGCAGTAAAAATACTTCCTTTGGTATTTATGAATACAATGCCAAATTTGATGAAAAGAATCAAACTGCCCACCTGATAGCCCAGATGGTGTGGTATTATATGGAGGGCTATAACTTCAGAATAGAAGAGAACCCATTTGTCTCAATCAATGAATACCAAAAATTCATCGTACTGATCGAGGATGATACCATTAACTTTTATAAAAGCAACAAAAGTGAAAGATGGTGGATGGAAATCGAATACTTCTATAATAAATTGAAAAAATCAACGTTAATACCATGTACTTATCAGGATTACTTGACAGCAAATAATCAGGTATTCCCTGAAAGATGGGTAAAAACCTTTAGAAAATTAAGTTGAAACACACTAAAGGCAATTATTTATCGTTAGATAGATACAAAAACAAATTTTAAATGGTGTAATGGCTCTGTTTGAAATTAAATCAATTTAATAAATAACGCAATATCCAAGTTTTGTTAGAAAAAATTAAAATTATGAAAAAGTTAACATTATTATTTGTACTACTCACGATTTCCTTGTTTATGAGTTGTAAATCAGGTAATGATCAAGGACAGTTAACAGGAGCAAAAGCCAAAAAGAAATTTTTCCCTGAAAAACCTTACGGCATGACCTTGATACCCGGTGGTTCTTTTACCATGGGTAAGGAAGATGAAGATGTTGCCGGATCTTTTAGTGCTCCGCCCAGAACTGTAACTGTAAGACCATTTTATATGGACGAGACAGAAATTACCAACAGCGAATACCGCGAATTTGTTTTTTGGGTAAGGGACTCCATCGTAAGGACAAAACTAGCCATCCTGGCTGAAGAAGCCAATATTGGCGGGGGTGCGCCTGATGAACAAAAGAAAGGTGATATGAGCGGTATTTCTAAATATCGTTTCAAGGAGCAGGACAGCACAGACAATGCCTACTATAAATACATGATGGATAACTACGGAAGTTTGGGTGATGTCAATTCCCCGACAGAAGGCCGTTATTTAAACTGGGATGTTGAACTGATCTGGGATACAAGTAATTTCCCTGATGAGTATTATGCTGAAGCAATGGATAGCATTTACCTGCCAATTGATGAATCAACGAACAGGAAAAGGAAAATTGATACAAGAAAATTAAAATATACCTATATCTATCTTGACAATGAAGAAGCAGCAAGAGGAAATGGATCTTTGAAAGACTTTTTGAAGAAGGATGTCGTTGAAATTTATCCTGATACAACTGTATGGGTAAAAGACTTCAACTACTCATATAACGACCCTATGCATCAGGACTATTTCTGGCACCAGGCTTATGATGACTACCCGGTAGTGGGAGTAAACTTCAAACAGGCCAAAGCATTTTGTATGTACAGAACAGATAAAAGAAATACCTATCTGGCCGGCAAGAAAAAAGGAACCGGCAGAGAACCAAACTTCAGGTTGCCTACTGAAGCAGAATGGGAATATGCAGCCCGCGGAGGTCTGGAATATGCAAAATACCCATGGGGCGGACCTTATACCACTACAGACAGAGGTTGCTTCCTGGCAAACTTCAAACCTGAAAGAGGTAATTATGCAGAAGACGGAGCACTTTACACCATAGAAGCAAGATCCTATAACCCAAATGACTACGGATTGTACAACATGGCAGGGAACGTTTCAGAATGGACCAACACAGCTTATAATCCTTCTTCATATTACCTGGGATCAACGATCAATCCAAATGTGGAAGATGAAGCGAACAAGCGCAAGGTGATCAGAGGCGGATCCTGGAAAGATGTGGCCTACTTCCTTGAAGTAAGTACCCGGGATTATGAATATGGAGATTCTGCAAGAAGTTATATCGGATTCAGAACTGTACAGGATTACATGGGAACAAAAATGAAAGCAACGAAATAATCAAATATTAATCAGAAAAAATAAACCAAAACAAACATTTAAAATTTAAAATTATGGCACAATCAAAGAATAAAAAGAAATTGTTTAACATGGCCTACGGTCTTGGGGCTTCTGTTGTAATCTTAGGCGCGCTGTTCAAAATTGCACACTGGCCTTATGGAACCGAGATCTTAACCATTGGTATGATCGTTGAGGCTGCAGTATTCGCGCTCTCAGCTTTTGAACCGGTTGATGATGAATACGACTGGACCAAGGTGTACCCCGAATTGGCCGGTGGAGAATCCAACGGAAGAAGTACTGGCCTTATAGAACAGGAACCCGAAGGATTGTTGTCACAAAAACTGGACAATATGTTAAAAGAAGCCAACCTGGACGCTCAAAAAATGTCGAGACTGGCTGCAAGCATTGAAAGTTTTGCAGGGGCTGCAGATAATATCAAGCCTGCCGCAGATTCTATTACTGCTACTTCGCGTTATGCTGACCAGTTGGCCCTGGCAGCGAGTCATATGGAATCATTGAATAGTTTGTACAAAATACAATATGAGCACGCTCAGGTTCAGACTGAACTCAATGATGAAACTGTTGCACATGCAAAAAAACTGAAAGAACAAATGGAGTCATTAGCCATCAATTTATCTTCACTGAATGGTGTTTATGGAGGTATGTTGTCTGCTATGTCAAATCCTAGACACTAACTAGGATATAATCAAATTATTAACCCTTAAATAATTAAGAATGGCAGCAGGCAAATTATCACCAAGGCAGAAGATGATCAACCTTATGTACCTTGTTTTCATAGCGATGTTAGCAATGAACATGTCAAAGGAGGTCTTACAAGCCTTTGGATTAATGGACCAGAAACTGGTTTCGGCAACAGAGGCAGCAACCAATAGAAATAACCTTTCCTACGAGGACCTCAGATTAAAAGCCGTGGAGCAGTCTGAAAAATATACAGACGAAAAGGACAAGGCTGAAAAGATCAAAAAATTGTCGGATGATTACTACAATTATATTGAGAATCTGAAAAACGAGATGAAAGCTACCGTGAAAGATCCAACGGATTATGAAACCATGGATAAAGGTAAATTTCTGGACGACAAGTTTTTTAAAGGTAATGACGGCGACTACAAACCGGATGGGCAGGCATTTTTGGATAATATAAACAATTATACTTCCCAGGTTGGAGCCATCTTAGGTAAAGAATACAAAAACGTAGCTACAGATGCTACCAATAGATTTGCCACAGCGAAGGTAGTGGACAGAGATGGAAAAGAGCGGTTCTGGCTGGATTATAACTACAAAGGTTTTCCGCTGATCGCTTCTTTGACCAAACTGACTCAAATTCAGGCGGATATTAAAGCTACTGAATCTGAAGTGCTTGGAGCTATGCTGAAAGGCCAGATGTCGAGTGATGTTTCTATGACGAATTACCAGACCATCCTGATACCCAATACACCAGCCACCTTACAGGGGGAAAACTTCAAAGGAACTATTGTTCTCGGAAGGTATGACGGTACTTTAAAACCGGAGAAGGTTATTGTAAACGGCAGAGAAATTACCAATATCAAAAACGGAGGAGCTGTACTTGATTTCCCGGCCGGTAATGTTGGGGAAAATGAGATCAAAGGGAAGTTTATCTTTATGGAGAACGGTAAGCCGGTAGAGATTCCGATTGAAACAGTTTACAATGTGGTACCTAAACCCAATGCAGCGGTTATTTCTGCTGACAAGATGAATGTGGTGTACCGCGGTGTTGAGAACCCGATTACCATATCTATTCCAGGTGTTGCCGATAACGTTGTAAATGCTACAGCACCCGGTTTGAGAAAAGTAACAGGTATTGGAAAATACATGATGAACCCCGGAAAAGGTAATGAAGTCAAAATTACTGTTAACGGGAAACTACCTGACGGCACAGCTGTATCTTCAGGTCAGATATTCAGGATTAAAGATATCCCTGCACCGGTTGCAGCAGTAAGGGGTGAGTACGGTATGATCAAAATGCCAAAAAGCACCTTGCAAAAAGCAACGATCAGTTCTGTATTACCTGACTTCGTATTTGACCTTACAATTAATACCAGCGGGTTTAGTGTTAAAGTTCCGGGTCAACCAACCGTGGTTGTAAAAGGAAGCAAGTTTGATGCAGCGGCAATAAGGGTATTGGAAAGAGCAAGACCAGGCGACGTGGTTGTTGTATTCGATCTTAAACAGAGCTTGTCGAGCAATACAGGATATTATTTGAAAAATGCATCGCCTGTAAATATTGAAATAACTAATTAATACAAATAATGATGAAATTAAAAGGTTTAGTATTAGCAATTTCTTTATTATCAGCAGGGTATGTAAATGCCCAGGCCAATTTACTGAATGCGAAAATCCCTGAGCAAGTCGGGATGAAAACACCGGAACAGCTGGCTGCTGATAATGACAGACCACTTCCTTACGGATACATTGACGACAGAGATATACTTTGGTCAAAGGTTGTATGGGAATTTGTGGATTTGAACGAGAAGATCAATATGCCGTATTACTACCCGGTAGATACAAGCAATATTAGTTCAACGAGAAGATCCTTGTTCGATACCTTGTTAAGAGGAATTAAAACAGGTGAAGTAATCGATGTTTACGATGACTCTTATTTTGAAGATAAACTGACCATGAAAGACATTCAGGCCAGGTTGTCAAGAGTTGATACTTCTGATGCAGGTATTGAAAGGTTAAATGCCGGTGAAGTGCTGACCGATGAATACATAGACAAACGCGATATTACAAGTGCCGATATCGCTGGCTTTAGAATAAAAGGTGTCTGGTATTTTGACAAGCGTCAGGGTGAACTTAAGTATCGTTTGCTGGGAATTGCACCTGTTGCACCGGATGTTAATTTCATCGATCAAAGCGGAGGAGCTGATGAACTTGTAGAATTGTTCTGGGTCTGGTATCCGGGAGCGAGAGATACAACTTATGAGATGAAAGTTTTCAATCAGAAAAATTCAGCATACCCCTTGTCATATGATCATATATTAAATGCAAGAAGGTTCAGTGCGATCATCTATCGTGAAGAAAATATTTATGGCAACCGCGATGTGGCTGAATATATTAAAGGAAATTCACTCTTCCAGGTTTTGGAATCTGAAACCCTGAAAGAAAATATCAGAGATAAAGAATTGGATATGTGGAATTATTAGGTCCATGATTTAATTGAGAATAAAAACTCCTGTTTACCGCAGGAGTTTTTTTATTTTTGTACCATGAAAGTAGATTTTCTTGTCGTCGGGCTGGGGATTGCAGGCATGACCTTTATTGAACAACTGAGGCGGTTTGACAGATCATTTGTGGTGTATGAGAACCGGTCTCAGAATTCCTCCCTCGTGGCAGGAGGCCTTTATAATCCGGTAGTTTTAAAAAGATTTACCCCTGTCTGGAACACAAAAGAACAGCTGGACTACGCACTTCCGTTTTATAAGGACCTGGAGCAGACATTTGGAAAGCAATATGATTTTCCTATTGACATACTCCGCATATTTAAATCTGTTGAGGAACAGAACAACTGGTTTGCCTGTGCAGATCATCCCACACTGTCAGAATTTATGGTTCCCGAAGTATTTCCAAATACCATCACGCATATCAAGGCACCACTCGGTTTTGGCAAAATTCAAAAGGCGGGAAAGGTTGAAATAGGAGTCCTGATAGCCGATTACAGAAATAAATTAAATGCTGAGGGCACTTTGCAAAAGAAAGAATTTCATTACGATGAACTCATTGAAAAAGACAATAGAATTTTTTATGATGATTATGAAGTAAAACACCTCATTTTTTGTGAAGGATATGGATTACAAGTGAACCCCTATTTCAATTTTCTTCCGCTTCAGGGGTTGAAGGGTGAGGTACTTGACATCTATGCTCCTGAACTGAAGCTGGAAAGTATGATAAAATCCTCCGTATTCCTGTTGCCACTTGGAGATGATCTGTACAAGGTTGGCGCCACTTTTAATAAAGATATCAAAGACAGCGAACCTACTGCTGAGGGCAGAGAGGAACTGATAAACAACCTGAATGAGTTTTTGGATACGCCTTACGAGGTAACCGGTCATTATGCAGGCATGCGGCCAACCGTTAAAGACCGGAGGCCCCTGCTCGGCGAGCACCCGATCCATAAAAACTTCTACATTTTTAACGGCATGGGAACCAGAGGTGTCATGCTGGCTCCGCTGATGGCCCAGAAATTATATGCGTATATTGAAAATGGAGTTTCCCTACCCGGGGAAACAGATATCAAAAGGTTCAGGAAATATTCCCGGCTTGCTTATAGTGCACAAAAATATTGATGTAGATCAGTCTTGACAAACGCAATGTGAGCGGGGTACAAAGTACCAGTACTGCAATAATGGCAATAAAGACCGGCAGAAGCGACAGGCCAAAAAAATTCAGAACCACAAAAGTAATGATCGAGATCGCCACCGTTAAAGCGTAGGACACATACATGGCCCCGTAAAAAAATGAGGGTTCTATCATGTATTTGAGTTTGCAATGAGAACAGGTTTCGTGAATTTTGAGTGGCTGTTTAATTGAATAAGGGTTTTTGCTGACAAAGAAATCACCTTCCTGACAACGCGGACATTTGTTTTTGAAAATACTGTAAAGTTTGGTCCCTTTTTTAAACACCGATAAGCTATTATTTGTATTACTTTTGCAAAGTTAAAATTTTAAATGGTTTAAACTTTTATTATGCTGAATATTCATGATTTAACAATTTCTTTTGCCGGTGAAGATCTTTTCTCAAGCATTACTTTTAAGCTGAATGCGGGCGACAGGGTTGGACTTGTTGGTAAGAACGGGGCGGGAAAGTCTACTTTGCTGAAGATACTGGCCGGAGAGCAGGAATATGACCGCGGTAGTTTGGCCATGGAGAAAAGCCTGAGCATCGGATTTTTAAAACAGGATATCGATTTTGTCATTGGCAGAACGGTACTCGAAGAGGCCTATGAAGCTTTCACCGAAATCCGGGAGATCGAATCAAAACTGAATCAGGTGAACTATGAACTGGCCGAAAGAACTGATTATGAAAGCGAATATTACCACAACCTGATCCACGACCTCGATACCCTGTCGCACAGGTATGAGCTATTGGGAGGATATAATTACCAGGGTGATACGGAAAAAATATTGCTCGGTCTGGGATTTAAACCCGGAGATTTTAACCGGAAGACCGACACCTTTTCAGGTGGTTGGAGGATGCGTATAGAACTTGCAAAATTGTTGCTGCAGAACCATGATATCCTCTTGCTCGATGAGCCTACAAACCACTTGGATATTGAATCCATCATCTGGTTTGAAAATTTTTTGAAAGGATTTTCAGGTGCCGTTCTTTTGGTTTCACACGACAAGATGTTTCTGGATAATGTGACCAACAGAACCATTGAAATATCTATGGGCAATATTTATGATTACAAAAAACCGTATTCAGAATATCTGATCCTTCGAAAAGAGATCAGGGAAAAACAATTGCAGGCACAAAAAAACCAGGAGAAGGAAATAAAACAAACCGAGCAACTGATCGATAAGTTCCGGGCCAAGGCAAATAAAGCTTCCATGGCCCAATCACTGATCAAAAAGCTGAACAGGGTGGAAAGAATTGAAGTGGATGCAGAAGATAATGCAGTCATGAACATCAGGTTCCCGATGGCGATTACCCCGGGCCGGGTGGTGCTTGAGATCGAAAACTTATCCAAGCGGTATGGGGACAACCTTGTTTTGGACAATATAAACCTGCTCATAGACCGGGATGACAGAATAGCCTTTGTAGGCCAGAACGGTCAGGGAAAATCAACGCTGGCAAAGATCATAGTGGGTGAACTGGAACATGAGGGGATGATGAAACTGGGGCATAATGTCAAGATCGGCTATTTTGCACAAAATCAGTCGGAATATTTAAATGGCGAGATCACCCTCTTGCAAACCATGGAGGATGCGGCCAATGACAGCAACCGGGCCAAGGTTCGGGATATGCTCGGTTCCTTTTTGTTCAGGGGGGATGAGGTGGAGAAAAAAGTAAAGGTTTTGTCGGGAGGCGAAAAAAACCGTCTGGCCCTGTGTAAAATGCTGCTGCAGCCTTTTAATGTGTTGGTGATGGATGAGCCCACCAACCATTTGGACATCGCTTCAAAAAACGTTTTGAAGACTGCCCTGCAGAAATTTGAAGGCGCCCTGATCGTGGTTTCGCATGACCGGGATTTTTTACAGGGACTCACAGACCTGGTTTACGAATTTAAGGACGGAGCTATTAAAGAATATCTGGGGGACATCAATTACTTCCTGGAGGAACACCAGCTGGACAGTTTCAGGGAAGTTGAGAAAAATTATGTCAGGAAAAATGAACCTGCAAAAGCAAATCCCAAAGACAACAAAAAAATCGAGGAGGATAAAAACATCAAACATCTGCAGAACCAGTTGAAGAAAATCGAAAATGAGATCGCCAAACTCGAAAAGGAAATCGGGGAGCTGGATCGGCAGCTCAGCGTGGGATTGCCCCCGGAAGAGGACGAAAAGGAATTTTTCCATTTGTACGAACTGAAAAAAAAGCGGCTGGATGCCATGATGGAATCCTGGGAAAACCTGACCCTGGAATTGGAGGCATAAAAAAATCCTGAGAGAATGCATCAAGACTATGCATACGATTCAATTCAATTCATTGAAAATCTTCCGGGGAGACATAAGGTACGATTTATAAAGAATTATGTAAGAAATCTCCGGCAGCCAGAAATAAATTTCTGGTCGCTGCAGAAGTAACTTTTAGTACATCTCTGTTGAAAATGAATTGTTTTTTGGCGGAAGATAGTTGAAAAAAAAGAGGTTAAGGCCCTATTTAGCAGGTATAAAATTGTATTTTTATCAGCAATTCACAAGGAAGGTAAAGTATGCAGGTGTTGTGATGCAATTGAATGCAACTTATTGAAATTTAAAGCATAGAACAAATAAAACTGAATAGTGAAAAAAATACTCATTTTGATTTTAGCAGGTATTGCAATTTTGAGCTGTTCAAATGATGATAATGGAAATTCAAATAACTGTGATTTTGAAACAATAATAAGTGCTGAACAATACAAAAATGCACCTTCTGACCGATTAAACATAAATAGTTTTGAAATAAATGGTAATTGTTTGAAAATTAATTTTAGTTCAAGTGGTTGTAGTGGAGATACCTGGGAATTAAAACTTATTGATTCAGAAGTCATTTTAAAATCAAATCCACCTCAAAGAATTTTGAGATTGTCTTTAAAGAACGAGGAAGCCTGTGAAGCATATATTACAAAGGAGTTGACTTTTGACATTTCAAACTTGCAGGTGGATGGAAAGAAAGTTCAGCTAAACTTAACAAATTCTGACGATAATATTTTATACGAATATTAAAAACGAATAGTTTATTTTGTATTCGCCGAACCTCACTTCGTTCTGCTTAGTACATTTCCTAATCGTTTAATTTGTATTCGCTGAACCTCCTTCGTCAGATTTCAAAAATGTATTTTTAAGCACCAATTTGCAGTGAATGTGCGGTTATCCGGAGTTGTAAGATGTGAAATACTTTAGCAAAAATTGAACAAAAAAATAATGGGGTTTTTACCCCATTATTTTTAACTTTCACAGTTCGTATTATCGTCACCAAATTACTTACTTTGCCGTTATTTCCGGCTTTAAGATCATTGGAGGGTATTGCGTGAGTATGTTGTTGACATATTCATTGATGCGTTCTTCTTTTTTCTCCTTATCTCTGTAATCTCCTAAAATGCCCGTACCCATTCCCTGCCAAACCAGCTCTTTGCTGTTGGCATCGATCAGGTCAATAAACAGGGTGCCTTCGGTAGACTGTACCACATTTGTATAACCGGGACCATACCCAAAACCGTAGCCGTAACCATAACCCCAGCCGTAATACCAGGGATACCAGCCGTTGTAGTAATTGTTGTACACGTCGATACGCTCCTTTGACTTGGCAAAAATATTTACCAGCAGATCAGGTTTATCAGATTTTTCAAATCCCTTGGCTGCCATCTCTCTTTCAATAGCGTACAGGATCTTTTTTTTATCCAGATCTGAGATCTCTACTTTGTCTATGCCATTTTTATAAAAGGCATAGGTCTTGTATTTCGTAAAATCAATATTTTCGTCATAGTCACTCGAAATTTTTATAGAGTTGCAACTGCTGATGAAGATCAGTGAAACGAATACAAGTAATAGGTAATAAGCTTTCATAAACAAGATTTTTATAATTTATCAAGCAGGTTTTCGTCTACCAAATTAGGAAGGGTAAGTTTAAGAAGCGGTTCCTGCTGCATGGCACGCTTGGCTGCAAATAAGGCTCCTTCATTTCTAGCCCAACTCCTTCTGGCAATGCCGTTGTTGACATCCCAAAAGAGCATGGATTTTAAACGCCTGCTCGCTTCCTCACTACCATCAAGAACCATACCAAAACCCCCGTTAATGACTTCTCCCCAGCCCACACCACCGCCGTTGTGGATCGAGACCCATGTGGCTCCCCTGAAACTGTCGCCAATCACGTTTTGTATGGCCATATCTGCTGTGAAACTCGATCCGTCATAAATATTCGCTGTTTCCCTGTAGGGTGAATCGGTACCTGAAACATCGTGGTGATCCCGCCCCAATACGACCGGAGCCGACAGCACTCCTATACGGATAGCCTCATTAAAGGCTTCGGCGATTTCGATCCTGCCTCTGGCATCGGCATACAGAATTCTTGCCTGGGAACCTACGACCAGTTGGTTGGCCCTGGCTCCTTGTATCCATTGTAAATTATCGTTCAGCTGTTGTTTGATCTCTTCCGGAGCTTCCTTTAAAAGCTCCTGTATTTTTTCAGAAGCAATTTTGTCCGTGATCCCGAGATCTTTGGGATCACAGGAGGTACAAACCCAACGAAAGGGTCCGAACCCGTAATCAAAGCAGATCGGCCCCATAATATCTTCAACATAGGAAGGGTATCTGAATCCGGTTCCGTCAGGCTTCATCACATCTGCTCCTGCCCGTGAGGCTTCCAGCAAAAAAGCATTGCCGTAGTCAAAGAAATAGGTTCCTTTGGCGGTGTGCTTGTTGATGGCGTCGGTTTGCCGTTTGAGCGAAGCCTGAACCTTTTCTTTAAACAGAACAGGGTCACGGCGCATCATTTCATTCGATTCCTCAAAGCTGAGACCCACGGGATAATAACCTCCTGCCCAGGGGTTGTGCAGAGAAGTCTGGTCGCTGCCCAGGTCGACATACAGATCCTCTTTTTCAAATTTTTCCCAAACGTCCACGATGTTGCCGAGAAAGGCAATCGACACCACTTCTTTGGCCGCTTTTGCGCTTCGCACGCGCTTTACCAGTTCATCGGGATTGAGAATGACTTCATCCACCCATTTTTGAGAAAATCTGGTTTGAAGTACTTTGGGATTAATTTCCGCGCATACGGTAATGCATCCCGCAATATTACCGGCTTTGGGCTGCGCCCCGCTCATGCCGCCCAGTCCTGAGGTCAGAAACAATTTTCCCGACAAGGACTCCTGTTCTTTTGCAATTTTTCTGCCGGCATTCAATACCGTGATGGTTGTGCCGTGCACTATGCCCTGAGGCCCGATGTACATATAACTTCCGGCAGTCATCTGTCCGTATTGAGTAACACCCAGCGCGTTGAATTTCTCCCAGTCATCCTGTCTGGAATAATTGGGTATCATCATGCCGTTTGTAACAACTACCCGGGGTGCTTCTTTGTGGGAAGGAAACAAACCCATCGGATGGCCGGAATACATGACCAGTGTTTGCTCATTTGTCATTTCAGACAGGTATTTCATCGTGAGCAGGTACTGGGCCCAGTTTTGGAAAACCGCTCCGTTACCGCCATAGGTGATCAGTTCCTGAGGATGCTGGGCAACCTGAGGATCCAGGTTGTTTTGTATCATGAGCATGATGGCTCTTGCTTCCTGGCATTTTCCGGGATACTGACCGATGGGCCTTGCATGCATTTTGTAATCAGGAATGAACCGGTACATGTAGATCCTGCCGTATTCGTTCAGTTCAGCCGCAAACTCTTCAGAGAGCAAAGCATGGTGCCGGGGTTCAAAATAGCGCAGCGCATTTCTTATTGCCAGTTTTTTTTCTGCCTGACTAAGGATGTCCTTTCTTTTGGGAGCATGGTTTAAGGCCTTGTCAAACTTGTTATTTTCCGGTAAAGCAGCAGGTATTCCTTCTGAAATTTGTTGTTGAAACAGGTTCATTGAATAATTTTATTTAATGGGCATCTTTTTTTGGATCAAAGCCATACGGACAATGTCGGCAGTTATTTTTACAGCAATAACCCCTTTTCAGATGGTAAATTTCTGTAAAAACTTTAAATCCTTCTTTGGTAAAATAGAAATCTTCTGAATTCAGATTTTTATAATTATCTTGCATACACAAAGGTATTTTATTTTTTTTTCACCCGGAATCCATGTTGCTATTTTCTAAATATATCTTTTTACCCCGTTTTCATGCCGTAACGATCTGGCCCTTCATTATTTTAAAGCATAAAAAACTGAAATACGATCAGGTAATCATCAATCACGAAAAAATACACCTCAAACAACAGATCGAAATGCTCTGGCTTATCTATTTCATCTGGTACCTGACCGAATTTTTAATCCGGTTGCTGCTGACCAGAGATTTTATGAAGGCCTACCACCTGATCTCTTTTGAAAAGGAAGCTTATTCGAATGAGAAAAATTTGAACTACCTTTCGGAACGAAAATTCTGGAATTTTTTAAATTATTTCTGATTGACAATTTAGGATGGAAGAAACAGAAAATCAGGAACTTGTATTAAACAGGCTCAGGAATTTTGATGTAGGGCTGTTTATAAAAAGAGAGGATAAAATACATCCCCAGATTTCAGGTAACAAGTACAGGAAACTGAAGTACAACATAGCGGCTGCTCTCGCCGAAAACAAAAAAACCTTGTTGTCATTTGGAGGTGCCTTTTCCAACCACATCAGCGCAGTTGCGGCTGTAGGAAAAATGCACAACTTGAAAACCATCGGAATCATCAGGGGAGAGGAATTGGGTGCGAATCCGGATGACAGTATACAGGCGAATCCAACCCTACAACTGGCAGAAGCGAACGGCATGCGTTTTAAATTTGTTAGCCGTACCGATTACAGATTAAAAAAAGAAGCTTTCTTTATCGATCAGTTAAAAGACGAATTTGGAGATTTTTATCTGATCCCCGAGGGGGGAACCAATGTCCTGGCCATAAAGGGTTGTGAGGAAATATTAAAGCCAAAGGATCAGAACTTTGATTTTATCTGTGCAGCCATGGGTACCGGGGGAACGCTTGCAGGGCTTGTCAACAGTGCCGGGGAAAACCAGACCGTACTGGGTTTTTCGGCTCTGAAAGGCGATTTTTTAAAGGCTGAAGTTGATAAGTTCACAATACCCGGTAAAAAATGGAGTTTTATAGATCAGTACCATTTTGGCGGTTTTGCAAAAGTTGATGAAGAAATTATTACTTTTATCAACGATTTTAAGTTAGAAACGAACATAGCTCTGGATCCTGTTTATACAGGGAAGATGATGTACGGGATTGTGGATCTGATTGAAAAAGGTTACTTTTTCCCGGGAGCCAAAATCCTGGCTGTACACACCGGCGGACTTCAGGGTATAGCAGGTATGAACACCATATTGGCTAAGAAAAGAGCGGCATATAGAATTTTATGATTTATGAGTAAAGGACATTTATTATTTTTTTCATTACTTGTTTCGGTTTTTTTGATGGCTTGTCATTCTGCCAGGCCGGTGGCTAAAGGGAATAAAACACAGACCCCGGCGAAAACAGCAGAAAAGAAAGAAGTAAAGATTGATGCAGGTACACAAAGGCAGCTAAAGGAGGCTAGTGACCGGGTGTTTGAGGATTTTAAGAAAAAGAACGGACAGGGACTCAATCAGAATACCTTAAATTATATCGGGGATTTTAAGTTTATAGCCATAAAAAAAATGCTGGAATACGAGATTCCTGCAAGCATCACGCTTGCACAGGGGATACTTGAATCCGGCAGCGGAAGGAGCGAACTCACAAAAAATACGGCCAACCATTTCGGGATCAAATGCCACAAAGGATGGGAGGGCAAAACCTACTATTACGATGATGATGAAGCGCAGGAATGTTTCAGGAAGTACAGCCATCCTGAAGAGTCATTTAATGACCATTCTTACTTTCTCACGAGCAGGAGCAGGTATGCGCCTTTGTTCGAGTTGGAATCGGATGATTACAAAGCCTGGGCCCATGGCCTAAAAGATGCCGGTTATGCCACAGACAAAAAATATCCGCAAAAACTGATCAAATACATAGATGACTACCAGTTGTACCTCTATGATGACCTGGTCACCGAGAGCCGGAATAAAAAAGGTAAAAAACCCACCAAAAAACTCGCAGATCAACCCGTAATAGAGAGCAGTATTGTTGCAGTTACACCACAGAAATACGTTTTTGTGTCAAAAGGAGATACCCTGTATTCCATTGCCAAAAGCAATAACATGACCATAGAGGAAATAAAAACACTCAATGAGCTGACTTCCAATGAAATTAGTATAGGACAAAGGCTTAAGCTTTCCAAATAGCAATAAAGAAGGCACTTTTAATGCCTTCTTTGTTATCCAGGATTATTCAGCCTTTTTTTTTATATTCTTCAGGATTTCTGACCCTTTTGAGTTTTTTGACCCTTTCCATCACCCATTCTTTGTCTGTCAAAACCTTTGTGCATTTTGCACTCCCTGTTTTCC
>Ga0209391_10000497_pt1 | contig 18524 bp, 16 predicted proteins | sample PPLLak3March2015_FD_187246 | JGI IMG/M metagenome (GOLD analysis project Ga0209391, IMG submission 187246) | Freshwater sediment microbial communities from Prairie Pothole Lake near Jamestown, North Dakota, USA - PPLs Lake P7 Core (1) Depth... | ecosystem: Environmental > Aquatic > Freshwater >...
CAGGAAACAGGAATGATTATTTTAGAGTCAAAAAACCCCGCGATGCTTAGCGGGGTTTAATATCTGTCTATGTTTGAACTTTTTACTTTTTACTTTTTACTTTATCCTTTGTCCTTTATCCTTTGTCCTTTATCTTTTGTCCTTTGTCCTTTGTCCTTTATCCTTATTTTATCTTTCCCAAACCTTCTTCAACTATTTTGATCAGTTGGTCTTTATTCACAGCATCAGACGCTTGTTTTACTCCCAGGATCTGGTTTAAAACCTGAGTTGCCATTTTATCAGCTCCGTATTGTTTATACTGGTTTCCTACTTCAACAAAACTATCCACCAGGTTTTGGGTTGCTTCAACATTCGAGCTGTTGACTACCCACTGAAAACCTTCCTTATAAACATCCTGTGTCTTTGTATCCGCTGTAAAGAACATACCGGCCATCAGATTATCCGCTACAAAAGGCATTTGACTTTCATCCTTCGCCATGATATAAATGGGGATAAGGGCATCCTTCATGTACTCCTGTGTCTCCGGGTCACTGTATTTCTTGAGCTCTGCCAGAGCCGCATCTTTATCCAGACCGTATAAGGCCTCTAGGGCTGCTCCTTTTACAGAAAAGGATTTGCTTTCCATGGCTTGTTTGTACAATGGCAGGTATTTTTCATTCTTTGTAAGGGCAAGTTTCTTAACCGCTGCCGCCTGAACAAGTGTTTTTTGATCTTCTTTGGCCAGTTTTTCAATGGCCTGAATTGCTGCACCCGCATCAGCCTTTGAAATATCAATTTTTTCAATGGCCAGGATTCTGATCTCGTAATATTTGTCATTCAGTGCTTTGGCAATTGCGTCGAAAGCAATTTTTTCTGCTTGCTGGTCGGCCAGGTTGGCAATAGCCTCCCTTCTATCCTCAAATTTGGGAGCCAGATAATACTGATGAACATAGTTTTCTACAGTTTTGCTGTCCTCGATCTCAGCGAGCAGGGTTCTTTTTGAATCAATGTTGACAAGTTTTGGTTTCGTATTGTATCTGAATGAAAAGGATTCACTCTTTTCATCGATCCAAACGTCATAGGATTTGGTGCCTGAAGCCTCGTAAACATCTATGGTCAGCGGGAATTGAAACAATGACTCCTGCTGTTGCTGTATATTTACCGCAACGAGTTTATCTTTATCGTTATAATTATAAGTAACCTTGAGCTTGGGATGTCCGTTTCCAAAATACCATTGGTTAAAGAACCAGTTCAGGTCTTTACCGCTTACTTTTTCAAACGACAGACGCAATTGATGAGCTTCTCCTGTGCCATAGGCATTGGTTTCCAAAAAATCCTTCATACCGGCCCTGAAAGCCGGATCTCCGATGTATTCTCGGAGCATATGTAAAATGGTCCCGCCCTTGTTGTATGAAACGGCATCAAACATATCTTCTCTTGAATTGTAATGAAATCGCACCAGGTCTTTTAATTCGTTTTCACCTGATAAATATCCTTCAATTTCACCATGTCTGTGGGCATCAGCCGCATCTTTGCCATATTTATGCTCTACCCAGAGATATTCAGAATAATTCGCAAAAGATTCATTGATAGTTAAGTTACTCCAGCTCTCGGCTGTTACATAATCACCAAACCAATGGTGGAACAACTCATGCGCAATGGTATTTTCCCATCTGTTTTCATCGATTAACTGCCCCGGAACCTGATAAGCATTTTCCTGATGTAATACTGCGGTTGTATTTTCCATAGCCCCGCTGACATAATCGATACCGACAATTTGTGCGTATTTTGGCCACATATAGGGTATTCCAGTATAATCAGAATAGAATTGTATCATCTCAGGAGTCAGGCCAAAAATGTCTTTTGCATAGGGCTCATATTTATTTTCCACATAATAATCAACCGGGATATTTTTCCACTTGTCTTTAACGATACTATACTCCCCGACTCCAACAAAAAAAAGATAAGGTGCATGTTTCTGATCGAGTTTCCAGTAATCTGTGCGGGTGCCATCACTGTTTTTCGTTTGATTTACCATCAGGCCGTTGGATAAGGTCACATATTTGTCAGGGACAGTAAGATAAATTTCCTGGGTAGTTTTTTGATTTGGAGTATCAATGGTTGGAAACCAGCAGCTGCTCGATTCTGTTTCTCCCTGGGTCCAGATCTGTGTTGGCTTTTTTGGATCCGTTCCATCCGGATCGATAAAATACAAACCTTTGGCATCCGAAATCGCAGCGCTTCCGGCCTGTTTTACTTCGTCGGGCCTGGCAGTGTACTTGATGTAAACTGTGTATTCATCATTTTTTGTGTAGGAACGGTCCAGGTTGATGGCAAGTACATCATCTTTATAATCGTATTTCAGTGCTTTACCTTTCAAACTTACCTCATGGATCAGCATGCCCTTCGCGTCAAGTGTCAGCGTTGAAGTATTGTAAAAATGCGGACTTAAAGTAAGCCATGCCTCGCCAAGCACATGACGCTTTGCATAATCAAAAGACACCTTTAATTTGGTGTGCTTTAAATTGTTTATTTTTTCTCTTTCCGCGCGGTATTGGGTATTGTAATCTGACTTTTCCTGGGCAGTCAATTGAAGCAGGCTAAAAGCAAAGAACAGCAAAAAAAACTTTAATTTCATGGATCGTAATTTATTGATTTTTATAAGTTTACAGGGTTTTAATGCTTATGCTCCATCGCATTGCGGACATACGCGTTTAATTAATTATTACTTAATGTTCAAATGAGAAAACATGTAATATAAATCTTTCTGAATCGCAAAAAAATAAGGTATTCATCAGCCGGGAATTAAGATCTGGAAGTAATTTTCAAACCAGTGTATTTCCCCGTTGTTTCAGTTACCATATATTTATGAGCAGCCGCAAATATATGTTTTCCGAAAAACATTTTTGTTAATTATATAATAAAAAAACTGCTCTGTTTAAAACGGAGCAGCTTTTGATATGTATAACAACTACTTAACGAGCTCTTTCAGTTCAGAAAAAACCGGACTGCCGGTATCAATTTTTTCAATATCCTTCACCAGCGTTGACAGATCTTCGGGCTTCATGTGATCCCCCAAAACCCTCGCTACCAAAAGGCCGGTCTCGTCATTGGAAGCAAAAACGACCAGTTCATCAATAAAATCTTCTCCACCAATATACGTCAGCTGTATATTCATGTTCTCTTTTTTCATGCGCATAAGCTCAGAGAACTTTTTTCCTTTAAGGATCTTTTTGATCTGATCCTTTTCCATCAAAAATTCTTTCTGATCTTCCTTCTTTATTTTGTACAAAACCAAGTTGACTTTTTTTATGGAAGCCATGGCTTTTTTGCTCTCTTCACTTGCATTTGCTTTCAAACTGAGTATGCTGGACGGGATATCGAGTGATATAAAATTGTCGCTGGCCTGTTTCTCTACAAAGTATTCCTGGAGCGTTTGTTCCTGATTGCAACCGATAAGTGTTAGGATCAGAAAAATTGCAAAACTGAACTGTATTAACTTTTTCATGATCTTATTGTTTACCTGCTTTTTCGAGATGTTTTCCGCCCGGAAGGTCCATTTCTTTTGTGAGTTTAGATACCTGCTTCAGATCGATATTTCCGGTCAGACAAATGATCACGGTCTCTGAAATACTTTCATCCGAACTTTTTACGAACATGAACAACTCATTTACATAATTATCGGTTTTGCCATCCCTTACGTAGATATTGACCCGGTCATTTCCGTCCTTAACCCGCATCAATTCTTCCAATTTTGATGTTTTAAGGTATTTTTCAACTTCTATGGCCATCTGATTGGCCACAGCAGGATTTTCAGTTGCAAAAACCTTCAGCGTTTCGATATTCTTGATCAGGTCAAGGTATTCCTGATCTGATTCAGTTCCTATTTTTCCCATTAATGAAAATGCCTTCTGATTTACAATTACAGAAGTTACTCCTTCCATATCTTCGTACTTGTCGAATTGTGTTTGCCCAAATCCTAAGCTTGTCATGAAGATGAGGGCCAGTGTGTAAAATAATTTATTTGTTTTCATTTTGTTTGTTTTTTTATTTTTATCAATCATTTTTAAAAACGGTCTGTTGGGCTTTATCATAATATTCCAATTGAGCAACTGCCCTGTTGCCTTTGTTTAAATTCTGTGAGATCATCCTGAGTGCTTTCTGCGTTTCCAAAAAAGCTCTTTGCGCTTCCTTTTGTTGGTGAACCTCATATTGCTGATAAGAAAAAATACTCAGCATGAACAGGATTGCAGCTGCAGCAGCTATCCATCTCAGATGAAATTTTTTCTCCGGAAGTTTGATCTCCGGTTTATGAACTTCTTCCTTATCCTTTTCAAAAGCACCGAAATAGCTTTTGTATTGGATAAGGTGCTCAGGCACAACTTCTTTTGTAAAGAAATCCTTAAGAATCCTTTCCTCTTCCAGGCTGGTATTTGCCTCAAAGTATTTTTCCAGTAACCTTTCAATTTTAAGCAATTCCATATTGTTGTTTTTTAATAAATTTTTCTCTTAAAGTTTTTCTTGCCCTTGACAGGGTCACCCTGATGGCTGTCTGTTCCATTTCAAGGATCTCACCTATTTCGTCAAAGTCGTAATTTTCTACATCGCGCAACTGTATGATCAGTCTTTGTTTTTCGGGCAATTCATCAATGAGCTGCAACATGAGTCCGGCCTCATCCTTTGCTTCTATGTTTTTTTGCAAAGATTCCGGATTAGCATAATTGCTGTGCACCAGCGTCAAATTGGAAGCTCTTTTTGATTTTAACTGGTCCAGACAGTAATTTTTTGTCATCGTCATGGCAAATGCTTCCATATTCTTATAAGCTTCCAGGCTCTCTTTGTTTTTCCAGAGTTTCAAATAAAGTTCCTGCGTAGCATCCTCTGCTTCATCCCTCGACACCAGCAACCGCTTGGCCAGACGGTATACTTTGTCTTTGAAAGGCAAAACTTTATCTAAAAAATCTTTTTGTGTCATTGATATGAAATTCCTTGTAAATCAAATACAACATTACGACGACTAACTTATATATTTGTTACATGGCATAATTTATGCTAATAATTATTTTAATTTACAAAAATAAAAAAAACAAAGCGCATGAGTAATTTTATGAGAGCCCGGTTCCTGATCATATTTTTAATTCTAAACCTGTTTGCTGTTTCTTGCAGCGATGACGACGATGAGATTGAGGAACCCATACCTGAACAAAATACTGAAATCCAGGATTATATATGGCAAGGTATGAATTTATGGTATTTTTGGCAGGCCGATGTTCCCAATTTGGGAGATAACAAGTTCACTACCACCGAGGCTTATGAAAATTTTCTGAAAACCGAAGAGGATCCGGAAGATTTTTTTGAAAATCTGATCTTCGACAAGACCAACACTGATAAATGGAGCTGGATCGTGGATGATTATATAGAACTGGAAAATTCATTTCAGGGTATTTCAAAAAGCAATGGAGTTGAATATGGCCTTGTCCTGTTGCCAAACAACGATATTTACGGCTGGGTCCGATATATACTGCCAAATTCTGATGCCAGTAACAAACCGATCAAAAGAGGGGATCTTTTTACGAAAGTAAACGGAACGCAGCTCACTTTGGATAATTACCGGACCTTGTTGTTTGGGGCAAATGATACTTATACCCTGAGTTTGGCCAAAATAGAAAATAATACCATTGTTCCCACGAATGTGGATGTTGCTTTAACTCAGGTAGCATATACCGAGAATCCGGTGTTTATTAAGAATGTGTTTGCGGTTGCTGGAAAAAAGATTGGCTATCTGATGTATAACGGTTTTACTTCCAGTTTTGATAACCAGTTAAATGACGCTTTTCTTTTATTTAAAAATGAAGGTATAACAGATCTGGTACTGGATGTTCGTTATAACCCCGGAGGGTCTGTCAGAACAGCTGTCTCTCTTGCAGGAATGATCACCGGTCAGTTCAAGAATCAACTCTTCACCAAAGAAAGATGGAACAACAAAATACAGGCGGAATTTGAAAAAAATTACCCTGATTTCCTCGTAAACAATTTTACGGACAAACTAGGCAATGGCAATTTGATCAACAGTTTAAATCTGAATAAGCTGCATGTTATTACTTCCCGTAGCTCGGCATCGGCAAGTGAACTGGTCATCAGCGGGCTTCAGCCATATATTGCTGTTAAATTGGTTGGAGACAAAACTGTAGGTAAGTATGTAGCCTCAATAACCCTTTATGATTCGGAAGATTTTGGCCGCCAGGGAGCTAATCCAAACCACAAATACGCCATGCAACCCATTGTACTGGAAGAGATCAATAAGGTTGGAGGTAGCAGCAAAGGGGGGTTAATCCCTGATATTACGCTCAGAGAAGATCATGCTAACCTGGGTGTACTCGGTGATGTGTCTGAACCCTTGCTCAATGCGGCGATCAGTGATATCACCGGTTTGCCCAGAAAAGTACAGCGTGCTGATAAGATGGTTTACGAATACCTGACCGACTCGAAAATGATGACCCCGACCGGTGACAATATGTATATTGAGAAGAAAGATTTAGGCAGGATCCTGTCAGAAAAAAAGTTTTTTGTTCCGGTTAAATAATGCGAATTGATAAGTTTTTATGGTGCATCCGATTTTACAAGACCAGAAGTCTCGCGACGGAGGCATGTAAAAAGAATCACGTTAAAATAGACCAGGTCCCCCTGAAGCCGGCAAAGGAAGTATTTGGCGGAGAACGCATTACCATCAGAGAAAACCAGATCAACCACCTGATAGAAGTCCTGGATATCCCCCAAAACAGGGTGGGCGCCAAATTATTGGAGCTTTACAGAAGAGATCTGACTCCTAAAACTGAATTTGAAAATCAGGAGGCCCTGAAATATGCTCAGGATTACTACCGCAAAAAAGGTACCGGGCGGCCTACCAAAAAAGACAGAAGGGATCTCGAAGATTTTAAAGATGAAGACTGAGTCAGGAAGTAAATCCTTTTGGGTCGACCGTTATGCCAAAGGTGAAACGGGCTGGGATATAGGCAGCGTATCTGCACCGCTGAAGGCCTATATCGACCAGATCACCAACAAAGAGCTGGTCATACTCGTCCCCGGGGCGGGTAATGCACATGAAGCTGAATATTTGTGGCAAAGCGGATTCAAAAATTTGGTTGTGATCGATATTGCAGAGGCGCCTTTATCACTTTTTTCTGAACGCGTACCCGATTTCCCAAAGCAGAACCTGATCTGTACCGACTTTTTTGAACACCGGGGCAAATATGACCTGATCATCGAACAGACTTTTTTTTGTGCCATTTCTCCGAATGACAGAATAAAATATGCTCAGAAGTGTCATGAACTCCTGAAAAATAAAGGCAAACTGGTAGGACTTTTATTTGATTTTCCGCTTACAGAAGCCGGACCTCCTTATGGTGGAGATTTTAATTCCTACAAAACTATTTTTACCGGTTATTTTAATTTTCGAAGCTTCTCTCCCTGTTATAATTCGATCAAACCGAGGCTGGGTAGAGAACTTTTTTTTATCTTTGAAAAGAAAATTATACATAAGATGTCGCGATCTGTAATCCTAACCAACGAAGAAATTACCAATAAGATCAGAAGAATTGCCTACCAGATCTATGAGACGAATATCAATGAGAAGGAAATTGTGCTGGCAGGTATTAGTGATAATGGCTTTATCCTCGCCAAAAAGATCAAGGAAGTTTTGGAAAAGGTTTCGCCTATCCGCGTTTTGTTATGCGATGTGAAAATTAATAAGGCCAATGTGCTCGACACGGTGACCACTTCTCTTAAACCTGAAGAGTACCGCGATAAATCACTGGTTCTGGTTGATGATGTATTGAATTCCGGTGCTGCCCTGATGTATGCAGTACGTCATTTTCTTGATGTTCCTCTTAAAAAATTCAAGACCGCTGTATTGGTGAACCGTAATCATAAAAAATATCCCGTAAAAGCAGATTTTAAGGGCATTTCCTTATCGACTTCCCTTCAGGAGCATATAACTGTGGAATTCGGCAAATCAGAAACGATCGCTTATCTGGATTAAGACGCGGATCTCTTCAACAATAATTTCTACGCTTTTGCCATCGATTGAAACGATGTGATGGGCTTGTTCATAAAAATTTCTTCTTTCAAAGAGGTGTTTCGCGATGAATTCCTCCAGGGCATCCTCAGGCAGACCTGCTATAAGTGGCCTGCTCTCTTTCTCTTTTTCAAGCCGTTCGGCCAGGGTTCTTATAGAGGCTTTCAGATAAAAAGAGCTGCTTCCATTTAAAATTTCCGGCATGTTGTTACCATAACAGGGTGTGCCTCCGCCAACGGCTATCACGAGATCCTCATTACTGAGCAGTAATTCCTGCAGATACACGGATTCTTTTTTCCTGAAATAGATCTCTCCCTTTTGACTGAACAATTCAGAAACAGACATTTTTTCATTGTTAGTAATATAATCATCCAGGTCAATGGCGGTACTATTCATTCTTTTGGCCAGTTCTTTTGCTATGGTAGATTTTCCTGAGCCCATATAACCCAACAAGACTATTTTCATTTTTTCCCTGTATTTTTATGGAGTAACTATCTAATAAATTGATTTTTAGCGGTCTGTTTCCGACTGCAAATATCTCTAAAATTAAATTAAAATAATCCTTGCCAAATAAATAAATGATAGTATATTTGCAACCGAAATTATAAAAAGACCTGGTAGCTCAGCCGGTAGAGCATTACACTTTTAATGTAGGGGTCCTGGGTTCGAATCCCAGCCAGGTCACGTTCTTTCAAAAAATATCCGCATCTGGCGGATTTTTTTTTCAAATGTTTAAAATGCACATGTGGCGAAATTGGTAGACGCGCCAGCTTGAGGGGCTGGTGTTCGTTTTAGAACGTGCTGGTTCGAGTCCAGTCATGTGCACATTTAATTTTTCTTTATCATTTCTTTTCACAAAATATTTAGAATCTTTTTGTCAATTTATTAGTATTATTGCGCCATGCAAAGAATAGCTCTGATTATTTTCTTCTTAGTTTCCTTTTCGAGTTTGGCCCAGGAAAGAAATACTTCATCAGATACCATTGGCAAGAGCTACATAAAATACCTCACAGGAAGGGTGATCAGCAATTCGGACAAAAAGCCCCTGCAAAGTGCCCATATTCTTAATTTAAATACAGTTGAAGGTACCATTACCGGCAGTGACGGCACATTCACGCTCGGTGCTGCGGTAAATGATACCATATTCATATCCTATATAGGATTCCAATCGGTTAAACTAAAAATCACCAATGATTTGCTAAAAGGAAATGAACTGGAAATATCGATTCATGAGAAGACGATCAATATGGATGAAGTCACCGTGAAATCGCATAAACTGATTGGTGTATTGGTTGTTGACGCCAAGAATGTTCCTGAAGACAGATATTCCCGCATACAGATCAACGGATTGCCTCAGGCCTATGAAATGGGTAATGCAAGATCAAATTACAGTTCAGGGCTCAATGCAATTTTCAACCCGGTGGATTTCTGGTACGACAAACTCGGAAGCAAACCCAAAGAGTTAAAAAGGCTTAAAAAATTAAAAGAAGGAGATCAGATAAGGAATATGATGGAACAGAAATTCAACCGTGAAGTCATTATGGATTACCTTGACATGAGCCGAAAGGAATTAAATGAACTTATGTCGGAATGCAACTATTCACAAAGTTTTATTGAAAGGGCCAGCGACCTGCAAATACTAGAGGCTTTTTTGGAATGTTATGAAAACCACAATGCCATTCAAAAAGGCCAGGTTAAACAGGAAAGAATACAGTTAAGGGACACATTAAAGTAAAAGAAAAAAAGCCGGCAAAACCGGCTTTTCTGTTTTAGGAAGTGATCATGCCTCCATCGACATTCAAGGTTTGACCGGTTATATATGAAGACAGTTCACTCGCGAGAAAAACACAGGCATTTGCCACATCTTCGGGCTGCCCTCCTCTTTTTAAAGGTATGGCGTTTCTCCATTCATCAACCGTTTTTTCGTCAAGTTTAGCGGTCATTTCTGTCTCAATAAAACCCGGAGCAATGGCATTACAGCGTATATTTCTCGAGCCCAGTTCCAGGGCAACCGATTTTGAAAAACCCAATATTCCGGCTTTGGAAGCTGCGTAATTCGCTTGTCCGGCATTTCCCTTCACCCCTACTACCGAACTCATATTGATAATTGAACCGGACCTTTGTTTCATCATGGGTCTGATTACGGCTTTGGTCATGTTGAAAACAGAATTTAAATTCACTTTGATTACCTCATCGAAGTCTTCTTCGGTAATGCGCAATAACAGGTTATCCTTGGTAATTCCTGCGTTGTTGATCAGTACATCCAGCACACCAAAATCGGCATATACTTTATTGACCAGCTCCTGAGCAGCGTTAAAATCTGCAGCATTCGACTGGTAACCTTTTGCCTTAACACCAAAACTCTTTAGTTCATTCTCCAGTACCTGAGCAGCTTCGGCTGAAGCGTTATAAGTAAAGGCTACATTGGCCCCGTGCCTGGCAAAGGTAATGGCAATTCCCCTGCCAATTCCCCGTGACGCCCCAGTAATCAGAGCGGTTTTATTTTCAAGTAATTTAATCATAAGATTTTTGCTTTATTGATCAAAGATAATAAATTGCCTTAACAGCTATTGCTTAACCTCAGTATCTTTGTAGTTAAATAAATAATCAATACCGAGCTCTTCTACTTTTCCAAGATTGGACAAGGCCTTCCAGTCTAAATCTTTTTTATTAGCGATTAAAACAGTAGTATAATCATTGCCTTTTATATTTTTATCAAAGAACTGCTTGAGATCAGACATCTGCATTTTCCCTACTTCCTCATAAATATCTTTTCGGATATCATAATCAATCCCACGTCTCTTTAAATTCTCATAATTCCAGAAAATATTGGCTTTGGTTATTCTTTGTGCAGCGATCTGCTTTAATGTTGCATCCCTGGCCTGTTGAAACTGTTCTGTGGCCTCTGGCATATCATTCATTAGTGCGTTCATGGCATCAACCGCTTCAGGAAGTTTGTTGGCCTGGGTGCCGAGATAAGCGTAAATGTAATCTTCCTCGTTTTTCTTTCTGCCCATGCTATAAGAAGAAAAAGCACTGTAAGCCAGAGATTTGGATTCTCTGATTTCCTGATAAACGATAGATGAAAATCCACTGCCAAAATAGGTGTTAAACAACATGCTTTCAGCCATTTTTGAGGCATCAAACACACCGCCTTTTGCAACAAAGGTCATTTCGGCTTGTACCATGTCGTAATCAACAAAATACACCTTATTGCCGGTCGCCAGCGCTTCGTACTTTTTTGCTGCCGGATAATCTTTTAGTTCTTTGTTTACCTTATGCAGCGAATTTAATGAAGCTATGGCCTTTGCCTCATCTTTCCCATAATAAAAAATTCTTTGTTTATAATTTTTCAGGTCCTTAATTAACATAACCAGTTCTTTTGGATCGATTCTGGTCAGCTCCTCGGCATTGTAAATATTTCGTAGCCTTGAATTTTCTCCGTATTTGGCATATTCGAACAATCCGTTCCAGAGGATATTGTCTTTTTGAGTCTTGCCATCCTGTCTGGATTTTAATATTTTTTCTACATATTTATCGTAAGTTTCCTGATCAGCAACGGGGTTATTCCAAAGATCTTCCAGCAAAGCAAGACCTGCAGGCAAGTTTTCCTTCAGTCCTGAAAGTGTGACATAAGTTCTGTCCACACTTGCGTTGACGCTATAGCTCACCCCAAGTTTGTAAAATTCTTTTTTTAGTTCTTCAGGGGATAGTTTCTCTGTACCCAAATAATCGAGATAACCTATGGCCAGCGAAGTCATTTTGTTATGATCACTACCCATATCAAAAATAAAATTCAGTTCAAACAGGTCATTGGTCTTATTTTCTATGCTCTCAAAAGGTATTCCATTGCTGAGCTCCGAAATTTTGATTTCTTTTTTATAATCTACAAACAAAGGCTTGATTTCAGCTGTTGCCAACTGACTGAATTTTTCGAAATAATCGGATTGTTTTTCTCTGTTCAGCTGTATCGGGGTGATCTGAGGATTTTCAACCTTGGCTATGGTTTTATCTACTCCCTGACGCTTATAAGTAACTACATAGTTATCCTTATAAAAGTCATTTGCAAACTTTACCAGTTCATCCTTGGTCACCTTTTTCATTTCATCCAGACTGCGAACCACATCCGCCCATTTCTGGCCATGAATAAATGCATTGTAGTATGCTCCTGCCAGTGAAGTATTTGATTCATACTCGAGCAAGCGATTTAATTTGAGATCATTGATAACTGCATCAATCATCCAATCATCAAAACTTCCCTTTTTTACATTTTCAATTTCACCCAGCATTAACGATTTTACAGAGTCCAGAGACTGGCCTTCTTTTGGGTATCCATCCAGGATATGTGCTCCGTAATCATTTTGCTGCAAAGTAAATGATGTGGCTCTTTGTACCTTTTGTTTCTGGTTCAGATTGAGATCGATCAAGCCTGCCTTGCTGTTTGCCAGGATCATATCCACAAGAGTTACCATCATCGCCTCCCTACTGCCTATTTTATCAGTTCTGAAGGAAACATACACAGATTCATTTTCAGGGCCAAACACTTCTTTAATTACAGGTACGCTGATTGGCTTTTCTTTGGGAAGCACAGGATGCTCCACCGGCTTTCCCTGCAGTTTTCCAAAAGTATCGCTAATGAGTTGTATAGTTTTGTCAAAATCCAGGTCACCTACCAAAACAACGGCCATATTATTGGGTACATAATATTTTTCGAAATAATCATGTATGGCAACAAGAGATGGGTTTTTAAGGTGATCAGAGGTACCAATGGTGGTTTGCTGCCCGTAAGGATGGTTTGGAAACAGACCCTCTAGCATTGCAGCATATTTTTTTCTCATATCACTATCCTGGCCCATGTTAAACTCTTCATATACGGCTTCCAGTTCGGTATGAAACAGCCTTAAAACAAGTTCGTCAAAACGGTCACTTTCCAATTTTGCCCACTTCCCCAATTCGTTTTCCGGGATTTTGTTATGATACACTGTTTCTTCAAACCAGGTATGTGCATTGGTCTCCTGGGCACCCATGGTACCGGTCATTTTATCGTATTCGTTAGCAATGGCCAGGCCTGAGGCTTCATATGAAACCTTATCGATTTGCCTGTAGATTTCTTTCTTTTTAAGCGGGTCCTTTTCCAGCTTATGAAGTTCATAAAGTTTTGATATGGAATCAAGTAAGACTCTTTCCTTTTCCCAGTCCTGTGTTCCAAATTCACTTGTTCCCTTGAATAACATATGCTCAAGGTAATGGGCCAGACCAGTGGTCTCGGCAGGGTCATAATTTGAACCGGCCCTCACAGCAATATAAGTTTGAATTTTAGGTTCATCACTGTTCTGACTCAAATAAACTTTCAGGCCATTTTTCAGCGTATACAACCTTAATCCGGAGGGATCATTATTTACTTCCTCATAAGAGAAACCATTTTTATCTGTTTTTAAAGTAACACTGTAATCAGTTTCTTCAACCTTTTTTTTACAGCCGGTAAACGCGATAAAAAGTATTGAGACAGATAATAAAATAATAATTTGCTTCATAAAAAAACCTGTTAAAAAAAGCCCCTCTTTTAAAAATCAGAAAGGCTTATTAAATGAATAAAACATATAAAAAAGTAAAATAATCTTTTCTATTTTAGTAATTCAGCTACCTTCTTGCCAATTTCTGCCGGCGATTCAACCACGTGAATTCCATTTTCTCTAAGGATAGCCATTTTTGCCTGGGCCGTATCGTCTTTACCTCCAACAATGGCACCTGCATGCCCCATGGTCCTGCCAGCCGGAGCTGTTTGTCCGGCGATAAAACCTACCACCGGTTTCTTGTTGCCATTCGCCCTGATCCATCTGGCTGCATCTGCTTCCAGTTGCCCGCCAATCTCTCCGATCATAACGATCAACTCGGTTTCTTTATCGTTCATCAATAATTCTACGGCTTCCTTGGTAGTTGTACCAATAATCGGGTCACCGCCAATTCCAATGGCTGTGGTAATTCCCAGGCCCTGCTTCACTACCTGGTCGGCAGCTTCATAGGTCAGGGTGCCTGATTTTGATACGATGCCCACTTTTCCTTTTTTAAATACAAAACCGGGCATAATACCCACTTTGGCTTCTCCAGGGGTGATAACTCCCGGACAATTCGGACCAATAAGGCGGCAATCGCGCTGGTCTATATAGGCCTTGACCTTTACCATATCAGCCACAGGTATACCTTCTGTAATACAAATGATCACTTTAATTCCGGCTTCGGCAGCCTCCATAATTGCATCCGCAGCAAATGCGGGTGGCACAAAAATAATTGACGTATCGGCACCAACGTTTTTTACCGCATCGGCAACCGTATTGAATACGGGTTTGTCGAGATGGAATTGACCTCCTTTACCCGGAGTTACGCCACCCACTACATTCGTTCCGTATTCTATCATTTGACTTGCATGAAAGGTTCCCTCAGTGCCGGTAAACCCCTGTACAATTATTTTCGAATTTTTATTTACTAATACACTCATGTCTTTATTTTAAAATGATCTTATAAAAATAGTTCTTTTGGTTCAAACAAAAGTAACCTAAACCATTGATTTTAAAAAGTTATTTTGAAGATAATTCAAACCAAGCTGATGCGTAAGGAATTGGTTTTTTAGAGTTTGTTTTCCTGGAGTGAATACAATTAAAATATAAAAAGAAATAATCTAAATTGTTCTTATTAAACGATTTAAGTTATTTCTTTTAAAGTATAAGTTTTTATAAAATAATGCCTGTAATTACTTCACGCGTTCCAGGTAGGTACCGCTTTCCGTGTCGATCTTCACCCTGTCGCCTTCGTTGATAAACAATGGCACATTGATATTTGCTCCGGTCTCAACTGTAGCCGGTTTTGTTGCATTGGTGGCTGTATTCCCTCTGACTCCGGGTTCTGTATGGGTGACTTCCAGAATAACACTTGAAGGCATTTCAACAGACAGGGGTACTTCATCAGCTGTGCGCACAATGATCGATACAACCTCTCCCTCTTTAAGCAGATCCGGTGCATCCAGCACATCCTTGGGCAAAGAGATCTGGTTGTAATCTTCCGTATTCATAAAGTGACAGGTATCTCCTTCGGGATATAAATACTGATACCTTCTGGTTTCAACTTTAACTTCTTCCAATTTGTTTCCTGCAGAAAAGGTGTTTTCAAGGACTTTTCCGTTGGTAAGGCTCTTTAATTTCGTACGCACAAAAGCCGGACCTTTGCCTGGTTTGACGTGTAAAAATTCAATGATCTTATAGGTGTCGTTATTATAAACAATACACAGTCCTTTTCTTATATCTGATGTAGTAGCCATTCTAAAAAATGAGTTGTTAAATATTACTGGTATATCCTTTCATTATGCCACGCTGGGAATTTCTGATAAAAGTAATCACTTCGTCCCGTTCCGGAGTAGCATCCATTTCTGCTTCCAAAATTCTTAACGCCTGAGAGGTATTGTTGTTTTTTTGGTATAAAATTCTGTATATATTCTGGATCTCAGTGATCTTTTCAAGAGAAAAGCCCCTTCTTCTCAAACCTATGGAGTTGATACCAATATAGGAAAGAGGTTCTTTTGCAGCCTTTGTATAAGGAGGCACATCTTTTCTGACCAGCGACCCGCCGGATATCATACAATGCTTACCAATATGAATGAACTGGTGCACACCTGATAGTCCGCCAATGATGGCGTATTCCCCTATTTCAACGTGGCCGGCCAGGGTTACTCCGTTTACGATGATCACATTATTACCTATGATGCAGTCATGTGCCACGTGCGCAGTGGCCATGATCAGGCAATCTTTGCCTATTTCTGTTTGTCCGTGGGCTTTGGTTCCCCTGTTGATCGTTGCACATTCCCTTACCGTGGTATTGTCGCCGATAACGGCCAGTGAATCCTCATTTTCAAACTTGAGGTCCTGAGGTATAGCAGAAATTACTGCTCCGGGAAAGATCCTGCAATTCTTGCCGATACGGGCCCCTTCCATAATGGTTACATTTGATCCTATCCAGGTACCATCTCCAATTTCAACATTGTTATGAATGGTAGTAAATGGTTCTATAACTACATTTCTTGCAATTTTTGCACCGGGGTGCACGTAGGCTAAAGGTTGATTCATTATAATCGATTTATTTAAACACCGGGTTTTCTGACGATCTGTGCCATGAGCTGTGCTTCAAGCACCAGTCTGTTATTGGCATAACCATAGGCCTGCATATGACAAATACCTCTTCTTATTGGTTCCAGCAGGGTCGCCTTAAATATCAAGGTATCACCCGGCAAAACTTTTTGTTTGAACTTGACATTGTTCATTTTCATAAAATAAGTGAGGTAATTCTCAGGATCAGGTACTGTACTCAAAACAAGAATGCCTCCGCACTGTGCCATGGATTCTACCTGCAGTACGCCCGGCATTACCGGTGCATCAGGAAAATGACCAATGAAATAGGACTCATTCATGGTCACATTCTTCATTCCAACCACATGATTTTCTGACAACTCAATGATTCTGTCTATCAGCAAAAACGGTGGTCTGTGAGGGAGTATGCGCATGATATCATGTATGTCCATCAAAGGAGCTTTGCTCAGATCGTATTGAGGCACATTATTTCTTTTTTCTATTTTGATGATCTTGCTCAGTTTTTTAGCAAAATTGGTATTGATCTTGTGCCCCGGCTTATTCGCAATAACTTTTCCTTTGAGCCTCACCCCTATCAGTGCCAGGTCTCCGATCACATCCAGCAATTTATGGCGTGCAGCCTCATTGGGCCAGTGAAGCGTCAGGTTGTCAAGAATGCCGTTGGGTTTTACTGCCACTGAATCCTTCTTAAAAGCCTTGGTCAGTTTTTGCATGGTTTCGGGTGACAAGGGCTTATCTACATAAACAATGGCATTGTTCAGGTCACCGCCTTTGATGAGGTTATTGTCCAAAAGCATTTCAATTTCATGCAGGAAACTAAATGTCCGGGCATTCGCTATTTCTTTTTTAAAATCAGAAATATTTTTTAAAGTTGCATTTTGCGTACCGAGAATTTTGGTTCCGAAATCAACCATGGTAGTTATTTCATAACGGTCCGAAGGCATGATCATGATCTCACTTCCCGTTTCTTCGTCTTTAAAAGAGATTATTTCTTTGACTTCAAATACCTCTCTTTCTGCATTTTGTTCAACAACCTCCGCTTTTTCCAGTGCCTCGACAAAAAATCTCGAAGACCCGTCCATAATGGGTGGCTCCGGAGAAGTCAGTTCAATAATGATATTGTCTATATCCAGTCCAATAATAGCAGCGAGTACATGCTCTGAGGTGTTGATGACAACCCCATTTTTTTCAATATTTGTACCTCTTTGCGTGTCAGTTACATAGCATACTTCAGCTTCAATGGTCGGATGACCCTCAAGGTCTGTCCGTACAAACCTTATACCCGTATTTTCAAGTGCAGGCTTAAAAGTGAGATTTACTTCTTTCCCTGTATGCAAACCTACACCGGACAAAGAAATCTCATTGATAATTGTTTTTTGCAAATTACTCATCGTTTAACTCTTTAAAGGAAGCAATATTCTTTTCCAGTTCTTCTATTTTTTGAACCAGCTTGGATAAATTCTTGAAATGAACATAGGATTTGTTGTAATCAGAATATGGCAGCGCCGGACTTCCCTGAACCACCGCATCATCCGGAAGGCTACGCCCTATGCCCGATTGCGCCTGTATTTTCACCCGGTTTCCAATGACGATATGACCAACAATACCTACCTGTCCGCCAATCTGACAGTTCTTTCCAATTTTTGTTGAACCGGCAATGCCTGTTTGGGCTGCAATTACAGTGTTTTCACCAATCTCCACATTGTGGGCGATCTGTATCTGGTTGTCGAGTTTAACTCCGTTTCTGATGATGGTAGATCCAAGCGTAGCTCTGTCTATCGTTGTACCTGAGCCAATATCAACATGATCCTCAATAACAACATTGCCTATCTGGGGAATCTTCTTGTAAGTCCCATTTTCCTCGGGAGCAAAGCCGAATCCGTCACAACCAATGATGACCCCACTGTGGACGATACAATTCCTGCCGATAATTGTTTCAGAATATATTTTTGCCCCGGCAAAAAGGACCGTGTCATCACCAACGCTTACGTTATCTCCTATAAAAACGTTTGGATAGATCTTTACTCCTTTTCCGATTTTTGCATTTTCACCTATATAAGCAAAGGCCCCTATGTACAGGTCCTCCCCGGTTATGGCACTGGGGTGTTTAAAATGAGGAGATTCTATCCCGCTTTTGTTCAATTTAACCTGGTTGTAATACTCAAGCAGTCTGGAAAAAGCCTGATAGGAATCATCAACCTTGATCAGGGTGAGCCCAAGTTCCTTATCTGGCTCGAAATTTTTGTTTACAATGGCAACAGAAGCCTCTGTCGTGTATATAAATTGCTCGTATTTCGGATTGGATAAAAAAGTTAAGGAACCTTTCTTCCCCTCTT
>Ga0209391_10000499_pt1 | contig 18509 bp, 16 predicted proteins | sample PPLLak3March2015_FD_187246 | JGI IMG/M metagenome (GOLD analysis project Ga0209391, IMG submission 187246) | Freshwater sediment microbial communities from Prairie Pothole Lake near Jamestown, North Dakota, USA - PPLs Lake P7 Core (1) Depth... | ecosystem: Environmental > Aquatic > Freshwater >...
CGAGAGCGATCCCGGCAGCCGGTTCCGCGTCGTGCGGGCCGTGAAGAATCGATTCGGCGCCGCGAACGAGATCGGCGTATTCGCGATGGCGGAGCAGGGCCTGAAGGAAGTCCGCAACCCGTCCGCGATCTTCCTGTCGAGGCACGACATTGCCGTGCCGGGCAGCGTGGTCACGGTCGCGCGGGAAGGCAGCCGTCCCCTGCTGGTCGAGTTGCAGGCGCTGGTGGACGAGGCGCAGGGCATGTCGCCACGGCGCGTGGCGGTGGGATTCGAGTCGAGCCGCCTCGCGCTGCTGCTCGCGGTGCTGCACCGGCACGGCGGGATCGCCACCTCGGGGCAGGACGTGTTCGTGAACGTGGTCGGCGGTGTGCGGATCGGCGAGACCGCAGCCGACCTGCCGGCGGTGCTCGCGGTGCTGTCGAGCCTGCGCAACCGGCCGGTGGCGCCGGACACGGTCTGCTTCGGCGAGCTCGGGCTCACGGGCGAGGTCCGGCCCGTTCCGTTCGGCGACGAGCGGCTGCGCGAGGCCGCCAAGCAGGGCTTCCGGCGGGCCATCGTGCCGGCCGGCAACCTGCCGCGGCGCCCGGTCGAGGGCCTGGCGGTGGAGGGCGTCGCTCGCCTCGAGCAGGCCTTATCGGTCGCCTTCTGAGCTGCCCTGCGCGGACTCCGAGGGCGACGTGACCGGCCGCAGGCGCACGGTCTTCACCGCGTTGTCTCCGGTCTGCAGCACGTCGATCGCGTAGTCGTTGACGCGCAGGCTGGTGCCGGGCTCCGGAATGGTCTCGAGGTACTCCAGGATCAGCCCGTTGAGCGTGCGCGGGCCGGAGGTCGGCAGCGACCAGCTCATCTTCCGGTTCAGGGTGCGCACGCTCGCCGAGGCGTTGACGATGAACGTGCCGCCGCGCTCACGGTGCACGTCCTTGTGCATCGAGCTCGTGTCGGTGGTGAACTCGCCGACGATTTCCTCGAGCAGGTCCTCGAGTGTCACGAGTCCCTGCACGTCCCCGTACTCGTCCACCACGAAGGCCATGCGGCGTCGCTGCCGCTGGAAGTTCACGAGCTGAGTGTTGAGCGACGTGCCCTCCGGCACGTAGTACGGCTCGCGCGCACGCACCAGGGCCACGAGCTGCTCGCGGTCGAGCTCGCCGCGTGCCAGCAGCCGCGCGACCTGCTTCATGTGCAGGATGCCCACCAGTTCGTCGACGCTGCCGTCGTAAACGGGCAGTCGCGTGTGCCGGCTGTCGCGCAGCTGCCCGAGGATGTCGTCCCAGTCGTCGGACAGGTCGAGGCCTGCGATCTCGTTGCGCGGCACCATGATGTCCTCGACGTTGATGCGCTCCAGGTCGAGGATGCTCATCAGCATGCGCTGGTGGCGGTGCGGGATGACGGTGCTGGCCTCGGCCACGACAGTGCGCAGCTCCTCGCGGCTGAGCGAAGTCGTGCTGGCCTTGTCGCGGGTGATGCCGAGGAGGCGAAGCACACCATTCGCGAGCAGGTTGGTCGTCCACACGATCGGATACAGGACGGCGAGCAGCACCCGGTAGACCTGCGCCGCAGGCAGGGCAAGCCGCTCCGGGTACAGCGCGCCGTAGGTCTTTGGCGCCACCTCGCCGAAGATGATCAGGACCACGGTGAAGATGCCGACGCCGACGGCGGCCAAGGCCTCGCCGCCGAGCGACAGGGAAATGACGGTGACGATGGCCGCCGCGGCCGAGTTGACGAAGTTGTTGCAGACCAGGATCACGCCGATCAGCCGGTCTGGCTGCGCGAGCAGCTGTTCGGCGATGCGTGCGCTGCTGCTGCCCTCCCGCGCCCGGTGGCGCAGCCGGTAGCGGTTGATGCTCATCAGGGCCGTTTCGGTGCTCGAGAAGAAGCCCGAGAGCATCAGCAGGACGACGAGGATGCCGAACAGCCAGGGTAGCGGTATGTCCTGCAAGGCCCGTCAGCCCCAGTGCTTGCCGAGGATGCTCTCGAGGATCAACTTGCTGCCGAAGTAGGACAGCCCGAGCAGCGCGTAGCCCGCGAGCGTCCAGCGCAGCGCCTGGCGGCCGCGCCAGCCCATGCGCCAGCGGCCCAGCAACAGGATGCCGAACACGACCCACGCAATGATGGCGAGCACCACCTTGTGCACGAGGTGCTGCGCGAACAGGTCCTCGATGAAGAACGCGCCGGTGACGAGCGCGAGCGTCAATACCGCGAAGCCGGCGGTGATGCTCTGGAAGCAGCCCGATTCCACCGACTCGACGGGCGTGAGGATCTTGAGCCAGCCGAGCGGCTGGCGGCTGCGCAGCCGACGGTCCACGACCACCTGGGCCACGGCCAGCACCGCGCCGATGGTGAGGAACGCGAAAGCGAGGGTGGCCATGGATACGTGGAAGACGAGCTCCCACCCGGGACGGCCGACCGAGAATTCCCGGGCGCCCTCGGAGAATGAAGCCTCGAGCACTGCGGCGATGCCGAGCAGCAGGGCCGCCATGCCGCGCAGGCGCGGCCGCAGGGCCATCAGGATTGCCGTGACCGCAATCACCAGTGACACCAGCGCCAGCATGTCACCCAGGGAGAGCGCAGCCGCCGGGTCCATCCGGCGCTCTGCGACCAGTGCGGCCACGTGCACCAGGACGCCGATCGCGGCGATCGCGACCGCGGCAATGCGGCGGCCGCGGCCGTGATGCGCCTCGTCGCGGTAGGCCGACAGTCCGAGCCCTAGGGCGCCGAACAGGTAACAGGCGACGGCGATGAGCGGCAGCAGCAAGCGAAACCCTGGGGAGAACTGTGCGTGAAACGAAATGATGGCATATCGCCGGGACCCTGAGGAGGCGCCGTGCGTGACCGGCCCCTATAATCCGGTTTCCCGCCGCGCCCTGCGCGCATCCGTCGAGGTCCGCGATGTTCGACAAGCTGTCCTCCCGCCTCGCCGCTGTGGTCGAAGGCCTGCGCGGCCGCGGCCGCCTGACGGAGGAGAACGTAGGCGAGACCCTGCGGCAGGTCCGGATGGCGCTGCTCGAGGCCGATGTCGCGCTGCCGGTCGTCAAGGAATTCATCGACGCGGTCAAGGCGCGGGCCGTCGGACTCGAGATCCACAAGAGCCTGACTCCCGGGCAGGCGCTGGTCCGCGTGATCCACGAGGAACTCGTGCGCGTCATGGGGGAGGGCGTGCGGCCGCTGAACCTGCGGGCGCAGCCGCCGGTCGTGATGCTGCTCGCCGGCCTGCAGGGCGCGGGCAAGACCACGACCGCGGCGAAGATCGCCAGGTGGCTCAGGGAGCGCGACCGCAAGCGCGTGCTGCTGGTCTCCACGGACGTCTACCGCCCGGCCGCGATGCTTCAGCTCGAGCGGCTCGGGCAGCAGCTCGGCATCGACGTGGTCCACTCCGACCCGTCGACACCGCCCCTCGAGATCGCGCGCCGCGCCCTCGACGAGGCGCGCCGCGGCCTCTACGACGTGCTGCTGGTGGACACCGCGGGTCGCCTGCACGTTGACGAGGCGATGATGCAGGAGGTGCGCGCGCTGGCGGCGACGCTGCAGCCGGTCGAGACCCTGTTCGTCGTCGACAGCATGGCGGGCCAGGACGCGGTCAACGCCGCCCGGGCGTTCGGCGCCGCGCTCGACCTCACTGGCATCGTGCTCACCAAGGCCGACGGCGACGCGCGCGGCGGTGCGGCGCTCTCGGTGCGGCGCGTCACGGGCCAGCCGATCCTGTTCGTGGGCGTGGGCGAGAAGCCCGACGCCCTCGAGGCCTTCCAGCCCGAGCGCATGGCCTCGCGCATCCTCGGCATGGGCGACGTGCTGAGCCTCGTCGAGGAAGTGACCCGCAAGGTCGATCGCGAGCAGGCCGAGAAGCTCGCCCGCAAGGTCGCCAAGGGCGGCGCCTTCGACCTCGACGACCTGCTCGAGCAGTTGCGCCAGCTCGAGGGCATGGGCGGCATGGCGGCGCTGATGGACAAGCTGCCCGCGCAGCTCGCAGCGAAGGCGGGGGCGCTGCCGCAGGGCAACGAGCGCGACATCAAGCGCCAGATCGCCATCATCTGCTCGATGACCCCGCGGGAACGGCGCTTCCCGAAGCTGATCGACGGTTCGCGGCGTCGACGGATCGCGGGCGGGTCCGGCACGCAGGTGTCCGACGTGAACCGGCTGCTGAAGAACTTCTTGCAGATGCAGAAGATGATGAAGGGGATGGGCAAGGGGCGGGGCGGCCTGCGGGGGATGGTCCAGTCGCTGGCCGGCCGGCTGCCGCCGGGACTGCGCTGACGCCCCCAAGCATTTCTTTCCGCAGGCGTTTTCGGTATAGTTCGCGGCTCTTTTTGGGCCGGGTGGTGGCAAGGCCGCCGTCCGGCCTTGGCCGTTCTACTCGCTGAGGCACTGGCAGACGATGGTGACGATCCGATTGATGCGCCGCGGTGGCAAGAAGGAACCCTTCTACCACGTGGTGGTGACCGACAGCCGCCGCAGCGTGGGCGGCACGCTCGAGCAGGTGGGCTTCTTCAACCCGGTTGCGCGCGGTGGCAGCGAGGCATTGCGCCTCGACCTCGCCCGCGTGGACCACTGGGTGGCGCGGGGCGCACAGCCGTCCGAGCGCGTGGCGCAGCTGCTCAAGACCTATCGCAAGGCCCAGGCGGCTGTCGCGGCCTGATCCGGCGGAGGCCGCCATGGCTCCGGCACGTCCGCCCGCGCAACCGCCCGCGCGACTGGACGACGGCCGGCCACCGGTGGTGCTCGGCAGGATCGGTGCTCCGCACGGTCTGCTGGGCTGGGTGAAGGTGCAGTCCTTCACCGAACCGCTCGAAGGCATCGTCAACTACGGACCGTGGGAGCTCGCGCGCGGCTCGAGCCTTGGACGCAGAGCGGTTCTGGACTGGAAGCGGGCCGGGTCGGGTATCGCGGTCAAGCTCGAGGGAGTCGGCTCGCGCGAGGAGGCCCAGGCCCTTACCGGCGCCGAGATCCTCGTCGCGCGATCGGAGTTGCCGGAGCCGGGACCGGGTGAGTTTTACTGGCACGACCTGATGGGGCTCGAGGCGTTCAGCCCGTCGGGAGTGCCGCTGGGCCGGGTGACCGGCGTGCTGGAACTGCCGGCGCACCCGGTGCTGGTGCTCCGGGGCGAACGTGAGCGGCTGGTGCCGCTGGTGCCGGAGCGGCTGGCCGGCGTCGATCTGGAGGCCGGGCGCCTGACGCTGGACTGGCATCCGGACGACTGACGGGTGAGCGCGTGAGGATCGTCGTCGTCACGCTGTTCCCCGAGTTCGTGGAACACGCACTCCGGTTCGGAGTGCTCGGGCGGGCGATCGAGCGCGGGGTGCTCTCGGTCGCGACGGTGAACCCGCGGCAATTCGCCACGGACGTTCACAGGACGGTGGACGATCGCCCCTACGGCGGCGGCCCCGGGATGGTGTTGAAGGCCGAGCCCTTGCGGCTCGCGCTGGAAGAGGCGATGCGGCAGGCGCCCGCGGCGCGGCGGATCTACCTGGCAGCGGACGGCGCGCCGGTGACGCAACGCAAGGCGGCGGATCTGTCCGGGCTGGCCGAGCTGGTGCTCGTCGCCGGCCGCTACGAGGGGGTCGACGAGCGCTTCGTCGAGGCCTGCACGGACGAGTCGCTGTCGGTGGGCGACGTGGTGCTGAGCGGCGGCGAGTTGCCGGCGCTGATGGTGATCGACGCCGTGGCCCGGTTGCTGCCCGGCACGCTTGGCGACGCCGAGTCGGCCGTGCAGGAGTCGTTCACGGAGGGCCTGCTCGACTGGCCGCACTACACGCGGCCCGAGGTGTGGGCCGGCCGGACGGTGCCGGAGGTGCTGCTCGGCGGCAACCATGCGGCGATCGGCCGCTGGCGACGGAAGCAGGCGCTCGGCCGGACGTGGCTGCGGCGACCGGACCTGCTGCGGCAGCGCGAATTGAGCAAGGAGGAGCGCGGGCTCCTCGATGAATATCTCGCGGAGCAGGATGCGACGCGACACGGGACTTAGGACGCAACCACTGCGAGAAGGTGAGACATGAGCAACATCATTGCCACGCTCGAGAAGGAGCGCATGCAGCGTGAGGTGCCTGACTTCGGCCCGGGCGACACCGTCGTCGTCGAGGTAAAGGTCAAGGAAGGCGAGCGCGAGCGCGTGCAGGCCTACGAAGGCGTGGTCATCGCCAAGAGCAACCGCGGCCTCAACTCGTCGTTCACCGTGCGAAAGATCTCGCACGGCGAGGGCGTGGAGCGCGTGTTCCAGACCTACAGCCCGTCGCTCGGCGCGATCACGATCAAGCGCCGTGGCAACGTGCGGCGCGCGAAGCTGTACTACCTGCGCGAGCGGACGGGCAAGGCTGCCCGCATCGAAGAGAAGGTCTGATCTCGGGCCGGCCGCGCGGCCCGCGCCGCCGGCCGGACGGAGCGCCCCCATGTTCCGCACCATCGGACGCCTGCTGCGCTGGGTCTGGAGCGGCCTCGACGGCCTGCGAAAGGTCCTGCATCTCGTCCTGATGCTGCTGATCTTCGGCGCCGTGTGGGGCCTGTTCTCCCGGCCGATCCCGCTGGTTCCGGACCGGGCGGCGCTGGTCGTTGCGCCGCAGGGCCCGCTGGTCGAGCAGCTGACCGGTGACCCGCTCGAGCGCATCGTGGCGGAGAGCCTGCGGCAGCGCCCGTCCGAGACCTTGCTTCGCGGAGTCGTGGACGCCATCGAGGCGGCGGCCGACGATTCGCGCATCAGCGTCCTGTACCTCGACGTCGGCGGCATGGGTGGCGCCGGTCTCGCGAAGCTGCAGGAGCTCGGGCGCGCCATCGAGGTGTTCCGCGCCAGCGGCAAGCCCATCGTCGCGTACGGCGACCTGTACGACCAGCGCCAGTACTACCTCGCCGCGCACGCCGACGAGGTCTACCTCGATCCGCAGGGCCTCGTCTACGTGGACGGCTTCGCGAACTACGGGATGTTCGTGAAGGACGCCATCGACAAGCTGTCGATCGACTGGAACGTGTTCCGCGTCGGGGAATACAAGTCCGCGGTCGAGATGTTCAGCCGCAACGACATGTCGCCCGCCGAGCGCGAGGAAAGCCTCGTCTGGCTCGGTACGCTGTGGCGCACCTACAAGGACGACGTCGCCGCGGCGCGCGGCTTCGAGCCGGAGCGCCTGCAGGTCTATGCGGACGACGCCGTCGAGGCGTTGCGACGCGCCGACGGCAGCCTCGCCCAGATGGCGCTCGACGCCGGGCTCGTCACCGCCCTCGAGGGCCGCTACGCGGTCGAGGAGCGCCTCGCGCTGCTCACCGGCGAGGACGAGAACGGCGGCACTTACATCGGCGTGGGCCACGAGGCATACCTCGCGAACGTGCGCTCCCAGCGCGTGCTCGGGCGCCGACCGGACCGCAAGGTCAGCGTCATCGTGGCGGCGGGCGAGATCCTGCCCGGCGAGCAGCCGCCCGGCATGATCGGCTCGGACACGCTCGCCTGGCAGCTGCGCGAGGCGCGCGACGACGACGCGGTCAAGGCCGTGGTGCTGCGCATCGACAGCCCGGGCGGGAGCGTGTTCGCGAGTGAAGTCGTCCGCCGGGAAGTGGCGGCGCTGCGCGAGGCCGGCAAGCCGGTCGTAGCCTCGATGAGCGGGCTGGCGGCTTCGGGCGGGTACTACATCGCCATGGACGCCGACCGCATCGTGGCGAGCCCGGCGACGCTCACCGGCTCGATCGGCATCTTCGCGATGTTCCCGACCTTCCAGCGCACGCTCGAGCGGCTCGGCGTGCACAGCGACGGCGTCGGCACGACGGCGCTGTCGGGGGAGTTCCGCGGCGACCGCGCGCTCGGCGAGACGTCCCGCTCGATCCTGCAGCAGAGCCTCGAGTACGAGTACCAGCAGTTCATCGGCCGCGTGGCCGAGGCGCGCGGCAAGACAGTCGAGCAGGTGGACGCGGTGGCACAGGGACGGGTTTGGGCGGGTGCCGACGCGCTCGAGCTCGGCCTCGTGGACGAGCTCGGAGGCTATCCCCGCGCCATCGAGCTTGCCGCCGAGCTCGCCGACCTCGGCGAGGACTACGACGTCGACTTCCCGGAGGCGAACCTGGGGCTCGGCCAGATGGTCGGGCTGCGCATCCGCGCGGCCGTTGCAAGCCTCGTCGCGCCCCTGCTGCCGGCCCGCGTGCTGGCGCCGGTCCCGCAGGCGCTCACGCCGCTGCTGGCCGAGGCGCGGCGCCTGGCCCGCCTCGCCGACCCGCGCAGCCTCTACGTCTACTGCATCGCCTGCGCGGCGGAGTAACCCGGCCGCGCAGGCGCGCGGTGCGGGTCAGCGCACGATCTGGTTGAGCTCGCCCTTGCGGTAGCGCTCCGCCATCCTCTCGAGCGGCATCGGCTTGATCTTCGAGGCCTGACCGGCGCAGCCGAATGCCTCGTAGCGCGCCTTGCAGATCCCCTTCGCCGCCTTCTGCGCGTCGGCCAGGAACTTGCGCGGGTCGAATTCGCTCGGCTTCTCGGCCATGTGCTTGCGCATGGCGCCGGTCATGGCGAGGCGGATGTCGGTGTCGATGTTGACCTTGCGCACCCCGTGCCGGATGCCGGTCACGATCTCCTCGACCGGCACGCCGTAGGTCTCCTTCATCTGGCCGCCGTGCTGGCGGATGACCTCGAGCCACTCCTGCGGGACGCTCGAGGAGCCGTGCATCACGAGGTGCGTGTTGGGGATGCGCGCGTGGATTTCCTTGATGCGCTCGATCGCCAGGATGTCGCCGGTGGGCTTGCGGGTGAACTTGTAGGCGCCGTGCGAGGTGCCGATGGCGATGGCGAGCGCGTCGCACTGCGTCTTCTGCACGAAGTCCGCGGCCTGGTCCGGGTCGGTGAGCAGCTGCTCCCGGGTCATGGTGCCCTCGGCGCCGTGCCCGTCCTCCTTGTCGCCGCGCATGGTCTCGAGCGAGCCGAGCACGCCGAGCTCGGCCTCCACCGTCACGCCGATCGAGTGAGCGAACTCCACCACCTTGCGGGAGGTGTCGACGTTGTACTCGTACGAGGAGGGCGACTTGCCGTCCTCCATGAGCGACCCGTCCATCATGACGCTGGTGAAGCCCGAGCGGATCGCGCCCATGCAGACCGCGGGCGACTGGCCGTGGTCCTGGTGCATTACGACGGGAATGTGCGGATAGGACTCGACCGCGGCGAGGATGAGGTGGCGCAGGAACGGCTCGCCCGCGTACTTACGGGCGCCCGCCGAGCCCTGCATGATCACCGGCGCGTCGACCTCGTCGGCGGCCTCCATGATGGCGCGCACCTGCTCGAGGTTGTTGACGTTGAAGGCCGGCAGTCCGTAGCCGTTCTCGGCGGCGTGGTCGAGCAGCTGGCGCATCGAAACGAATGGCATGGACAGTCTCCTGTGGAACCTCGTCCCACTTCGCGTTATGAGCGGCAGCGCGTCAGGCAGCCCAGTCGAGGATCACCTTCCCGGACTGTCCGCTGCGCATGATCTCGAAGCCGTCCCGGTACTCGGCGATCGGCAGTCGATGGGTGATGATCGGCGTGACGTCGAGGCCGCTTTGCAGCATGGCGGCCATCTTGTACCAGGTCTCGAACATCTCGCGGCCGTAGATGCCCTTCAGCGTCAGGCCCTTGAAGATCACCTCGTTCCAGTCGATCGCGGTGTTGTCGGGCGGGATCCCGAGCAGGGCGACGTTGCCGCCGTGGTGCATGGTGCGCAGCAGGTCGCGGAAGGCGGCCGGGTTGCCGGACATCTCGAGGCCCACGTCGAAGCCCTCGACCATTCCGAGCTCGCCCATGGTCTCGTCGAGCGACTGGTGGCTCACGTTGATCGCGCGGCTGGCACCCATCCGGCGCGCGAGGTCGAGGCGGTAGTCGTTGACGTCGGTGACGACCACGTGCCGGGCGCCGACGTGCCGCGCGATGGCCGTGGCCATGATGCCGATCGGTCCCGCGCCGGTGATGAGCACGTCCTCGCCGACGAGGTTGAACGACAGCGCTGTGTGCGTGGCGTTGCCGAGCGGGTCGAGGATCGAGGCGACCTCGTCGGTGATCGACTCCGGCAGCTTGAAGGCGTTGAAGGCCGGTATGACGAGGTACTCGGCGAAGCAGCCCGGCCTGTTCACGCCGACGCCGACCGTGTTGCGGCACAGGTGCCGGCGCCCGGCGCGGCAGTTACGGCAGTAGCCGCAGGTGATGTGGCCCTCGCCCGAGACCCGGTCGCCGACCGCGAAGCCCTGCACCTCGCTGCCGAGCTCGACGATCTCGCCGACGTACTCGTGGCCGACGGCCATCGGCACCGGGATGGTCTTCTGCGCCCAGTGGTCCCAGAGGTAGATGTGCATGTCCGTGCCGCAGATCGCGGTCTTGCGCACCTTGATGCGCACGTCGTTCGGTCCGACCTTCGGCTCGGGAATCTCCTCCATCCAGATGCCAGGAGCGCGCTGCGACTTCACCAGTGCCTTCATGATGCTCAGCCTTTGCGGGCCGCCGGCCCGCGCCTGATTTGGTGCCAGATTCAGTGGATGACGCCGAGCTCGCGCCCCACGGCGACGAACCCCTCGATGGCCCGGTCGAGCTGCTCGGGCGTATGACCCGCGCACATCTGCGTGCGGATGCGCGCCTTGCCCATCGGCACGACCGGGTAGGAAAAGCCGATGACGTACACGCCGCGCTCGAGCAAGCGTTCGGCGAACTGCGCGGCCAGCGCCGCGTCGCCGAGCATGACGGGTGCGATGGGATGCTCGCCCGGCACGACGTCGAAGCCCGCCTCCGTCATCCGGCGCCGGAAATGAGCCGTGTTGCGCCTCAGGTTCGCACGCAGCTCGTCGCTCGACTGGACGAGGTCGAGCACCCGCAGCGTCGTGGCCGCGATCACCGGCGGGATGCTGTTCGAGAACAGGTAAGGCCTGGACCGCTGCCGCAACCAGGCGACGATCTCCTTGCGGGCCGCGGTGTAGCCGCCCGCGGCGCCGCCGAGCGCCTTGCCGAGCGTGCCGGTGAGGATGTCGATGCGGCCGAGGACCGAGCGGTGCTCGGGCGTGCCGCGCCCGCCGTCGCCCACGAAGCCGGTGGCGTGCGAGTCGTCCACCATCACGAGCGCGCCGTACCGGTCGGCGAGGTCGCAGATCTCCCGCAGGTGCGCGATCGTGCCGTCCATGGAAAACACCCCGTCGGTCGCGATCAGCTTCACGCGGGCGTCGGCGGCCTCCTTGAGCCGGGTCTCGAGCTGGTCCAGGTCGTTGTTCGCGTAGCGCAGCCGGCGTGCCTTGCTGAGGCGGATGCCGTCGATGATGCTCGCGTGATTCAGCGCGTCGCTGATCACCGCGTCCTGCTCGTCGAGCAGCGTCTCGAACAGGCCGCCGTTCGCGTCGAAGCAGGAGGAGTACAGGATGGCGTCGTCCATCCCGAGGAACGCGGCGAGGCGCGCCTCGAGTTCCTTGTGCACCGACTGGGTGCCGCAGATGAATCGCACGGAGGCCATGCCGTAGCCGTAGCGGTCGATCGCCCGGTGCGCGGCCTCGCGGATCGAGGGGTGGTTGGCGAGCGCGAGGTAGTTGTTCGCGCAGAGGTTGATGAGTTCCCGGCCGTCGGCGAGGCGCACCAGCGGCTGCTGCGGCGAGCAGAGCACCCGCTCGGGCTTGAACAGCCCCGAGGTGCGCAGTTCGTCGGTCTGCCGGGCCAGGCGGTCGAGGAAGGTCTGGTCCACGTGCGAGTCTCCCTGGAAGGCCGCGATTATAGGGGGCTTATAATCCGCCCGTGAGCCGCACCCGCGATCCCGCCCCGCCACCCGCCATTGCCGGCCTCCGGGCCGACCTGTGGCTGTGGTACACGCGCTTCTTCAAGAGCCGCAGCGTCGCGCAGGCCGCGGTCGAGGGCGGGCACGTCCAGGTCAACGGCGAGCGCGTCAAGGCCTCCCGGCAGCTGCGGGTCGGCGATCGCCTGCGCATCACGCGGGAGCGCGAGCGCTTCGAGGTGGATGTCGCCGGGATCCCGGCCAGGCGCGGACCCTCCACCGAGGCCCGCCAGTACTACGTCGAGACTCCCGAGAGCGAGGCCGCCCGGGCCGCCGCCCGGGAATTTGCGCGGCTGTCGGCGCCGGTGGACGCCGGGCGGCCCGACAAGCGGGACCGGCGCGACCTGCTGCGCGTGCTCAAGGGCCGCGGCTGACCGGGGCCCGCCTTGACGGCCTCCAGGAATCGCGCCGCATGAGCGTGTCGCTGGCCTCGCGCTCCACGCGGCTGTTCGTGGTGCTCGCGGCGTTCTTCGTCGCCAACGCGATCATCGCCGAGTTCGTCGGCGTCAAGATCTTCGCGCTCGAGACGACGCTCGGCCTGCCGCCGTTCGGCTGGAACCTGTTCGGGCAGTCCGGGTCGCTCAGCTTCACCGCGGGCGTGCTGCTCTGGCCGGTCGTATTCGTGATGACGGACGTCATCAACGAGTATTTCGGGCGGCGCGGAGTGCGGTTCATCTCGTTCGTCGCCGTGGGCCTCATCTGCTACGCGTTCCTGTTCGCATATCTGGCCATTCACCTCGCGCCCGCGGCCTGGTGGGTGACCGTCAATTCCCCGCGTGGCGTGCCCGACATGCAGGCGGCGTTCGCGAACGTGTTCGGGCAGGGGCTGTGGACCATCGGCGGCTCCATCGTCGCCTTCCTGGTCGGCCAGCTGATCGACGTGGGCATTTTCCACCGCATCCGCCGGGCGACCGGCGAGCGCTGGATCTGGCTGCGCGCCACCGGATCGACGGCCGTCTCGCAGCTGGTCGACAGCTTCGTCGTGCTCTACATCGCCTTCGTGCTGGGGCCGCAGCAGTGGCCGACCGGACTGTTCCTTGCGATCGGCACGGTGAACTACGCCTACAAGCTCGGAGCGGCGCTGGCGCTGATCCCGCTCATCTACCTGATGCGCAGGATGATCGAGCGCTACCTGGGAGCGGAGGAGTCGGCCCGGCTGAAGCTCGAGGCCGCGGCCGGGTAGTGCCGCGCGGGATGGCGGCGTGGCGCCGGTCAGTTCACGAGGCTCAGCTGACGAGCTGGTTGAGCTCGAAGATCGGCAGCAGCATCGCGAGCACGATCACGAGCACGAGTCCGCCCATGACCAGGATCATGATCGGTCCGAGCAGGCCGACGACTGCCTGCAGGATCGAGTCGAGCTCGCGCTCCTGGTGCACCGCCGCCCGCTCGAGCATGGTGTCGAGCTCGCCGCTCGACTCGCCGCTCGAGATCAGGTGGATCATCATCGGGGGGAACAGCCGGCTCACCCCGAGCGAGCGGCCGATGGGCGCGCCCTCGCGGACGCGGACTGCGGCGTCCTCCACCGCGGCCTTCATCGGCAGGTTGGTCACCACCTCGCTCGAGATGCGCAGCGCCTCGAGCACCGGCACCGTGCTGGCGGTGAGCGTGCTCAGCGTGCGTGCGAAGCGGGCGGTATTGCTGCCCCGCACCACCTTGCCCACCAGCGGAATCCGCAGCAGCGTGCGGTGCCACCTGCGACGGTTCGACTCGACGCGCAACCAGCGCCTGAACAGGAACCCCGCAGCAACGAGCCCGACCACCAGCCACAGGCCGTAGTCGCGCATGAAGTCGCTGCCGGCGATCAGCATCTGCGTGAGCACCGGCAGCTGCGCCTCGCTGCTTCGGAAGACCTCGACGACCTTGGGCACCACCGACACCAGCAGGAAGAACACGATCGCGACGCAGACCACGAACAGCAGCACGGGATACAGCATGGCGGTCAGGGTGCGACTGCGCAGCTGCTCGCGGTTGTCGGTGTAGTCGGCGAGACGCTCGAGCACCGCGTCGAGGTGCCCCGACTGCTCGCTCGCGGCCACCGTGGCACGGTAGATCTCCGGGAACGAGCCCGGGAAGTCGGACAGGCCGTCGGCCAGCGTGTGGCCCTCGGTCACCTTCGAGCGCACGCCCAGGATGACGCTGCGCACGCGCGGCTTGTCCGTCTGCTGCGAGCAGGCGAGCAGCGCCTCCTCGAGCGGGAGACCGGACTTCACCAGCGTGGCGAGCTGACGGGTCACGAGGGCCAGGTCGCCGGCGCTCAGGCCGCGCTGGAAGCCGAGGCGCAGGGGGCGCCTCGGACCGCCGCGCTCCTTCTCCTCGACCTCGTTGACCGCGACGGGGAGCAGTCCCTGCTCGCGCAGCAGCTGCCGCACGTGCCGCGCGGTGTCGCCCTCGATCACGCCCTTTCGTTCGCGGCCGGAGGCGTCGACCGCGACGTAGTCGAAGGCTCCCATGCGTCAGTCCTCGCGCGTGACCTTGAGGACTTCCTCGATGGTCGTGACACCCGAGAGCACCTTGGTCCGCCCGTCGTCGCGGATGCCGGGCGTGCGTGCGCGCGCATAGCGCTCGAGCTCGATCTCGGAAGCCCCGTCGTGGATCATGGTTCGCATGTGCTCGTCCACGACCACGAGCTCGTAGATGCCCGTCCGGCCCTTGTAGCCGCCCGAGGGGTCCCGGCTGCCGGGCCGGTAGAGCGTCGGGGAGGGCGCGTCGTCCGGCAGGTTCAGCAGGCGCCGCTCGTAGTCGCCGGCGGTGTACGCCTCGCGGGTGGCGGGATTGAGCACCCGCACCAGCCGCTGTGCGAGCACGCCGACCAGGCTCGAGGCGAGCAGGAAGGGCTCGATGCCCATGTCGCGCAGGCGCGTCACGGCGCCGACGGCGGTGTTGGTGTGCAGGGTCGACAGCACGAGGTGGCCGGTCAAGCTCGACTGGACCGCGATCTGCGCGGTCTCGAGGTCGCGGATTTCGCCCACCATCACCACGTCCGGGTCCTGACGCAGGATGGCGCGCAGTCCGCGCGCGAAGGTCATCTCGACGCGGGAGTTGACCTGGGTCTGGCCGATGCCGTCGATGTAGTACTCGATCGGGTCCTCGACCGTCATGATGTTGCGCGTGCGGTCGTTGATTCGGTCGAGCGCTGCGTACAGCGTCGTCGTCTTGCCGGAGCCGGTGGGGCCGGTCACGAGCAGGATGCCGTTCGGCTTGTGGATCAGCTCGTCCACGAGGGACTGGGTGACCGGGTCCATGCCCAGCGAATGGAGGTCGAGGCGCCCGGCCTGCTTGTCGAGCAGACGCAGCACCACGCGCTCGCCGTGGCCCGCCGGAATCGTCGAGACGCGCACGTCCACCGCGCGGCCGGCGATGCGCAGCGAGATGCGACCGTCCTGCGGCAGCCGCTTCTCGGCGATGTCGAGGCGCGACATGACCTTGATGCGCGAGACGATCAGCGGCGCCACCGCGCGCTTGGTCTGCAGCACCTCGCGAAGCACGCCGTCCACGCGGAAGCGGATCACCAGCCGGTTCTCGAACGGCTCGATGTGGATGTCGGAGGCGTTTTCCTTGACCGCCTGGGTGAGCAGCGCGTTGATGAGGCGGATGACCGGCGCCTCGTCCTCGCTCTCGAGGAGGTCGGACGGCTCGGGAATCTCCTGCGCGAGGCTGCCGAGGTCGGTGTCCTCCTCGAGGCCGCCCATGGCGTCCATCGCCGCGCTCGAGCCGCCCTCGTAGGCCTGCCGCAGCAGCATCTCGAAGCGCTCCGCGTCCGCACGCTCGACGGTGAGGGGACGACGCAGGTGACGGCGCACCTCCGCGAGCGCGATCGGCGAGGCGCCGGCCCGAAGCACGACGTCCGCCGACTGCTCGGTCAGCGCGCGCACCAGCACGCCGTGTCGCTTCGCAAAAGCGAACGGCACCGGACGCGGCGGCTCGGCGACCCGTCCCGCCGCAGCAATGATCGCCTCGTCGGTGAGAGTGGTGCTCACGGCAGCGGCCGGTCGCCGGGCGGCGGCGGGACCGGCTCAGTTCCGAACGGCGTCGTCGGGGTCACCGGCGCCGCCGGTGGCGGAGGCGACGAGTCGTCCTGCGGCACGACGCCGTCCGTCGCGCGGGCACGCTCGGCCGGCGTGTCGCCCAACGGCGAGGCCTGCTTGGCCGGGTTCAGCAGCTCTGGCGGCACCAGCGCCTCGAGCGCGGGCAGGGTCGGCTGCCGCTCGCCGGGCATCAGCGGTATCTTGCCGTCGTTCCGTTCGAGCTGCTGGTTGCGGATGTAGTTGTACTTCGCATTGGTCTCGATGGCCGCATCCACGCCGTCGCGCAGGATGCGCGGCCTGATGAACACCATCAGGTTGGTCTTGACCTTGTCCACGCTGCGGGTCTTGAACAGCTCGCCGAGTATCGGGATCGACCCGAGGAACGGCACCTGCGACTTCGCCTCGCGCACCTCGTCGGAGATCAGGCCGCCGAGCACGATGATGCCGCCGTCCTCGACCAGCACGTTGGTCGAGATCGTCCGCTTGTTCGTGATCAGGTCGTTGGTGCTGACCTGCTGCGAGCTCGCTGCGATGCTCGAGGCCTCCTGGGAGATCTTCAGGACCACCGAATCGCCCTCGTTGATCTGGGGCGTGATCTTGAGGATGTTGCCGACCTCCTCGCGCTGGATGGTCTGGAACGGGTTGACCACGCCGCCCGGCGTCGACACGCCCTGGTTCGTGTACTGGCCCGTGACGAACGGCACTTCCTGGGCGATCTTGATCTCGGCCTCCTCGTTGTCGAGCGTGACGATCGAGGGCGTGGCGATGATGTTGGTGTTGCCCTGGCCGCCGATCGCGCGGATCAGCGCGGCCCAGCTGAAGCCGCCCTCGACGATCTGGCCGACGCCCATGGTCAGGCCGCTCGGCAGGCCGGCGATGCTCTCGGGGTTCAGCACGCCCTGCAGGATCTGGCCGATGCCGGTGCCGTCCACCGGCTGCACGAAGCCGCCGGCGGGCAGCAGGTTGCCGTTGCTGTCGCGGTCGCCGATCAGCCAGTTGATGCCGAGGTCCATGGACTTGTCGAAGGACATCTCGACCAGGATCGCCTCGACCAGCACCTGGGCGCGGCGGATGTCGAGCCGGTCCACGATCGACATCACCGAGCGCATCACCTTGGGTGGCGCGGTCACGACGAGTGCGTTGGTCTGCGGCTCGGCCCAGATCGTGATGCTCCGGTCCACCCCGCCGCCGCCGCTGACGATCGCAGGCGCTGCACCGCCAGGGGCCGCCCCCGGCGCCGCCGCGGCCGTGATGCCCTGGATCTGCTCGCGCAGCTTCTGTGAGATCTTCTCCGCGTCGGCGTAGCGCAGGTAGCGGACCTGGGTGTCGCCGCCCGCCTCGAGCGGCGTGTCGAGATGGGTGATGAGCGTCTTCAGGCGCAGGCGCTGGGAGCTCTCGCCGCTCACGAGCACGCTGTTGGTCCGGTCGTCGGCAACCATCTTCACGGTCGGCACGCCGCCGCCCTCGGCGCCTGCCGTCACGTACAGCGAGTTGACGATCCGCACCACGTCCGAGGCGCTCGCGTGCTGCATCGGGATGACGTCGATGTTCTCGTCCCCGGTCTGGTCGATGCGCTGGATGATGCGCACCATGCGGCTGACGTTCGCCGCCCGGTCCGAGATGATCAGCATGTTCGAGGTCGGATAGGCCGCGAGGTGCCCGTACTGCGGGATCAGCGGCCTCAGGATCGGCACCAGCTGGGCGGCGCTCACGTTCTTGACCGACACCACCTGCGTGACGATCTCGTCGGATGTGGAGCTGACGCGGGAGGGCAGGTCGTTGGCCGGCAGCTGGCGGGCATTGGCGTCGGGCACGATCTTGACGACGTCGCCGGAGGGCACCGCCACGAAGCCGTGCACCTGGAGGATGGACAGGAACGCCTCGTAGAAGGCGTCGGGCGACATCGGGGTGGAGGACAGCATCGTGACCTGGGCGCGCACCCGGGGGTCCACGATGAAGTTCTTGCCGGTCACGGCACTGACCGCCTCGATGATCTGGCCGAGGTCCGCATCCTTGTAGTTGGGGGTGATCGACCCCTGGCTCTGCCCCGATGCCGCGGCCGGCATGCCGAGCGCGAGGGCCGCTGCGAGTGCCCCGGCAGCGAGCTTGGTTGCGACCCGATCGTTGAACTTGGGTTTCATCGTCACTCCGCGGGATCCACGTCGTCCGAGGTCCCGGGCACCTCGCTGACCGAAATCGCCTCTGACAATGCCCCGGACGCGGCCTCGGCCGCGACTTGGGCAGTATTTATGTTGACCTGCGTACTCTGACCGTTGCGCTCCACCGTGACCGTGACCTGCGCCGCGCTGTTGATGGACTGAAGGATCTCCATTCCCCGCGCCGGGTCGTCGAGCGGCGTGCCGTTGATCGCCGTCACGAGGTCGCCCGGCATCAGGCCGAGCTGGGAAAACTGCTGCCGGTTGCGCCCCGGATACACCCGGTAGCCGCGCTGCTGCCCGTTGGCGAACACGGGCTGGGGGCGGATGACCTCGGTGATTGCCCCGGGGTTCTGCGCCGCGAGGTTCTGCAGGCGCTGGCCCACCATCGGATCCGACGGCGGGGCGGCGGCCACCGGTCGCGAAGCGCTCATCCCACCGCCCTCGAACTTCTTGGGAAGAATCAGGGCTTCAAGCTTGCCGCCACGGTCCAGGATCACCCGGTCCGGATAGACCGAGTGCAGCTTCGTGCCGCCGGTGATGGTCTTGCCCACGGCGTAGACGCGGGCGGTGGCCGCGCTCTCGCCGACGATCGCGAAGCCCCG
>Ga0209391_10000500_pt1 | contig 18493 bp, 15 predicted proteins | sample PPLLak3March2015_FD_187246 | JGI IMG/M metagenome (GOLD analysis project Ga0209391, IMG submission 187246) | Freshwater sediment microbial communities from Prairie Pothole Lake near Jamestown, North Dakota, USA - PPLs Lake P7 Core (1) Depth... | ecosystem: Environmental > Aquatic > Freshwater >...
CTGTAGCCTGAAGTCATCGCCACCGGTAATTATGCCTGTTTTAAGGTCAGTGAATTCGATAAAATGCTGGCATTGCTTGAAAATCTGTTGCGCCAGTTCGCGGGTAGGTGCAAGTATGAGTGCGCGTGTGCCGAATTTTCTGGAGGGTAAGGTGAGCAGATGATGCAGTGTGGGCAATAAAAATGCCGCGGTTTTGCCGCTGCCCGTTTCGGCGCTGACCAGTAAATCCTTATGCTCCAATGCAAGTGGAATGGCCTGTTGCTGTACAGGTGTGGGTTGTTCAAAGCCCAGTTTGCTGACTGCCATAAGCAGGGGTTCAGCGAGTGACAAGCTTGAAAAGGATGGCGGGGTGTCTGTTGGGTTAGGCTGCATGAATCTTGAGTAGTTACTGCGGTTACGCAGGTGATAAATTGCGAATGTTCGCAGTCATTATAAACTTTTTGTTATCAGGATTATGATTTAAATCACTTGGCATTGCTAATCGGTTTTTAGCTGTTAAGCTTAGCCAAAATGTTTTTCAATTCGCAAAAGGGTAAAAAGATGATACCGATTAGAGATACCGCGCCATGCAATTCAATACCTTATATAACCTGGGGAATAATGACGGTCTGCATTGGCATTTTTATCGGCATGAAATTAATGCCCGATCAAGCAGCCATCATTCTGCTTAATCATTATGGCATGGTGCCTATTCGTTATTCAGGCCTGCATGCCGGTTTGCCTTCTGATGGTTATGCATCGTTTGTGACCAATCTGTTTTTACATGCAAGCTGGACACATTTGATTGTGAATATGTGGTTTTTGTGGATTTTTGCCGATAATGTTGAAGACCGGATGGGGCGAATCCCTTTTTTGATTTTTTATTTGGTGTGCGGGGCTTTTGCGACTATTTTGCAATGGTATTTTGATCCAATGCTTGCTATTCCGGTTATTGGTGCTTCGGGCGCCATAGCTGGTGTATTGGCAGCATTTTTTTTTCTATATCCACTGGAAAGCGTTATCGTTTTTTTTCCTCCCCTAGTCTTTCAAATTCCCGCCATCGCTTTTTTAGGTTTGTGGGTCATATTTCAGCTATACAATGCAACTACCTCGGTCATTTTTGAAGGCGGTACGGCTAATATGGCATGGTGGGCTCATTTAGGCGGCTTTGTTGCCGGGTCTGTTTTGTATCGGTTTTTTCTTAAGAGACAAGAAAAATAAAGTATTTTGATAGCTTTAAGGTATAATTTTAAACTTAAAAGTCGGGCTTTTTGACAAAATTAAATGCAGTCAGTAATTTTTTACTGATTAAAAAAGGTCTCTTAAAGTTATCAGGAAATTGAAAATAATTATGAAAAAAATTAATGTTGCGTTGGTAAGGCTACTTCAGTTTGTGGTTTTTGTAGTGTTTACATTCATGGTAATAGCCTACTTCGGTGCCATGGTTTTACTGCCGCTGGATGCCATTGCATTGCTGATAAAACTGATGGGTGTTGTTGGTCTTCATGGTTTTATCGGGGCTCTGATTGCCATCCCGGTTGTTGGTTATTTATGCTTGATTGTGTACAAAACCCCCGGGCTTTGCAAAATGATTGTTGATACAGGCATTGATCTGGTCAAGACTGGTAAATTAAGAGTTGAAGCGTTTAATGAAATAGTCGATGCGGTAAAAGCTTAAACTGTTGACTATTAAGGAGGGTGTGCCGCTTTCGGCCCACCCTTTTTTTATGCCTGTTTTAAATCAGTATTAACTGAAAATGTCATTAATGAAAGTTGAAATATGGCCTATTTCTTCAATACAAACTGAGTGCTCCATAAGGTAATCATGCCATTCAATATTATATTCCAAGGCATGAAGTGCATTAAATATGGCTTTGCCCGCTTCTATGACTACCACCGAATCCAGTATGCCATGAGCCATAAATATCGGCGTTGCATTGTTGGCGACTGAAAGTTCAGATTTTAATTGTTCAAGAGTCGGGAAATAAGTCGACAGCGCAATAATTCCAGCCAGTTTATGCGGGAAGGTAAGTCCGGCATGAAGTGCAATTACACCGCCCTGAGAAAATCCGGCAAGTACAATATGTTCAGACGGGATGCCTTTATCCATTTCCTGTTCAATGAGTTGAGTCAGCAGTTTTGCTGATTGGTAAATACCTGCTATATCTACTTTGCGACCTAGTGACATTTCCAAAATATCGTACCAGGCGCGCATATGCATTCCGCCATTAACAGTGACAGGCTGAATAGGTGCATTGGGGAAAATAAAATGGGTGTTAGATTCGGCGTTTAAATGCAGTTCGGGGATAACGCCTTCAAAATCGTGCCCATCCGCCCCCAATCCATGTAACCATATTACAGAATACTTGTGAGCTGATTTAGGTTGAATTTCTACTGTGCTAAGTTCAGAATGCATAGGTGTTTTCCATAAAATCAATAAAATTATTAAGTTACTGCCAAAAATTTCCATCACATTTGGGCAATTCCGGATCCATAAAATCCCAAGGTTGGGCATCAACGACCCACATATCTTTTTGGGGTTTAAAGATGACGGGTTCATCAAGTGTTGCCGCAGCGACAGGCCTTATTTTTGTATAGGTACTGTTTCTACCAAACAACGAGGTTCCGCATTCAGGACAAAAAGCACGGTACATAGTGTTACCACTTTCTGCAATGGTAGGATATTCCTTGTAGTTACCGCTTATCGCAAGGGCGGAAGCGGGCACAAACATAAGGGCCATATAAGGAGCGCCTGTTGCTTTTTGACACGTCCGGCAATGGCAGTTCACGCAAGCGACAGGTTTAGCTGAAATTTCATATCTGACCAAACCACAAAGGCAGCCACCGGTAATGGGAAGTTTCATACGTCGCGTTAAATGGCAGTATATAGAGTCTTAAAAGCAGATATTTTGTACAATAAAGAGTAAAATGACCAACAAATTTTAATTTTAGCTCATCCAATGGTAAAACTATGCCACATAGATGTTTCAAAAAAAGTAAACCAGTATCTACAATAACTACACTTCCGGATTTAGGCATGGATAAAAAGGAAATAGAAAGCGATTTCAAACGTTATTACGGTCACAGACTCGGTAGAGATGAAAACTGTAAAACCCTGCATTATGGTTATGAGGCGTTGTCGATGGTTATTAGTGACCGGCTGACAGAGCGCTGGAGCAAAACTTATAATGCTTACAAGAAACAGGATTGTAGAAAAGCCTATTATTTGTCGATGGAATTTTTAATGGGGCGGACACTTAGTAATGCAATGTTGAATCTGGGCGTAAATGATGTCGTTTCGCAAGCCATGTATGATTTGGGGCTTGATATTGAAGAGTTAATCGATGCGGAGCCGGATGCTGGTCTCGGCAATGGTGGTTTAGGTCGTTTAGCGGCCTGTTTCATTGATAGTTGTGCAACCTTGCGGTTGCCTGTAACTGGTTATGGGTTACGTTATGAATATGGCATGTTCTCACAGACTATTGTTAATGGAGAACAGGTAGAAGAACCCGATCATTGGCTGCGTAATGGTAATGTCTGGGAAATTGAACGGCCTGAGTATACTCAGCGTATCAAATTTGGTGGGCGTACCGAGAGCCACATAGATGAGAAGGGTCATACGCGGGTCTGCTGGGTAGATACACACGATATTCTCGCAGTGCCTTATGATACCCCGATTCCCGGTTACCAAAATGGCACGGTCAATACATTGCGTTTATGGAGAGCCACAGCTACAGAGCAATTTGATTTGCAGGAATTTAATGCCGGTGATTATGCAGAATCGGTCGCTGCAAAAAATACAGCTGAAAATATTACCATGGTGTTGTATCCGAATGATGCCAATGAAAACGGCAAGGCATTGCGTTTACGTCAACAATATGTGCTGGCTTCAGCTAGTTTGCAGGATGTGCTTGCAATTTGGGTAGGCCGGCATGGTGATGATTTCTCTGAATTTGCGGCGAAGAACTGTTTTCAATTAAATGACACACATCCCAGTATTGCGGTTGCAGAACTGATGCGCTTGTTGATGGATATTCATGGCTTGTCCTGGGATGAAGCCTGGGCTATTACACGTAATACTATGGCCTATACCAACCATACACTGTTACCGGAAGCGCTGGAACGATGGTCCGTTAATCTATTCAAGCAGTTATTGCCAAGGCTGATGGAGATTATTTTTGAGATTAATGCCCACTTTCTGGCCGAAGTATCAGCACACTGGCCGGGTGATAAAGATCGCATGGCTCGCATGTCTCTGATTGAAGAGGGCGGTGAACAGCAAGTCAGAATGGCTTATCTGGCTATAGTCGGTAGCTATTCCGTTAATGGGGTTGCAGCATTGCATTCAAAATTGCTGCAACAAGGCTTGTTTCATGATTTCTATGAGTTGTGGCCGGAAAAATTCAATAATAAAACCAATGGTGTCACTCCCCGTCGCTGGCTGGCTGGCTGCAATCCGGAACTGGCTGAGTTAATTACAGAAACAATTGGTGATGGCTGGTTAACCGATTTATCGTTATTAAAAAAACTGGAGCTTTATGTTGACGATAAGGCCTTTTGCAAACGGTGGCGTGAAGTTCAGCAAGGCGCGAAGCAAAAACTGGTTGATTTTAAAAAGCAGGAGCTGGATGTTGATTTGAATGTCAATGCTTTGTTTGATGTGCAGGTTAAGCGAATTCACGAGTACAAACGCCAATTATTAAATGTTTTGCATGTTATTTATCTTTATGATCGTATCAAACGCGGGGATACGGCAAACTGGACGGATCGTTGTGTATTAATCGGCGGTAAAGCGGCTCCCGGTTATTACATGGCGAAAAGGATCATCAAGCTGATCAATAATGTTGCCAATGTTATCAATCACGATCCCGAAGTAGGCGACAAGTTGAAACTCGTTTTCTTACCGAATTATCGTGTGTCAGCGATGGAAAAAATTTGTCCCGGCGCTGATCTTTCAGAGCAAATTTCAACGGCCGGAAAAGAAGCTTCGGGCACGGGTAATATGAAGTTTATGATGAATGGCGCGTTGACTATCGGTACACTGGATGGAGCGAATATCGAAATTCGCGAAGAGGTCGGCGATGACAATTTCTTCCTGTTTGGATTAACTGAAGATCAGGTTGAAAAATTGCGCCATCACTATGATCCGGTTGCAATAATCAATCAGGATGAAGATCTGCAAAGGGTGATCAACCTGATAGAGTGTGGACATTTTAATCAATTTGAGCCAGGCATTTTTGACGCCATTCTTGGCTCAATGAAAAGTCCACACGATCCTTGGGTGACTATTGCTGATTTCCGCAGTTTTGTTGATGCCCAAAAACGTGTAGAAGCTGCGTATCAGGATAAAGATCGCTGGACAAGAATGAGTATTATAAATTGTGCCAACAGTGGTAAGTTTTCGACAGATAGAACAATCTCTGAATACAATAATGAATTGTGGAAGCTAACCCCGGTCACGGTTGCTAAATAAGCTACTGATAATGTTTCATATTGTTTTGTATGAGCCTGAAATACCAGCGAATACGGGCAATATCATCCGCTTATGCGCTAATGCAGGGACGCAATTGCATTTAATCAAGCCGTTGGGTTTCGAATTGGACGATAAGAAATTACGTAGAGCGGGATTGGATTATCATGAATGGGTAGCTGTCAAAGAGCATCCCTCGTTGTGCGCTTTTATTGAAACTGTTAAACCTGAACGAATTTTTGCCCTGACCACTAAAGCTAAGCAAATAGTGAGTGAAGTGGCTTTTCAGGCAGGCGATGCTTTTTTGTTTGGCCCTGAAACACGGGGCCTGCCTGAAAAAATTTTGGCGGATATGGGTGTCAATAGATGCTTGTATCTGCCTATGCAGGCAGAAAGCCGAAGTCTGAACTTATCTAATACAGTCGCTATTGTCTTATATGAAGCCTGGAGGCAATTGTCTTTCGCAGGTGCGCTGATAAAGTAGATTTAAAAACCGGCAATAAACTTAAATTTTATGTTCATAAAATCAACATTTAAACCTGCCTGGTGGTTGAATAACGCCCATTTACAAACATTATATCCCGCTTTAATGCGAACAACGCCACCGCCACCCGGGTTACGACGTGAACGCTTGATAACGCCCGATAATGATTTTATTGATATCGATTGGTGCGGGGAGGGCGATCAACCTTTAATTATTTTATTACATGGCTTAACAGGCAGTTCCCGGTCAGGCTATATCAAAGGCTTACAGCGAACTTTGTTAACACAAGGGTTTCGCAGTGTGGCGTTAAATTTTCGTGGCTGCAGCGGTGAATATAACCATTCTGCGCGCTGTTATCATTCAGGGGAGACTGAAGATATTCATTTTCTTTATCAAACCATACGCCTGCGGGAACCTGACACACCCATCGCGGCCGTCGGCTTTTCGCTGGGTGGCAATGTGCTGTTAAAATGGTTAGGTGAACAAGGCAATAAGCTATCGCTATTTGCCGCCATAGCCGTTTCAGTCCCATTAGTCTTAAGCGCCTGTGCGACTAAACTGGATCATGGCTTTTCTAAAATTTATCGTGAAAATTTACTCCGCGATTTAAAACATCATATCCGGGCAAAACAAGGGCATTTGGAAAAGCTTGGCAAACGGCAAGAAGCCGGCAAAATTGAACAACTCGGTGATTTATCCCGCATTAAATCATTTTGGCAATATGATGACCGGGTGGTAGCAAGGTTGCATGGATTTAAAAATGTACAAGACTATTATCTGCGATCCAGTTCGCGGCAATTTCTTAAATCGATAACTATACCTACTTTATTGATTCAAGCACTTGATGATCCTTTTATGACAGAAGAAGTTCTCCCAGACGTAGATGAACTATCATCGACTATCTATCTGGAAATTACTCAAGGAGGAGGGCATGTAGGTTTTGTTGCCGGCGAAACCCCTTTTAAACCAGACTATTGGTTAGAACAACGTATTCCTGAGTTTTTAAAGCAGCATCTATCATTAATTCCAAGCTGAAGTATCTATGTATATCCCTTCGCTTCCAAGGAGTCTGTCCGACTTACTATTGCAATTGTATTGGGAATGATGAAAAACTAAACTAGCTTTACGACCACAGCCTTGCGCAACTCTTCCATCAGCAGCATTCCCAAAGCAAAGGGCAGCATAAACAGCCAGACTTCAGGCGCAATAGGCGCTGTGCCAAAAATCAAATTGCCCCAATGGGTGTAAACAATGACCAGAACCAGTGTGATTTCCAAAGCGATACCCCAAAGGATAATCCGGTTATCGAATAATTGCCCGCTGAAGACACTGCGACCTGGCGTTTTGCAAAGAAATACGTTGACGATTTGAGTGACGATGATGGCGCTAAAGCAGGCAGTCGTCGCTTGCAGATATAAAGAATCATATGCTTCCAGACTTTCACCCCAATGCCACCCACCGCTGTGCAGTACAAAGAAATACGCAGACATAGCAACAATAGCTTCCAGAACACCTAAAAAAAGATAAGCGTGTACTAGCAAACGCCAGTCGAGCAGTCGCTCTTCCCGCGGGCGCGGTGGTTTGGTCATGCTACCCGGTTCAGGCTTGCCCGCGCCGAGCCCTAAAGCAGGTAGCATGTCGGTTCCCAAATCAACCGCCAGAATCAGAATAATAGTTAATGGCAGTGGTATCTTGAGCAAGGCAAAGGCCAGAAAAGGCACAAGTTCCGGAATGTTGGAGGAGAGGATGTAGGTGAGGAATTTGCGAATGTTGCCATAAACCGCACGGCCTTCCTCGATGGCGGCAATGATGCTGGCAAAATTGTCGTCCAGCAATATCATGTCGGCTGCCTCCTTGGCTACATCCGTTCCACTCACCCCCATGGCGATACCGATGTCCGCCATTTTCAGCGCGGGGGCATCGTTCACGCCGTCGCCGGTGACTGCGACGATGTGTTTTTTCTTTTTCAAGGCGGCGACGATACGCATTTTTTGATCGGCACCTACCCTGGCAAAGATGATTTCCGGCGCATCCAGAGCCAGGCGCAACTGGATTTCCGACAATTTACGCAACTGTATCCCGGTAATAACCACCGGATTTTCGGACTGAATCTGACCGATCTGTCGCCCAATCGCCAGCGCAGTATGCGGATGATCGCCAGTTACCATGATGACTTTAATGCCCGCTTCCCGGCATAAGCGTATGGCACCAGCTACCTCCGGCCTGGGTGGATCTTCCAAGCCAACCAGCCCACACAGAATCAAGTCCTGTTCCAAAGCTTTGCCGTTATGTCCATGTTCCAGTTCACGCCACGCGAAAGCCAACACTCGCAAGCCCTTACTTGCCATCTCCTCCTGTGCGCGAAGAAAATCCTGCCGGGAATCTGCAGTGAGCGGGGCTATCTCGCTTCCTGTTTGCACCTGCTTACACAGCGGCAACACCATTTCCAAAGCCCCCTTGCAATAAAGCATTACGCCTTTGGGTGTCTGGTGGACGGTGGAAAGACGCTTGCGATCGGTATCGAAAGGCACTTCATTGATTTTTGGATAGGTAATTGCCTCGCCCAGGCATTTTTTTGCCATGCGTACCAGGGCGACTTCCATGGGATCCCCCAGCGCTTGCCATTGGCCTGCCTTCATGGTTTCTTTGAGATTATGGCAAAGCTGCGCATCCTCGAAAAATCGACGATGCAGCCGGGCCAATTCAGGTTGCCGTAATATGGACGTTGGTGTGAGCATTTGTCCACCCAGGTAAAGCACGTTCACCTCCATACGGTTCTCGGTTAGTGTGCCCGTTTTGTCGGTGCAAATCACTGTTGCCGAACCCAAGGCCTCCACCGAAGGCAAATGCCTGATCAGGGCATTGCGTTTTGCCATGCGCTGTGTAGCCATGGCCAGAGACAGCGTGACCGTAGGTAATAAACCTTCGGGCACGTTTGCCACAATAATGCCTATAGCGAAAATGAAATTTTCCCAAAATGACAAGCCCATGCTGCGCCCGATTACGAAAAATGCCACGCCCAGAGTCAACGATAGCAAAGCGATAATGCGGCTCAACCGGACAATTTCCAATTGCAAAGGTGAAACACTTTTTACTGTGGTTTGGGTCATATGAGCAATTTTGCCGAATTCCGTGTGCATCCCGGTAGCAAAAACCACCGCCCGGCCTTCACCCGAAACTACCGAAGTGCCGGCTAACAGAGTATTATGACTATGTTCCAGGTTTTCTTCCGAAGAAGGTTGTGCATCCCGCATTTGTGGCAGCGATTCCCCGGTGACCGTGGCATTATTGACACGCAGAGAAAAAGCTTCAAGCAAGCGGCAGTCTGCCGGCACATTATCACCTTCCTGCAACAAAACGATATCGCCGGGTACCAGATTAGCGACCAGCATCTGTCCAAGCTCGCCGTTCCGTATCACTTTGACGTAATGCGGCAAAAGTTTCTGTAAGGCAGAGATAGCTCGTTCGGCTCGATACTGTTGCCAGAACGAGAACAGGCCATTGATGACAATGACACCGAGGATGGCGTAACCCAGCATAGCCATGCCTCCACCCGGTTGCCTGGATTCTGCAAAAAATGCTAGACCCGCTGCCAGCCATAGAATTAGCGCAAAAAAATGGATAAACTCCTTGATGAAACGGAGTATGAGTGATTCCCCCCGGATTACTTCGACCTGATTAGCTCCATACTCGCTCAGACGGTGTTGGACTTCGGCTTGAGACAATCCTTCGTGACGGCTTTTAAGACTGGCAAGTGCCTCTTCGGCGCTGAATTGATGAATTTTCATAACGACTCCTGTTGGCAGGAATTGAAAAAAACTTACCTCATTTTATTAATCGACGCCGGGGGTTATTATCTGAGTCTGGTTTTTTGCCGCATAATTCAGGCAACTATAAAGAAAAAACTGTGCACCAAAAATCAAGTTGGCCATTAACAGATGTATGGGTTGGACAATTGCCGGCACACCCAGTCTGTCCAGGCTTACACCCGCCAGAATAGCTATGATTACCAACACTGCAACCGCTAAACCGGTACGAAACAATAGACTTTGCTTATCAACAGATTGATACAGTTTCCACACTAACCACAAGTTAGTAAAAAGAATAATCGACGAAAAAGAGCGGTGTATGTAAAAAATAATCGGAAAATCATCACGCCAATATTGACGATCAATGTTTTCGCGAGCTATAAAATCAACCGCCTCTCTGACTTGCGTTCCCATTGCTACTTGCAATAAGGTCATTATCATTGCAGCGATTAAAACGGTTTTAAATTTGTCGGGCAACAATCGGGTATCAATTTGACTGAGGAACTCTCTTTGCGATCGGGCAATCGTATAGATTAATAAGGCCACTATCACCAAAGCCAATAGCATGTGTAAGGTGATCATGACCGGCTTCAGGTTGCTTGCAACGACACTCGAACCCAGCCAGCCTTGAAAACCGACCAGAAACAAACTGCCTACCGATAAATAGAAAATGGTTTTGTCGGTTTTTATATAAATGCGTGATGACCAGGCGGTCAGAAAAATTAAAAACCCAATGGTTACACCCACTAGCCGATTGGTATATTCGGTCCAGGTTTTTACCGGGTTAAATTGGGTATTTTCATAGCCGCGCTCAGCATAAATTTCATGATAATTGGCGGGTAACTGGGATTCTTCAGTGGGCGGTATCCATTGTCCAAAGCATGTTGGCCAGTCAGGACAGCCCATGCCGGCGCCTGAAGCCCTGACAATGCCACCCATAAGAATGACACAATAAACGGCGAAAATAGTTAGAATGCCGATGCGACGAAAATGTAAGGCTGCTTGAGTATTTATCATAGTGGTCATGTTAATAAAGTAATTTTGTTATGATTGTAGTCTTTTAATTTAAGGCTATAAGTATCGCTATCAGAAACCTGCAAAACAATCAGCAGCTTACAGCTAGATTCCTCATTCTCATGCTCTGCGTGGGAGCGTTGCGCCAGCAACACCTTACCTACAGCATATTCTGTGCTTGTGCCATCATCGATGATAATTGAATTCGGTAGAGGCGTGGACGGCGTATCGCATTCAGCCAGAAACATGGTTCTTTTTGTCTTGCCCAGATAATGTGTACGGGCAACAATTTCCTGCCCGGTATAACAACCCTTGTTGAAACTGATGCCGCCTAAGATATCAAGGTTAAGCATTTGTGGGATGAACTCTTCGGACGTTTCTGTCGTAAGCCAGGGTATGCCTGCCAGTATATCGAGATAACCCCATTGATCCGAGTTTTCCGGCTGAAATCCCTGATTACCGAGCCTGTCTGACCACAGTGCAATCGCTTTATCCGTTTCGGCAATGACCAATTGCCGGTTTTGTGTAGCGGAAAGGTTAACGCTAATGAGATCATTTTGGGTGGTAGCAAACAATGGCTCGGTCTGTGTTGCTGGATAACATAGCCCGATCAGACATAGCTCGTCGGAGCTATCCGTTAAGGTAACATCAGACCTTAAAATATACATTTGCAATCTTTTTTTGACCGATTCCAATAGCTCTTCAGGTAAAACCATAAGAAAAATATCGCCGGTTTTAATCAGTAGAAAGGTAGTGATAGCTCTGCCTTTCGGATTACATAAAGCGCCCAGGCTGCTTTTTATCCCGGTTACATCGTTAACATTACAGGTTATTTGCCCTTGCAATAATTTGGCCGCATCTTTCCCGCCAATCGTCAAAACCGTCAAATGCGCAATAGGGTAAATGGTTTTGTCGTTATAATCAGACATGGCTGGAAAGGTTATGTGAGTATCACTTTTAAACGTTGCGTCTTGACTAAGTAGAAAATTTTTCCAGTTTAGATTCATGGATGAAAAATAGTTAGTTACTAGATAATGGTTGATTATATATTAACTGTCCTTGAGTGGCGAAAAGGTACCAGGTAATAATAAAGTCTACGTACAAAAAACAGCTCATTAAGTAGCTTCTAAAAACGGGGTAGTTTGGGTATCAGCTATATAGCCTGGGTTTTAGGCTATTTTTCATTCCTTAATAGCATTCTTGCTTACATTACCCTACTATGGCGAGTTTTTAGCTACGTCTGGTCGGCATCAACACAAGTGACAGAATTAGAATCATTTTTTAGCGGCAATGGCGCGTTATCAACGGTTATATCAAATTATCAGCCACGCTCGGCCCAGATTGAAATGGCTGAAGCAATTGCTGCTGCGATTGAGAAAAAACAGCATCTGATAGCGGAAGCGGGAACAGGAACGGGTAAAACTTTTGCCTATCTGGTGCCGGCAATTCTATCCGGTAAGAAAGCCATTATCTCTACCGGCACCAAAAATCTTCAGGATCAACTGTTTAATAAAGATTTACCGGTTATCCGCAAAGCCATGAAAGTGCCCTTTTTTGCTGCGCTGTTAAAAGGCAGAAGCAATTATTTATGTACCTACCGACTGCAAAACGCGCTAACGTCTACTTTAGGTTTCAGCAGGGAAGATGCGGTCGCATTAGCCAAAATAAATTTATGGTCGAAACGTACCAAAGCGGGTGATATTTCTGAAATGTCCGATGTATCGGAAACGGATCCGGTCTGGTATCTGGCAACATCTACCTTGGATAATTGTTTGGGGCAGGATTGCCCGGATTATGCCGACTGTTTTCTGGTCAAGGCCCGTAAGAAAGCCCAGGAAGCTGATATTTTGATAGTTAATCATCATTTATTGTGTGCAGACTGGTCTCTACGTGACAGCGGTTTTGGTGAGTTGCTGCCGAATGCCGAGGTGGTTGTTATCGATGAAGCGCATCAATTGGCAGATACGGCATCCAATTTCCTGGGGATTACCGTTGGTGCTAAACAACTCAATGATCTTGCGCAGGATGCGCAGGTGGAATACTACAAGGATGCAACGGATATACCCGCCTTGCGCACTGCCTGTGAAGACCTGGAGCATGAAATCAAGGATCTGCGATTGGCGTTTGGGATGGAGCTTAAACGGGGTGAATGGCGAGAAATTGAAAATAATCCCAAAATATCCGGAGGCTTAAATGCAGTTAAAGAGCAGTTGCAACGCTTGACCGATCAATTAAAATTGGCATCCGTTAAAACCAAGGCACTGGAATCCTGTTTTAAGCGCGCTGAAGAGCTGGTCCAGAAATTAAATCTTATCCTGGATGATCGTAGCGGCAAGTGGATACGCTGGTATGAGACACATAGAAAGACTTTTACTTTAAGTCTGACTCCGATGGATATTGCCGCAGAATTTCATGGATTTATGCAACAGCATCAGGCTGCCTGGATTTTTACTTCGGCTACCTTAAGTGTCGCAAACAAGTTCGATTATTTTGCCAACAATTTGGGGCTTAGTCATGCGGTCAGTGAAAGTTGGGGCAGTCCTTTTGATTATCCCAATCAATCACTGTTTTATCATCCTAAAGGCCTGCCTCAGCCTAATGATCGCAATTTTATTCCTGTGATTGTCGATTTTGCCTTGCCCGTTTTACAGGCGAGCAAGGGCAGGGCGTTTTTTTTATTTACCAGCCACCGCGCACTCAAAGAGGCGGCAGAACTGCTGGAAAAAAAAATAAATTATCCATTGCTGATTCAGGGTAGCCGGCCTAAAGCTTTGTTGCTGGAACAGTTCAAAGAAGCCGGGAATGCGATTCTGTTGGGAACATCGAGCTTTTGGGAAGGTGTGGATGTCAGGGGCGAAGCTTTATCCTGCGTTATCATTGACAAGTTACCTTTCGCGTCGCCGGGCGATCCGGTATTAAAAGCACGCTTGGAAGCGATGACTCAACAGGGTAAAAATCCGTTTTTTGAGTATCAATTGCCCACTGCCGTGATTGCCTTAAGGCAGGGGATAGGCCGGTTGATTCGTGATGTCACTGACCGGGGCGTATTGATGGTGTGTGATCCGCGCTTATTAAAGCGATCTTATGGGCAGATGTTTTTAGACAGCGTGCCGCCGATGAAGCGCACACGTAACATAGTGGATGTACAGGCATTTTTTCAACAAGAGAGTCAACAATGAAATTATTGGCGGTAGAAACGTCCACTGAGGCCTGTTCAGCAGCTTTGTATATTGATGGTATCGTCAACGAGCGTTTTGAATTAGCACCTAAAGAACATACCAAACTCATTTTGCCGATGATAGATTCATTAATGTCAGACGCTGGATTAAAGCCGCAACAGCTCGATGCCCTGGCATTTAGTTGTGGACCGGGTTCGTTTACTGGCGTGAGAATTGCCACCGGCGTGATTCAAGGCATTGCATTGGGCGCCGATTTGCCGGTAGTCCCGGTGTCTACCTTGGCGGCAATCGCTCAGGATTTTTTTGATAATAATAGTAAGCTTCCAACTATACCTGGTACGCATACAGATAGCGGCTATTCTCCCCCTATCCCCCCGGGAGAGGCCTGCCTTGAGCCCTTCGACTTCCGCTCAGAACAGGTTTGTCGAAAGGGCAGGGGTGAGGGCTTTCATAAAAACGCAAATAGTCACCCTCCACAGAATTTCAATGTTGCTTTCACCGCCATGGATGCCAGAATGGGCGAGATTTTCTGGGGTGTTTATCGGCGCGATGCGCAGGGTTTTGCCGAACTTATAGGCAATGAATCGGTTACTCCAGCTACTGAAGTTGAGTTTCCCGATTTGACGGGTGTGGGTGTCGGTTCAGGTTGGGGCGTTTACAGGCAGGAATTAATGACCCGACTGACCGGCCGAATCAGCTATTGCGAAATCGACAACTTGCCCAGAGCACGCGCAATCGCGCGTTTGGGAGTGCGAGGTTTTGAGCAGGGCCTTGCTGTTTCAGTTGAGCAGGCGATGCCGGTTTATCTGCGCGATAAGGTCGCAAAAAAAGAATCGGAGCGATGAAGATAGAGAACATGGGGCTTGCCATCTAACGTAGAGCTAAGCCGACCGCTGGAGCGCCGGGTTAGACAAAGTTTGTAGTTCATCATTGACAAATTTGCTACTGCTTTGTTTTTATCCCGGTCGTATTCCATTGAAAAAGCATCCTCTGCCCACAACATAATATGCTATCTGAATTCCTTCCTTTTGGGCAACATCATCCGCTCCGTTTATGACGGTTTGCTAGCGCGAAACCATCTTACGGGTTAACGGACTGCAAGTGAGGGAATCATCTGGAGAATATTGTTCCATACCATAAAATTCATAAATACCAGTGCCGCCGATAATAAGACAATCGAGATGTCAGTTCCGCGTCCTGCGGGTAGGAAACGAACGAGAGGAATAAGACCAACCACCGCAGCGAAATGCCAATGCGGTGAGAAAAGGAAAAGTTCGTTCCCCCAAAACGTGTGCAGAAGCCAGTTGAACGTCATAATTAGTGCAACCGCCATGACCAACGGTTTGAGTTTTCCGGATTCCCTGGTGAATCCCAGAAACAACGAAGCACCCAGGATGATAACCGGAGCCAGCCAAAAAAAGGAAATCAGGTTAACATGTGTGAGAAGCGTGTTATAAAAAAAGCTGCTCTCATATCGGGCCTTTTCAAAAAGTTCGACCGAAGGGACATCCCGCTCGATATCGGGATTTCCTCCCCAAAATGCCTGACCGACCGTAAACGGAAAACTCAGGGCATCCCGTATAGGACTACTGCTCGTATGCAGAGCAATACGGCCTATGTGCTTTTCATAAGCATGTCCGGACTGTACGGCATTGAAGTCCTGGTATGCCCAGTTCAAGCAAGCCCATAAAAAAATCGTCAACACCCCCACGCGAACAAAAATAAGGCTGACACTGGAAATGATGCGACCTACTCCCGAGCGTTTTCGCGTGTATTCGGAAATCGCAAACATGCCTATTATGGGAACAAGGTTGGATATGGTAATTCCAGCCACAAGAGTAGTTAGTGCCGTCCAGGCTACGGTATAATTTCGGTCAGATAACTTGGCATTGATCAACAACAAATACAGGCCAAGTGTAAGCAGAAACGCAGATATCAGAAAGTGATCTGGGATTGAACCGTACGCGATGGTCGAGATCGAAAACCCGTAAATCACGCTCAAGGCTAGCGCCGGCACAACTCGGACCCCCGCCGTTAGCGCAATCAAGTAGACCATGTAGGTTGCTAGCGCGGCACACACCGGGCTAACCCACAGTGCCACACGCATCTGCAAGGCTTTCATCGGTAAATCGGGGAAAACCGGAGAAAAGACAACCGCAATCACGCGCACTACCGGATTGACAAAGTTAGACAGATTGGGATGAATCAAACTTCGCTCACCGTAACCATAAGCAAACGCCATCGATCGCATGAATGGATCGCCCCCAAGAATCATGTTTTCCTGATCAAATACCCCCATATGGTAAAGATTGAACGCCGAATAAATGCATGTCAGCAACAAGCCCAGGCCGACCAAAAAACCAAAAAAAACGGATTTATCTTTTAACATCACGCTTGACATGGATAGCTTTCCTCTTGATATGGCGTTGGTTTAATTAATATTTCTGACGGACTATTAAGTCAATTATTGAATGACGGGGGCTGTACTTAACAAAAAACGCTACCGATTTAGATGATGGAAACACAACGACAACAACATGTATTGTATTCGATTGGCTAAATTTCTGTTCTCCTTTTCAGGAATTCGCTACCAGCCATACACCTTCACAAATTAACAGTATCCCAAGCACACGAAGTGCGCTGACGCTTTCTCCTAGAACCATACCCACCAGGACAGTCAAGGCAAAGCCAAGTCCTACTAACGGATAGGCTTTACTCACATCCCAGGTTGACAATACTTTGAGCCACACCACCGCACCAAGGCCGTAAAGTGCAAAACCGCTGAAAACAAATTTATTGGTCAGTACAGTCCAAGGCAAACGAAGCGATATGGGTTGAGCTACCGCCTGTTTGATATCAACGCTTGACATGCCTAGCTTTAACAAAAATTGGGCAGCAACGGACAGGATGATACTGATAATGGCGACTAACAAAATGTGCATGAGTTATTCCAAAGTTAAGAAGTGGGCGGCAAGAGTTGCGACAATCATCGCCAAAATAGTGATGCGACTTCCGAAATCACGAACCGCAAACACGAGCGGATCGTCGTGCATTTCGCCTCGTGAGGTTTTAATCCACAACCGCGCCAGCCAGTAAATCAAGCCAATAGCTACCAGCCACAAGCCTTGAGGACTGGCGTAACGACCCTGGGTTTCCGAGGCGCTGATGAATAATCCGAAAACTACGACGGCAGATAATGCAGAACCAACACCCAGTGGCCAAAGGACAATAAGATCAGTAGTGCGGTAATCACGGCCATGAGTGGCTTCTCGACCTCTTTGCTGCAAAGTCACCAGTTCCGAGCAACGTTTAACCAAGGCGAGACTGAAAAAGATAAACACCGAAAAAGCCAGCAACCAGGAACTGGTCGGTACTTCCACCGCCACTGAACCTGCAATGATGCGTAAGGTATAAAGCAGTGAAAGTACGAGTACATCAATTAATACATAGGCTTTAAGTATCCCGGTGTAGGTTGTCGTGAGGAGCAGATAAAACAGCAACATCCAGAAAAAATTTAGCGATACATTTGCTGCAAGCACTAATCCTAATATCAATAATCCTGACGCTAACGTAACACCCTTTAGAATGGGTATTTGAGCACTGGCAAATGGGCGATGCTTCTTGCGAGGGTGGGAACGGTCGCTATCAAGATCCCATAAGTCATTACCCATATAGGTTGCCGATGCCGTCAAGGAGAAGGCAAAAAAAGCCAGTATGATAGCGAGCAATTTGTCGATATCTTGAAATGAAAAGGCTGTCAACAATGGAACGAACAACAGCAGATTTTTAAGCCATTGATGTACGCGCAAAGCCCGTAGCCAAGGTCTGATACCCGTGTTTTCTGCTGGAAACTCAAGTTCAATTGGGGTGCTTTTACGTACGGTGCTATTGATATAACTCGACGTGTTGACCAAGATTGCTGCCTGCGCTGCTTGCCAAATAGGTAAGTCCGCTTGGCTATCGCCCGCATAAACAAACTGTGAACCAACGGCGTGCTGAATTGCTTTTAGTTTGGCCGTACCTTTAAGATTATGGTTTTCACTGCTGGCCAGCACAATATCGAACAAATTAAGGTGTGTTTCGACGGCATTCGCAATGCTACTGTTCGCTGCTGTGGCAAGAATAAGTTGTCTGCCGTTTTGCTTTTCGTTACGCAAATAGTCGACCAGGTTTGCGTGGTAGGGCAAATTTGCAACTGGCAATGCTGATCGGACCGCAAGGCTTGCCTTGAAACCTGCCCGTCCTTTGAGCAGCCAAAATGGCAGCTTGAGCAGATCTAAAGGATATTGTTTGCCTAGCTGTATGATGGATTCGACCAACGTGTCTGTGGGCGTTAGTGTTCCGTCCAAATCAACAACAAGTGGAATGGCCGATGGCGTTGTCATATTGTTTTCCTGTTGGTATTTAGTTGATTAGCATTATCCATCTTTTGCTGCTTCCCCTCATATTGGGTTATGGCTATCGCCTAATCCAACATGGCAAAGATACGTATTTGTAATTGAATGATTTTATATGGAGCTGAACTAATAAACTTGTTTTTTTAGTTTCAACATTACAT
>Ga0209391_10000501_pt1 | contig 18476 bp, 13 predicted proteins | sample PPLLak3March2015_FD_187246 | JGI IMG/M metagenome (GOLD analysis project Ga0209391, IMG submission 187246) | Freshwater sediment microbial communities from Prairie Pothole Lake near Jamestown, North Dakota, USA - PPLs Lake P7 Core (1) Depth... | ecosystem: Environmental > Aquatic > Freshwater >...
GCACACCCCGTTTTGACAGCGCTGTGTTTAGTTCTGAACCATTGCTTGATTTTAATGCGGGTTATGTGCTCCGTGCATCAGACAGCTTACCGAAGCAAGGTTCTAAACATCCATGGAAAGTATATCAAAATTATATAAGGGATTTAATGTCGCTTAAAATGGAATCGGTGAATGATAAATACCTGGAGTATCGGTGATTAAACTGCTACCAACTGATGACTCGGTATTTGTGTTGTTAGTTTAACCGAAAAGAAAGAAAGTTCGCTATGTATACTTTGCATTCTTTGTTCCTTCACGGTCTATGGCTGTTCCCAACTTCGCACCTCGCACTTCCTACCTCCCACTTCCTACTCCTCTCCCGTATTCTTCAACGCCCCCAGCACACTATACGCATTGGCTGTAACAATTTTCTTACCAGTTAATGCTTCAAACCCGGATTTTATTTCCACCATACCCTTATCTTTTTCTCCGGTACCTACTTCAACTAATGAATAGTTACCGGCACCGGACGACGTAAAAACATATTCCTTATTCTCAAAACGTACAATTGCTCCCTCTGGCAATACATTAACCATCACTTCCTTAACCTGTATCCGCGCATTGAGGAACATACCCGGAAGAAGTTGCTTTGGATGCGAAATAAAATGACAATGCGCAATGGCAGTGCGGTTCTCATCAACATTCCGGTTGACCAGGATAACTTCTCCCTCATATTCTTTATCCGGCTCGTCCACAAAAGAGATCTTTACCTTCTGACCTATACTGACTTTCCCCAGGTCCTTTTCGAAAATGGATAATGCCGCATGAATATCATCCGGATTGATCAGTTCAAATAAAACATCTGTAGGCTGTACAAATTTCCCCGTGTTTACATTGACCTTAGACACATACCCGTTTATGGGGGAATATAAAGCCACCTGCCTGGAAATTTTTTCTTCGGTTAGCCGTTCTGGTGAAATATTGATAAGGCGGAGTTTTTCTGCATAGCCCTTCAACATGATCTTCTGACTGGTATAGTCGGCAGTAACCTGCTGGAGGGTCTTATCAGAATTTACCTTATCGGCATTCAATTCTTTTTGCCGGTTATATTCTTTTTCCAGGTATTCCAGTTTTGCTTTTGTTACCAGGTAGTCCTGCTGTAATTGTACCAGCGACTGATCCTCCATTTGTGCAATGATCTCCCCCCTCGACACATGCATGCCCGGAAGAAGCTTTGTATATTTCAAATACCCGCCAAGCGGAAAACTAACAGACACCATATTTTGCGGGGGAACATCCACCACGCCATTAACAGTAACTATTGTGTTCATCTTTTGTGTAATCAGTTCGCCGGTTACAATCTGCGCCTTGCTAACCTGCTCCGCCGTGAGAACAACTTCATTCTTGATGCCTGAAGCCGATGCTTCTGTTTCTACCGCTTTATCGGCCGAAGAACAGGCAGCAAAGGGTATTGTGAGCAATAAAACGGATAAGTATTTAGTAAACATAAATTTCATTTTCCGGTTAAATAAATGAGTTCTGCCTGCGTTTTCCGTAAGGCCTGCAGCGCTTCCAGGTAAGATAATCTGATCTGTACTGCCTGGTTCATTAACATGGTCCATTCCATATAAGAAAGATCGCCCGACTGAAAACTTTTTCCCGCATTCTTAATGATCAAATCAGCCTGCATCAACCCTGTATCGGTATAAAATTTCACCGTTTCAGTATGTTTCAGGTATTCTTCCTGCCAGATTTTAAATTGACCCGAAACATGCCGGTATGCATTTTCTTTTTCAATCCTGTTTACATCAGCACTTATCTGTGCAGCTTTTATCCGGCTCTTTGTAGCACCATTAAACAATGGCAGACCCATACTTAACTGGTAAATATTAAAGCGGTCGCCGGCACCATAAAATTTCTGATTTACACCGTCTTCTGTCTGATAGCCGATGAGCGACAAATTACTATATCCTACAGAAAACTCCGGGCTCATCCTGGAACGATCCACGGCTGTCTGTGTCTGTATCAATCTACTTTGTCCATCCCAGTATTGAACCATAGGGTGTGAAGGGATATCTGCCGTATCAGTTAAACCCAGACCTGTTTCCACATTATTTAATTGCATAGGTAGCCATTGGTCATCACTGCTTAATAGAATCCCCAGCCGATGTTGCTGCACCAGAAAATCTGCATGAAGTTGTTTTCGTTGCAACTTTAATTGCTGAACAAGTACCGCCGCTGTTGTGTTTTCAAGCATACCCGTTTCACCTGTTTTAAGCCTGAGTTCAGCTCCTGAGGCAAAGCGACTGTACACTGAATCTAAAAATTGTAAAAGCGAGTCCCTTTCCAGGAATCCCTGAAGCATATAATAATTTAAACGTATCTCCTTCTCCAGCTCCCTTTCCTTCAGCGCAACTAACGCGGTATTAGATTCGATATTGGCCTGGTAAAAATCCTTCTGCCTTCTGTATACTGCAGGCATTTGAAAACCCTGGCTCACAAAAAACCGTGTATCCTGGTTGGCACTGTTGATATTTCCGTATTCCATTCCTACCTGGGTGCGGGGCAACTCAAAAGTTTTTTGCATCAGGGATTCCCAGTACTGACTATTTTTTCGGTTAGCCTGTACTGATAAATTCTGACGACCCGCCTTCTGCAGTAATGAGTCAAGCGAAATTTTATTCCCCTCGATTGGCTGTGCAATAGCTTGTAATGATCCAAACAAAGCAAGGATCATGACGGAAGTTGGTTTTATTTTGCCTTGTTGTCTTTTTTCAAACCACATATAAAGTACAGGCAACAAGACAAGGGTTAAAAAAGTTGCCGTAATGAGGCCACCTATGACTACTGTGGCCAGCGGCCTTTGCACTTCTGCCCCGGCACCCTGGCTCAGGGCCATTGGTAAAAAACCAAGAGAGGCCACCGCAGCAGTCATCAAAACTGGTCGCAGCCTGGTTTCTGTGCCTTTCAGTATAATGTGTTTGATATCCATATTAGTGTCGTGTTTCAATCTATTAAATTCAGTGATCAATACAATACCATTTAGTACTGCAACGCCAAAGAGTGCAATGAAACCAACTCCTGCTGAAATACTGAATGGCATATCGCGCAGCCAAAGCAGGAGGATTCCTCCAATAGCTGAAAGTGGAATAGCAGAAAAGATAAGCAGTCCGTATTTTATGGAACCAAAGGCAAAATATAACATCAGTAAAATGAGAAGTAATGCCAGCGGAACGGCAATCATCAATCGCTGTTTAGCCTGTACCAGATTTTCAAACTGTCCGCCATAATGAATATAATAACCAGTTGGGAGTTTTAATTTCTGCTCAACTTTTTGCTGCAGCTCCTGCACAATACTTTGAATATCCCTTCCTCGCGTATTGAATCCAACAATGATCCTTCTTTTTGCATCCTCCCGCTGTATCTGATTTGGGCCTTCTTCCACTTTTACTTCAGCAATCTGGTAGAGCGGCAATTGCTGCCCATTGGGTGCAGGTATCAGTAACTGTTGTACATCTGTGAGATCACTGCGTGAATGCTCTCCCATTCTAACTACCAGGTCGAAACGGCGTTCATCTTCATAAATCTTTCCTGTAACATCCCCTGCAAAAGAGGCCCTGACGATCCTGTTGACTTCATTTATCGACAAGCCATACATGGCCATCACATCCCGCTTATAACGTACTACAATTTGCGGAAGACCAGTTACTGATTCCACAAATATATCTTTAGCGCCATCCACGGACCGCACAAGGGACGCGAGTTGTGCTGCCTGGCTTGCTAATGAATCAAGGTTTTCACCAAAAATTTTACAGACCACGTCCTGCCGGGCACCTGCGATCAGTTCATTGAATCGCATCTGAACGGGGTATTGAAAGCCAGCTGTCATGCCCGGAATTTCCTGCAATGCCTTGCTCATTTTCTCTGCGAGTTCATCGTATGATTTCGCGGATGTCCAGTATTTTTTTTCCTTCAGGCTTACGATGATATCCGTCATTTCCATGGGCATAGGATCCGTTGGTATTTCACTGGCACCTATCCTGGTGACAATATTTGTTACTTCAGGAAATTTCAGCAGAATAGCAGAAGCCTCACCTGACACTTTAATTGATTGTGTTAATGAACTTCCCGTGAGTATGCGACTGTCAATTGCGAAATCACCTTCCTCCAGTTCCGGAATGAATTCACCACCAAGCCTGCTGGCAATGATGACGGAAAAAATAAAGAGGGCAATAGAAATGGAGAGGATTGTTTTGGGGAATAATAATACTTTTTCAAGTGTCTGCTGATAAATCCGCTGAATGAAATTCATGATCTTATCAGAGATATTTTCGCTGTGTGTTACTTTCTTCGACATCACCAGTGAAGTGATCATCGGTACATAAGTGAGAGATAATATAAAAGCCCCTACCAGTGCAAATGCTACTGTTTGTGCCATAGGACGAAACATCTTGCCTTCGATTCCCACCAGGCTTAAAATGGGGAGGTATACTATCAAAATGATTATCTGTCCGAATACAGCGGCATTCATCATTCTGCTGGCGGATTGCTCCACGGCATCGTCCATTTGTGCCTGTCGCAACTTAATTTCACCATGATGATGTTTACTATGGTAAAGCCTGAACATTACAGACTCTACAATAATGACCGCACCATCAACGATCAGACCGAAGTCGAGTGCTCCAAGGCTCATCAGGTTTCCAGACACCCCGAATACGTTCATCATCCCAATGGCAAATAACATGGCCAAAGGAATCACGGATGCTACAATTAGTCCGGCCCGAAGATTGCCCAGAAAAAATACCAGTACAAATATGACTATCAATGCACCCTCCAGCAGGTTAGTCTTTACGGTACTGATAGCCCGGTTAACCATTTTTGTTCGATCAAGAAAAGACTCCACCACAATTCCTTCAGGTAGTGTTTTCTGAATTTTACTCATCCGTTCTTTGATGCGTGTAATTACCTGGGAAGCATTCTCACCTTTTAGCATGAGCACTACGGCACCCGAAACCTCTCCTTTGTCTTGATAGGTCATCGCACCATATCTAACGGCATGGCCTATGCGCACTTCAGCCACATCCCGGATAAAAACCGGCATGCCGTTGTTATTTACTTTTACAGGTATCTTATTGATATCGTCGATACTGGATGCAAGGCCTTCGGTTCGAATGAATAAAAGGGAGGGCCCTTTTTCAATATAGGCTCCGCCGGAATTCTGATTATTTTTTTCAAGTGCGTCAAAAATATCCCTGATAGTGAGCCCCATACTCTTTAACCTGTCTGGCCTGACAGCTACTTCATATTGTTTAAGCATGCCGCCGAAACTGCTCACATCGGCCACGCCTTTTGTTCCTAAAAGTTGGCGGCGTATGATCCAGTCCTGGATGGTTCTCAGATCTTCGAGTGAGTATTTCTGTTCGTACCCCTTTGCAGGTCGAACAACATACTGGTAAATTTCGCCTAACCCGGTTGTAACAGGTGCCAGCTCCGGAATACCGGCTTCACGGGGAATCTCATCTTTTACCCTGGATAATCTTTCATTTACCTGTTGCCTGGCCCAGTAAACATCTGTTGCATCATCGAATACAATCGTTACTACAGAAAGCCCGAATCTGGAAATAGACCTTATTTCAGTTATACCGGAAATATTAGAACAGGCTTGTTCAATCGGGAATGTGATAAGCCGTTCTACCTCCGGTGAAGCTAATGAAGGCGACACCGTTATAACCTGAACCTGGTTACTGGTAATATCCGGTAATGCATCAATGGGTAATTGAAAGAGCTCTATCACCCCCCAGATGATCCAACCTGTAATAAATAAACCTACAATAAGCTTATTCCGGATGGAAAAGCGAATAATGGAATTGAGCATAAATAAATCTGCTGATTGAGTAACCTTAATTAATCTGGAAAGTACACAATAAGAAAAAATCAGGCAGAATACTTAGGAGGCTGAAAAATAGCTGAAATATTAAACAGTGGTAAGAAGTCGGAATATTCAGTAAAATAGGTTTTGCCTGCAATGACCTCAGGATAAGAAATGGTCAATACTTCCACAGGTGTTTGAAAAACAAAATTCATACACACGCAGGTCTGGTGGAGGGGAAGCGAATCATGGTTTTTAGGGTCGGTTCCTTCGTGCCTGGGGTCAAAATAGTGCAATCGTATAAATCCCGCAAAATCTAGGATGCTGCCATTTTGCTGGTGTTCCTGGTAGTGTTCGAAAAGATTTCTGAATTTGACCAGTTCGTTGAGGAACTGACCAGAACTCAGAATCTGAAGGGATAATATGATGATAAATACTTTTCGCAATGCACTAAGTTAGGATAATTTTCTTGTTATGGCGTCAGAGGTTATTGTAACCCTTGGAGGGTGGGGTAACCTTTGGAGGGTGGGGGTACTTTTGGAAAGTGGGGGTACTTTTGGAAAGTGGGGGTACTTTTGGAAAGTGGGGGTACTTTTGGAGAGTGGGGGTACTTTTGGAGAGTTAGGCTACCCTGCTAAACTTTAACGCTTTTAACATCCAATCTGGTAATGGCTTGGTTGCATCACGCTTCGTCAGGTCCAGGTACCAGCCGATTTTTTTTAGAATGGGAATCCGCTTGGTTTCTACAAATTCAATTAGCGCCCCATCCGGATCTTCAATATAACTAAAATGCCCTGCTGCCTCTCCCATATCAAAAACCGGCCCGCTGTCAACCGTATATGGATAACCTTTAGCAGCACATAACGCTTTCATAGCAGCCTGGTTGGTTATGTCAAAACATAAATGAATGAAGCCATTATCTCCCCAAAACCGGTTTTCAAAAATTTTCCGCGGAATACGGTCATATACCTTGATCAATTCAATTTCACTGCTGCCCAGCAGCCGGGAAAAAGCACCAGTCCTGGGCTTGCTGTGCTTAAGCAATACCCTCTGCACACGACTATTCCCACTCGGGAAATGATGAAGATCATCAAATACACCCTCACGGTCATATATAACCGTATCATAGCCGAGAATATCAGCATAAAATTTCATCGACTTCTGCATATCAGAAACACCGATCATACAACCGGCATTTCCACCTGTAAGTGCTTTTCCTTTTCCAAACCAGGAATCGCTTTGAACCACCTGGAAAGAATTATTCCAGGGATCGCGAAGATAAAAAGTATCATTACCACCAGGATCTTTTACCAGACCTGAAACAAGGTTCGCGCCTTTTGACTTCAAATATTCAAAACTACCTTTAACATCAATTGATTTGATCCTGGCACAAAAAAAACCGAGATCACCCAGATGTATCTCAAATGAAGCATCCACAGGAGTCCTGCTGGTATATTGCCAGATCTCAAAACCTCCCCCGCCCCGCATATTGAGGGCTAAAATAGCATGTCGCTGGTGCGGCTTCCCGCCGGTATAACGCAACATCAGGTTGGCTTCAGCCGCTTCTTCAAAAATGGGAATGTCCATGCCAAAATGTTCCCGATACCAGGTAAACGCTTTCTGAACATCCGGTATTCCAATTCCAATCTGTTGAATGCCTGCTATCGTTATTAAACTGCTCATGCCTGCTGTTGATTTTAAAATCGAAAAACTAAAATATAAAATATTAAAAAGTTTTATTTACTCGACCTTTTGTTTTCGGATCAATTTCGAAAATAAACCTGGAAAAAATCTTTTGATCCACACCGCCCGAATTTCCTTACCGCCAACATTTATTTCTTCCTCACCTCTGATGGCACCCTTTAAAATTCTTTCCGCACATTGTTCGGCCGGCATACCTGCTGCAATGGCATTGTCCATCTTATTATGAACCTCGCCATCTGCCGTTAGGGCAGAGAGTGAAAGAGCAGTGCTGATCTTACCAGGGCAAACAATCATCACCTGCACATTGTCCTTATAAACTTCCATCCGCAGGGATTCAAAAAATCCATGCAATGCATGCTTTGATGCAGCATAAGCTGAACGAAGATAAAAGCCGAATTTCCCGGAGATACTACTGATAACAATGATTAGCCCCGTTTTCCGATTCACCATAAAAGGTAAAACTGCTTTAGTCAATGCCACCGTTCCAAAGAAATTTACTTCCATAATTTTCCGGTCGATCTCAAGTGGCGTATCGATGGTATATGAACGCTGGCTTAAACCGGCGTTATTTACGAGAACATCAATTTGACCGAATTCCCTGATTACGTTATCTGTAAGTTGTTTACTCGCCAAAGTATCAGACAGGTCCATAGGCAAAATAAACACACGCTGATTCCCTGATGGATTCAAAGAGTTTTTAACCCTTTCAAGTTCAGTCAGGCGCCTTGCTGATAAAACAAGGTGGGCACCTTCTTTCCAAAAGGATTTAGCCAATGCCTCACCTATGCCCGATGATGCACCCGTTATCCAAACAACTTTTCCGGCGAACTTACCCATAACGCCAAATGTAAGGATATTTCTTTTCCGGAAATGGATATGACAATTAAGAGCCGATTTGTTTAATTATTTTTTTAATAAAGCTGCCCTCCTTCGAATTTCCTTTATAGGCATGTCGATCTGCCTGCTCATGACTTCACCACTTCGATATGTTACCACTTTTAAAACCTGGGCCTCCTTTGGTATATAAAGTGGTTTTTGATATTTTGGATAAAAATTATCCGGATGAGAATTATCAAAACTATAATGAATATCCAATCCCTCAACCTCGGTACTGAGTTCAATTAAAACGGAGTCCCTTTCATCTTTCTTCACCACAAATATGGGATCAAACATTGCCCTTGCATATTTAACCTGGCGAATATCCATCCTTTCAAAATTATACTCTACTTTTTGAGCGAACTTATTCCAGTCCTTTGCCGATTTTGGCGACCATAAACACTCAGATATAGCCAATCCCCGGGGCCAGGTCATATATTGCATATGGCGGGTATTATAAAGCTGTTCGGACCAGATATTTCCCTGTCCGCCTTTGATCAATTTTGAATCCACTCCTTCCGGAACAGGATCAAAATCATACGACTTTTTCAAACGAAGGGAAGCATAAACAGGAGGCTCTACAATCGCGTCGCTTTGCATATAATCCAGATATACAAAAGTTGTTGGAGTCATCACCACTTCATGTCCCATCTTTGCAGCCTCTATCCCACCTTTCATACCACGCCAGCTCATCACCGCCGCATTAGGTGCCAGTCCACCTTCCAGTATCTCATCCCAGCCTATCATTTTCTTTCCCTTTGAACTTACAATTTTAGAAACCCTTTTTACAAAATAACTCTGCACCTCATGCATGTCTTTCAGGTTTTCTTTTTTCATGAGTGCCCGAATCTGCGGATTATTTTCCCAGAAATTTTTAGCACATTCATCCCCGCCCATATGTATATATTCAAAAGGAAAAAGTTCAGCAATTTCCCCAAAAACTTTATCCAGAAAAGTATATACTTTTTCATTGGCCGGACAAAGGGTATTATCCACCAGGGCAGTAAATCCACCAGCATGCCAGTTCATTATTTTTTCGCCGGAACGAACTACATATTTATCAGCACCAGGTGTGCAGGATAAGTCAGGATAAGAAGCGATGGTTGCAAGACTATGTCCGGGTACATCTATTTCGGGTAGAATATCAACATATCTTTCTTTGGCATATTTCACTAATTCACGAATATCTTCCTGCGTATAGAATCCGCCGTAATCCCGTGGCTCATTAGCTGCAGGGGGCGTAAAATTGCCAAATGTACCTACACGCTTCACATTCCACGCACCCTTCTCCGTTAGTTTCGGGTAGCTCTTGATTTCAATCCGCCAGCCTTCGTCATCCGTAAGGTGCATGTGCAGCAGATTATATTTATACCTTACCATCTCATCGATAAAATCCTTCACTTCCTGCTTGGTGAAAAAATGCCTTGACACATCAAACATCAGTCCCCGCCATGCAAAACGCGGATAATCGGTAATATCGGCAACGGGTACCTGCCAATTTACATTTGCCACGGGTTGTTTTTGATCAATTTCTTTTGGAAACAATTGCAATAAAGATTGAATTCCATAATATAAGCCCGCAGGTTTGTTTGCACTGATGGTGACCAGGGTCTGTCCTATACTAAGCCGATACCCTTCATTTCCTAAAATCACTTCATTGCTCTTATTGATCTGAAGGAGGATATTTCCCACATTATTTGTCATGATTCCTCCAGCCCTTACAGGCATTTTAAACCCTGTTGCGCTCGCTAATTTGGCTGATAATTGCTCCGCCAGTTGCGACAATTCTGCATCTGTAGTTGATGTAGAAATGGATGATGAAGGATTTAAAACAAAAAATCCATCCCCGGTTTTAATTTCAACCGGCTCCGGAATAATGGATATTTTTTGTTGGGCATCTGCGCAGAAAATAAATGTCCAAAAACTTAAAAGAGAAAGGATTTTTTTCATAATGGCATATTAATGCTACAAATTAGTAAATCATTTGAATCAATAGTACCTGCCATCAGATTATATCATAAAATTTCATGAAAAACAATTCAATAAAAGAGAAGCCATGTTTTAAAAAAGTAAAACATAGTTAGCCTCTCCAGGCCAAAATCAGATAATTTTGCTATATTGGTAACATGAAAAAAATTATCGTCCCAACTGATTTTTCCGATACTTCTAAAAACGCTGCCATGTTTGCGGCAAAGATGGCCAATGACATCTATGGCTGCTCCATTCTACTTTACAATGCTTTTGATTCAATATTTACCAGCCAGGAAGGAACATCCGTTTTCAGTGATGTGGACTCCCGCAAAAGAATCGCAGAATCAGCCTTGCTGAATTTGAAGTTTGACCTTTCAATGGTAACATCCGCACCTGTGGCGATCCTTGCGGAGGAAGGCCACCTCATTTCAAATATGGAAAAACTTTGCCAGCTCCAAAATATGGATTTGATCATCATGGGTATTACCGGTGCCACGCGCCTCGACCAGATTTTAATGGGCAGTAATACACTTCATGTTATCCAGCAGGAAATTTGTCCGGTGATGATCATCCCGCCAGATGCTCAATACCGTAAAATCAATACGGTGATTTTTGCCAGTGATTTCAAAGATGTTGAAGCAACCACGCCCATAAAAACTTTACGCAAACTGCTCGACATCTTCAAACCGGTATTACATATTGTGAATGTGGATACAGAACACTTTGTAGAACTTACAGCAGAATATAAAGCAGAAAGGGCTAAACTCGACAAAATGCTGCTGGGTTTCAATCCGGAGTATTCATTTATTCGCATGTATGATTTTGTTGATTCGATTAACCTGTTCGCTAAAGACAGGAATGCCGACCTGATCATAACTGTTCCCAAAAAGCACAGTTTCCTCTCGGGATTATTTAAAACCAGCCATACCCGGAAACTGGCATACCATAGTCATATTCCGATCTTAACCGTACAGGAATAAAACTGTATTTTAATAATCATCCAGAAGTCAATCCGGTTTTCCCAACCAGTAAATCGCCAATTTCGGGTGATTTTCTAAGTTTAATATGTCTTAACCGAAGGAAATGACGCCAATTCTGCATCAAAGAGTTACATAACATCAAAAGCAAATTTTTATGAAATATCTGCTCCCCATATGCTTAGTGCTAACAGGTTTATCTGTAAATGCTCAGGTTAAAGTTGTAGACAAAGCCATCATCAAAATGAAAACGGAGATCACTTTTCCGGAAAATATGGGAGGCAATTCGCCCGGCGAAGGAGACAGGGTGATGATGATGGGCGGTGCAGGTGGCATGGAAGCCAATACCACCATGTATTACAGGGGCGATATGAGCAAAGTGGAGAGTACCAGTGATTTCGGCAATAATATCATTATAACCGATAAAAAAAATAAAAAAACCACTACGCTCACAGAGGCAATGGGCCGAAAATTTGGTTTTTACTCAACGGAGGAAGACGAAAAGGCGATGCGGTCACGGATGGATTCTTCCAGGAATGCCAGGCGCGATTCCCTTGAAAAGGCAGGTATTCCTGTCAGCAAACCCGCCAAACCTGAAGTGGAATATATAAATGAGACCAAAAAAATTGCCGGATATACCTGCAAGAAAGCCATTCTCAAATCTAAAAACCAGCGCGGCGAAGTGAATAGTACGATAGTTTGGTACTGCCCGGATTTCAAAATGGCAGAAGGCTTTTCATTAGGAGGTGGTGCAGGGAGAGGAATGATGGCAATGGCCGGTGTCAACGGACTGGACCAGATTGAAGGGTTCCCGATGGAATATCAAATGGAAAGAAACAATGGCATGAAAATGCATATGACTGTCACTAAAGTGCAGTTGGACGCCGTAATTGAAGACAAAGTTTTTGAGATCCCCAAAGGTTACGATATCAAGCCAATGAGTGAAATGCAAGGTGGTGATGGCCGGATGATAATGCGTATGGGTAATGGTGGGAATCAATAAATTTAATTTCCTGTAAACCATCCCGCTGCTCAATTGTAAGTGTACGAGTATTTACTGAATGCTTATCTTTCAATGATGTTTGCAGTTCTCACCGTAGTGCGTTATCCTTCCCGCTTTATTTATTTTGCTATTTCTGCGATGGCATTGTTCAGGTTTCCGCTAAACAGCAATAAAAAAATACTGTTCCATAAACTTTTGGGATGTGGGAAAAATGGAAGCTTTGATATCAATCCGGATTGGAACCAATGGGCCATTTTGGTTTTCATGAAGGATCTTCCCGATCTTCAACCCATCAGTGAAAAAACAGCCGATATTCATACCATATTATATGGAACTTTTATTTCAAAATGGTGGAAGAGGTTCCGTTGCGAGACATGGACAATTGCCCTTGAATTAATTGATGGACATGGCAGTTGGGACGGGAAAAAATTCATTGAAACAAAAGACATTAAAAAAACCACCGGACCAATTGCGGTTCTAACCCGTGCAACCATAAAGTTGAGTAAGGTCCGCCATTTCTGGCAAAATGTTGCTCCTGTTTCAAATCAAATGAAATTTGCTTCGGGACTGATCACATCTATTGGAATAGGAGAAATGCCCCTGCTCCGGCAAGCCACCTTTAGTATCTGGGAAAGTATGGATCACATGAAAACATTTGCATACAGCATGCATGAGCATCGTGAAGTGATAAAAAAAACCAGGAAAGAAAAATGGTACAGTGAAGAAATGTTCCTTCGTTTCAGGCCAATTATGACCTTTGGCAGCCTGAAAGGGGATAATCCATTCCCAATGGATTAAAAAGAACTGTTTCCTGAAGTAATTGGACTATTTACGGGAATTCCCTACTTTTGATTTCATATGTTATGATGATCATCTCACGGTATACCATACACTGCCCCACCTTTGGTTCACTGCTTCTTCCGGTGAACTTCTATATTCCTGAATAAGTTATACCTGTTTATTTGTTATTGTTACAACGATTGTTGACCCAAGTATTATTTTTATGAAAAATATTAAATTGATTGAAGTTGCGTCTGAGATTGGTGCCGGAACAAGAGGTGCCAGTTTGGGAATTGATGCCATCAAAATTGCAGCACTCGATTTTATGAGTAATTTCTTTATTCATTTTCCTTCAGAAAAAATTCCGCACGAAAATAAACTGCTTTTTGAACCAATCGAATCACCCTATGCCAAAAGGATACAGGGGATTACGGTGATGTATGAAAGGGTTAGTAAGTCCGTTTGTGATTCCATAAAACAGGGTTTCTTTCCGGTTATACTGAGTGGCGATCACAGTATGGCAGGCGCAACTATTGCAGGCTTAAAAATGGCAAAGCCTAAAAGCAAATTGGGTGTAATCTGGATCGATGCACACGCAGATCTTCATACACCTTACACAACGCCTTCAGGCAACATGCATGGAATGCCATTATCCATTTCCATTGATGAAGATAATGAAGACAGCAAAGTGCATGAACTCGATGAAAAAACATATAAACTTTGGCAGGGCTTAAAAAATATCGGAAAGATCTGTCCCAAAGTATTACCGGAAGATATTGTTTTCATATCCTTGCGCGATTATGAAAAAGAAGAACGCCTGCTCATAGAGAAACATGGGATGAAAGTAATTACAACCAATGAAGTAAGGAGAAAAGGGCCAGAAAATGTAGTGCGGGCTGTAACCCGTTACCTGAGTGATTGTACCGATATATATGTCAGTTTTGATGTGGACAGCCTGGATTCTTCCATTTCAAAAGGCACCGGAACCCCTGTCAGCAACGGATTGCGCGAACGGGAAGTGGAAGACCTGATCTCCAAGTTTATGCAGAACAGAAAGATCTGCTGCTTTGAAATTTCAGAAGTAAACCCTACACTTGATAAAGAAAACCTGATGGCAGAAATTGCTTTTAATATACTACAACGGAGTGTGAATGTGTTGATGATGAATTAGGAGTTGATCATCAAAAAATTAAAATCCAATGTTATTTGTATTTCCGGATGAGTTTTTGTGTGTTGCTCAAATTATTTTGAATCCGCTTTGCAATGCCTTCCTTTTCTGACAGAAGTTTCTTTAACGCTAATTGTTGTTCCCGTTGCAAAATAGTATGACCTTCCATTTTTTTCCCGATGTGCTGAATTTTATTTTCGAGTAAATCAAGATCATGCCACTTTCCTATTGAATTCTGTAACTTATCCAAAGAAAGGAAAATCGAAATAACTTTTTTTTGTAAAATGGTTTCTGCGTTTATCCAATGCCGGGCATATACCAATTGCTTCACCCCCTTCCTTGTTTCATGCCAGTATTTTTCGTCGATATTTGTAAGAAGGGGGAGCAAAACAACCTGCCATTTTTTGCTTATATATTGATTTGTTTGCTGCTGGGATAACTTTGATAATCTATGTTCTGTTTTCCTGCAGGCTTTTTTAAAAGTATCCAGCATGTAAGGAATCCTCTTGTGAAAATATTTATCAGATTTTCTAAGCTTGGATTCATATTGCATCAATCGAAGAAGATTAAATTTCCGGTGCTTTTCAAGCCATGCTATTTCTAATTGTAACTCCCGGATTTCGCCGGCTTTTCTAAAAATTTTCTTTACATCCTGGTGTATTTTTTTTACAGCTTTCTGGTCCCGCATTTCTTCCAAATGAAAAAATACTGCCCGGATTTTTTTTAATTCTACCCGGAACTGGTGTAAAATTTCTACCTGCGGGTCATGAAAATATTTATCCAGTTCCTGCATGGCAACTTTGGCCTGCACCTTAAAATAATCATGTGTACCGGAGATTTCCATATGAAAGCATTTATTTCAAAACACGTGAAAGGCCCTCGCTGAAAGAAATCGGTTCATATCCCAGGACAAAACGGGCCTTTTCAATTATGAAACCTGTTTTCAAAGGTCGGGTTGCCGGCTGCGAAAAAACAGCAGCATCTACTTTTTCAATAAGATTCTTATCCAATCCTAAGAGTTCAGCAGTTTCAATGGCCATATCATAGGGGGTTAGGATATCCTTACCAGACAAATGAAAGATACCAGTCGCTTTTTTCTCCGTAATCAACCTTATGCCCATTGCAAGGTCGCCGGTAAATGTTGGTGTGCGAAATTGGTCGTTCACCACCCTGATTTTTTCGCCCAGCTTCAGTTTCTCAGCAGCCCATGATATGATATTTGTGCGTGACACGGAACATGAATTTCCGTAAACCAATACGGTTCTGGCAACGGACCAGGATAATCCACTTTCCATTACGGCCTTCTCTGCTACCATTTTACTGCAACCGTAATAGTTTACCGGCGCAGGCTGATCCGTTTCTTTATAGGGTCCGTTTTTTCCATCAAATACAAAATCGGTAGAAACATATATCAGGAATGCGCCGGTTTTTCTCGCGGCCTCAATAATAAATCGGGTAGCCGTTACATTTACTTCCCAGCAAGCTGCCTTATGCGTTTCGCAATAATCAGGCTGTGTTAATGCGGCAGCATGTATGATTACTTCAGGCCGGCAGAGATCAATAATTTCTTCCACCTGAACCGCATTCGTAATATCTAATGAATGATAGGTCATTTTGCCTGGTCCGGATGATATTGAAATCCGGCACAAACCTTTCCCGGTTGCAATAACATCATGTCCATGATTTGTTAACTCTGTAACAAGGTAACTCCCCAATAAACCATTAGCGCCGGTAACCAATATTTTCATCTTTTCAGGGATTAATTTTTTTATAATTTTTATATATTAAGGCCATTCATAATGTAAGTGAATACTTTTATAAGTAAAAACCAATGTATCTTCATCAGGTATTAAGCAAGAATTGTGTATTTTTGACGCTTTAACACTATCAAACACGTGTTCTCAACGATTTAGCTTCCGGGAAACCACCTTATTACCTGACCAATAGATTAGGAATGCAAAAGAAAGTTACGAAAATAGGCGTATTAACTTCCGGGGGGGATGCCCCGGGCATGAATGCCTGTATAAGGGCAGTAGTCAGAACGGGCCTTTACCATGATTTAGAAGTATATGGCATCATCAGGGGATATTCCGGGATGATTGAAGATGATTTTATATCAATGAACTCGAGAAGTGTTGCCAATATCATTCAACGGGGGGGCACCATTCTTAAAACAGCCAGATGCCCGGAATTTATGACCCCTGAAGGCAGAAAAAAGGCCTTTAATAATCTAAAGAAAAGGGGAATTAACGGCCTTATTATTATTGGTGGCGACGGATCATTCAGGGGAGCCCAGATCTTTTCGCACGAATATGATATCCCCTGCATTGGTATACCGGGAACCATCGATAAAGATATAGCGGGGACTGATTTTACCATCGGTTTTGACACAGCAGTAAATACGGCGATTGACGCTATTGATAAAATAAGGGACACCGCAGATGCCCATGATCGTTTATTCATAATTGAAGTGATGGGACGCGATGCAGGCTATATAGCCCTGCACAGCGGAATTTCTACAGGAGCGGAACACATCCTGATCCCGGAAAGGAAAACGGATATGGAGTCATTGCTAAGGTCCCTGCACGAAAAAGAAAAACGACATAAACTGGTTAACCTGGTGGTTGTAGCTGAAGGGGATGATTTTGGCGGTGGCAATGAAGTTGCTAAATCCATCAAAGAAAGAATGCCAAATGTTGATATGCGGGTTGTAATTCTGGGACATATTCAGCGTGGCGGATCACCTACCTGCCTCGACAGGTTATTAGCCAGCAGGATGGGATATTCTGCCGTTGAATGCCTGATTGAAGGACGAAATAATGTTATGGTAGGTGTAATGAATAATAAAATGCACTACACCCCGCTGGATAATGCGGTAAAAGCAAAACAGAAAATAAGTGATGAGTGGATGAAAATTGTTAAAATTCTGGCAAGCTAACGTACCATTCAGAAAATTCACTTACCCGTAACAGGTAGTATACAACTCAAATATCAGAACCTAAAAACAGGATACTTAATTATGAGCAAGAATATATCCAAGTATCTCCATAAAGAGATGGATAACCAGGCCGGCTTTCAGCATATGGTACATCGTACAAAGATTGTTGCCACGGTTGGCCCCGCTTGCGACACATATGATAAACTTCTGGCCCTTGTAAAGGCCGGTGTAAATGTATTCAGGCTTAATTTTTCCCATGGCAACCATGAGGATAAAGCAGTGATCATTGAACATATCCGTAAAATTAATTCTACAGAACCTTATAATATTGCTATTCTTGGCGATCTGCAGGGACCTAAACTTCGCATTGGAGAAATTGAAGGAAATTACCTCGAAGTAAAAGAAGGCGATATCCTCACATTTACCAATACCAAGGTAATGGGTACGCTTGAAAAAATTTATGTATCCTATCCAAACCTGGCCGGGGATGTAAGAATTGGAAACATCATTATGATCGACGATGGCAAGATCGAAGTGATGGTAAAAGAAATTACCAGGGAAGGTGATGTAAAAGTGGAAGTTAAACTGGGCGGTGTGCTTTCTTCGAAGAAAGGCATCAACCTGCCCGATACAAAGATTTCATTACCGGCACTCACCGAAAAAGACATTGTAGATCTGGATTTCATCATCGAACAAAAACTCGAATGGGTTGCCCTTTCCTTTGTTCGCAGTGTAAAAGACATTGTGATCATTAAGAGTAAACTGGCAGAGAAAAACAGTAAAAGTAAGGTTATTGCAAAAATTGAAAAGCCGGAAGCGCTTACCAATATACGTGAGATCATTCTTGAATCGGATGGTATCATGATTGCCCGGGGCGACTTGGGTGTGGAACTTCCTGTAGAGCAAGTGCCATTGATCCAAAAGCAAATCATTCGCAAATGCCTTCACCGCGCGAAGCCGGTGATTGTTGCCACCCAGATGATGGAAAGCATGATAGAACGTACTAAGCCTAACCGCAGTGAAAGCACGGATGTGGCCAACGCGGTTCTTGAAGGAGCTGATGCGGTAATGCTAAGCGGCGAAACCGCTGCAGGTAATCACCCGGTATTGGTGGTGGAAACCATGAAAAAAATTATCATGGAAGTAGAACGAAATGAATATCGTTTTAATCGCGAGGAAGACCTGAAGCCACTGCCCCACTCGCCTACTTT
>Ga0209391_10000502_pt1 | contig 18476 bp, 17 predicted proteins | sample PPLLak3March2015_FD_187246 | JGI IMG/M metagenome (GOLD analysis project Ga0209391, IMG submission 187246) | Freshwater sediment microbial communities from Prairie Pothole Lake near Jamestown, North Dakota, USA - PPLs Lake P7 Core (1) Depth... | ecosystem: Environmental > Aquatic > Freshwater >...
TGGCATGCGCCAGTCGATCCAGCAGCTCGTCAAGGACCAGCTCGCGGAACAGCGGCGATTCATGCTGGCGACCTTCGAGGCGTTCGCCCGGCGGATGAGCAGCGAGATCAAGGAGATGACCCGGGTGGCGGCGCCGCCGGCGGTCGAACCACTGCCGCCCCCGCCAGCCGGCATTCCCTGGTGGCCCGTCGCGCTGACGGCCCTGCTCGCCGTCGTGCCATCGGCCATCCTCGGGTTTCTCTATTGGCAGTCGATCGGGACCAGTGCGGCGCTGGCCGGCAGCCTGGCGGAGACGAAAGCGCAGCTGGCGAGTGCGGAAGCTGCCGCCGTTGCCGCGGCGGCGCCCGTCGGGGACAAAGATTCGATCGACGCTGACGGCGTGGGCTCGTCGCCCCCATCCGGACCGTTTGCGGTCGAGTACGTGCCCTACGGAGAAACGCCGTTGGCCGAGGCCCGGCTCGATCGCCTGCGCGGCCTCGCGGCCACGCTCGAGGCACAGGGTTTCCGCGGCAGCATCGTCGTGGAGAGCTACGTCGGGGACTTCTGCCTGACGGGCAGCGCGGGCGAGGGCTTCGCGCTGGCCGATGCCGCGCTCCCTTCGCAGCGCTGCGACCTGATCGGCAATCCGTTCGAGGACGCCATCTCGCCGGCGCAGCGCCAGTCGGTGGGTTTCGCGAACTTCGCCGCGACGCTGCGCCAGCGCACCGGCGGCGCGATCGTCGTCGATGCGGTCAGCGCCGGACGGCGCAATCCGGTCGAGTATCCCGAGCAGCGGGAGGGCAGCACGGCCGGCGAGTGGAATGCCGTCGCGGCCCAGAACAACCGCGTCGAGTTCCGGCTGGTCCCCGCGCCTTGACGGCGGAGTTCCGGCCGCCGGCGTGGCTCGGCAACCCGCACGTCCAATCGATCTTTCCGAGCTTGCCGTTCCGGCGCCCCGGCGTGGAGCGGCGGTGCCGCAGCCTGCTGGCCGCCTCCCGGGACGAGATCCTCGACTGCGGCGAGGGCGTGCGATTGCTTGCGAAGCGGGCCACGCAGCAGAGCCGCAATCGACCTGCCGCGTCGCGCGTGGTGGTGCTGTTGCACGGGTGGGAGGGCAGCTCGGAGTCCCTTTACATTCTTTCGCTTGGGCAGGCCCTGTGGGAACGGGGTTTCGAGGTCGTGCGCCTCAACCTGCGCGACCACGGCGACAGTCATCACCTCAATCCGGAAATCTTCCACTCTTGCCGGATCCGCGAGGTCGTCGGCGCCGTCCAGCGGTTGCAGCAGCTTGAGCCGGCGCAGGCGGTGAACCTGGTGGGGTTCTCGCTCGGCGGTAATTTCTGCCTGCGCGTTGGCGCGCGGGCTGCGGAGGCGGGACTGCGGCTCGAGCAGGTCGTCGCGGTCTGTCCGGTCATCGATCCGGAGCACACGCTGGTGCGGCTCGAGCGCGGCCGGGCTCTGTACCGCCAGTACTTCGTCTGGAAGTGGCGCCGCTCGCTGCAGCGCAAGCAGGCGGCCTGGCCGCAGCTCTACGACCTGAGCGAGGCGCTCGAGCTCGGCAATCTTACGGACATGACCGGTCACCTGGTGTGCAAGTACGGCGGCTACCCGTCACTGGAGGAATACCTCCACGGCTACGCGATCGTCGACGATGCGCTGGCGAGCCTCGTGCACCCGGCGCGCATCATCTCGGCCGCCGACGATCCGATCATTCCGGCCGCCGATCTCGCCCGGCTCGCACGGCCCTCCGCGCTGTCGATCACCTGCACCGCGCTCGGCGGGCACTGCGGTTACTACGACGGGCTGGACGGACTCACCTGGATCGAGCGTGAGGTGCTCGCGACACTGGGAAAATAGGGGACATTCTCTTATTTTCTGACCGGTCTGCTTTCGGTGCCACGTACCGCAAAGCAGACCGGTCAGAAAATAAGAGAATGTCCCCTATTTTCCCAGCGGCGCGCCATCTCAGCGCGCCAGCGCGAGAACCGAGCCGCGAGCGCGGCATCGCCGGACGGCGTGAAGGCGCGCTCGATCGGCAACGGCTGCCAGGACGCGGGTCGTCCTGCTGCGAGGAAAGCCACGCCGCGTGCAGTAGCCTCGGCCACCGCGTAACGTTCGACGGGTAGGCCGCTCAGGTCCGCGAGGCTGCGACACAACCCATCGCTGCGCGACAGCCCTCCGGAAACCCGGATGCGCTGCAGAGGGGCCGAGCGGCGCAGCGAGCCGAGATTCACGCAGAGCAGGAACACGACGCTTTCGAGGACGGCGGCCAACCGGGCGGTGTCGTCGCCGTCGCCGACGAACTCGATCGGGAAGTCGGGCTGCCAGAACGGCGATCCGAGGCCGCCGACGCCGTTCATGAACAGCGGCAGGTCGTGCGGACTCGACTGCGCCGGCGAGGGCGCCGCCAGGGCGCGGTCGACGTCGAGACCGACTCGGCTGCGCAGCCACTCGACGGCACTCCCGGCGCCGTTCACCGTGCCTTCATGACTGCGCATTGCGGTGGTGCCATCGGAGCACAGCACGCTGCGCAGCAGTCCATCCGGCAGCGGCGCTTGGGGTGGCGCCACGCGCTGCACGAATGCGCCGGTGCCGATGTTGATCATCGCGATCGAGGGATCGGGCGTGCCGAAGGCGAACGCTGCGGCGGACTGGTCGCCCGTGCAGGCCTCGAGCGGAATGCGCCGCTCTGCGAGAACCAGCGGGCCGTAGTGATGCCAGGTCGGCACGCACCGCGGCAGTTGCTCGCGCGACAGATCGAACAAGCCCAGCAGTTCGGCAGACCAGTCGAGCGTCGTCGAATCGAACAACAGCGTCCGCGAAGCGTTGGCCGGATCCACGACGGCCGACCGGTCGTGCACCAGCCCTTGCACGAGAAAGCTCGATAACGGACCGAGGGCCAGGTCATGCGCTGCGGCGGCGTGCTGCACGGCGCTGACGTGGTCGAGGCACCAGCGCAGCTTGCTCGCGCCGTAATGCGGCGACAGGGGCAGGCCCGTGATCTCGCGCACACGGCTGGCGAGATGCCGCATGCGCTCGAGCAGGACGGCGTTGCGGCGATCCTGCCAGGAAATCGCCTCCGTCAGCGCGCGGCCGGTGCTGCGCTCCCAGCAGACGATCGTCGAGCGTTGCGTCGCGAGCCCCGCGCCGCGGATCGGCACGCCCCGGGCCGCCTCGGCATCGCACGCGTCCAGCGCGGCCGTGCGCAGCGATTGCAGCAGCTCCCAGGGCTCCTGCTCGACGCGGTCATTCCCCTCGCGAAGCGTGCCGACCGGCACGTGGGCCGAGGCGATCGGCGCGCCGAGCGCGTCGAACAGAACCGCGCGACTCGAGTGGCTGCCCTGGTCGAGCGCGAGCGTGCAGCCAGCCTCCTGCGGCGCACCGTGGGAGCTCATCGATCGCCAGGGTCGCGCCACGGGAGCGCGGTTACCACTGCCGGCGCCCCTCCTGATAGGCGCTGAGCAGCCCGCGCACAGTCATCGACTCGACGAACTTCGCGCCTCGCTGCTGGCAAGCCCGCGCGGTCTTCAGGTCGCGGACCTCGTAGACGGCCCAGGCCCAGGGGCCGGGCCACAAAGGTTCGCCGCTGTCCGGCAGCCGCTCGAGGTTGACGAACAGGAACTCGGGCGCCAGCGCGGCCGCCTCGGCGCACGCAGCGTCATCGTATTCGCTCAGCACCCAGCCGATCCGCGCGCCGCTCATCATGCGCAGGATCTTGATCGTCGGCAGGTCGAACGAGATCAGCACGCAGCGGTTCAGCACGGGTCGCAGCACGTCCGTCACGCGCCGCAGCACCGCTTCGCGCCCGAACTTGCGGAGGCTCGATCGCTTGATCTCGACGAACGCGGTCACGCCGTCCCAGCCCGTGAGCGCATCGGCCACCTGGGCGAGCGAAGGCGGGCACGTGAAGGCGTGCTTGTGGCCGAGTCGAGCCGTCTCGCCAACCGGAATCTCAGACAGGTCCGACCAGGTGAGGTCGTGGACGCTCTCCGACCGCCCGGCGACGCGCGCGAGATCGGCGTCATGGAACACAACGGGCACGTGGTCGCCGGTCAGTTGCACGTCGAACTCGACGTAGCGGATGCCGAGTTGCACCGCAGACTCGAGCGCCGGCAGCGTGTTCTCGGGGAACTCCGCCGCATTACCGCGATGGGCAATGATTTCGGGCAGGGCATGGGTCGGGTGCATCGGTCGCCTCGGCGCTGGACGTCGATTTGAATATTACTTAACGCCGGGTCTCGCGATCGCGCAATCGAATGCGGTGCGCCCGATCCGACTCGCCGACTGCATCACGAAGCGACGTCGAGCGGCGCCCGGGTGACGGAAATCGTCAATCGGCCGCACCCCTCGGGGTGTGATAAGTCCTTGAATGACGTCGTGATCGCGGTTGGCACGCGGCTTGCTTCGGTTCTCGACAGCCGCCGCAGGAGGCCTCGAGGTCCGTCATGCAGTCCGAAGTGATCGCGCTACTGTTTCCCGCATCGAGTTCGCCAGCCGAGGGCACGACACCGCTCGTGACGGCATTGCTGCGCGACGCCGAAGGGCTCATGGAACTGCGCCACCTGCGACCGGACCAGGCCTTGCTGCGTAAGGCACGGCTCGCCGGTCGCCTCAATTGCGGCACGCCCATCGTCGATCCGCTCACGCGCGAAGTAATCGGCTACGAAATCGATCCGATCGCCCTGCCCGCCGCCTGAGGCCCGCCGCGAGCGACCGGCAGGCTGCGTTATAGTCCCGCCATGAAGTCAGGGCGGGCCGGCAAGGAACGCAATCAACCGATGATGTTTGGCGGCGTGCGCCGCCGTTTACGTCGTTTGCGATCGGAACGCGGCGCGACGGCGCCGATTCTCGTCCTCAAGACTTCCACGTCGCCCGAGGTCGCCCTGGCGCTGCGCGCGGGTGCCGTGCTGCTGCTGATCAGCGCGGTGTTCACCGTGTTCCTGCTCGACCGCGACGGGCTGACGGACAACCTCGACGGGCACGTCTCGGTCGCAGACGTCCTCTATTTCACGATGATCACGATTACCACGGTCGGCTACGGCGACATCGTTCCCGTATCCGACCAGGCGCGGCTCATCGACGCGTTCTTCGTCACGCCGGTGCGGATCTTCGTCTGGTTCATCTTCCTGGGCACGGCCTACCAGTTCATCATCAAGCGGCTCGTCGAGGAGTGGCGCATGACGCGTTTGCAGCAGGAATTGCAGGACCACGTGGTCCTGTGCGGTTATGGCGACAGCGGCTCGGTTGCCGCCGGCGAACTGCTGCAGCGTGGCTGGTCGCCGCAGAAGATCGTGGTCATCGACTCGCGCCGCGACGAGGTCGGCCGGGCGGCCGAGCGCGGCTTCATCGGCCTGCACGGCAACGCGTCGAGCGAGGAACTGCTGCACGTGGCTGCCGTAACGCGCGCGCGGGCAGTGATCGTCAGCGTCGGGCGCGACGACACCACGGTGCTCGTGGTGCTGACCATCCGCGAGATCGCCGGGCAGGTGCGGATCATCGCCCGCGTCGGTGAGCAGGAGAATGTGAAGCTGGTGCGTGCGAGCGGTGCGGACGTGATCGTCTCGCCGCCGCAATTCGGCGGCTGCCTGATGGCGGATGCGGTGCAGAGCGACGGCACGGTCGGATTCATCTCCGAAATGCTGTCCTTCCGTGGCGAGTACCAGCTGCAGGAGCGGGCACCGCGTCCCGAGGAACTCGGCCGTGCCGCGCGCGAACTCGAAGGTTCGCTGGTGGTCGAGGTGCTGCGCAACGGCCGGCGGATCGGCGGCTGGGCGGATTCACGGCTCGTCATCGAGGCCGGCGATCGCCTGCTGGTGATCGACTCCGACGCGGTGCTCGACGCCTCGGCCTAGATCGGATAGACGCGCGCCAGCTCGATCGAGAACGCGACGATCATCAGGATCACGAGCGGGCCGCCGACCCGCACGAAGTCACCGAACACGTAGCCGCCCGGCTGCATGATCAGCACGTTGGTCTGGTAACCCATCGGCGTCGCGAAGGACAGGTTGCAGCCGACGATCGCCGCGAGCACGAACGGCTCGGGCGGCGCCCCGATCTGCGCCGCGATCGCGAGCGCTACCGGCGTGCCAACGGCGGCCGCCGCGTTGTTCGAAACGAAGTTGGTCAGGATGCCGAGGAAGATCATCACGGCGGCCAGCACCGCCTGCGGCGACAGCCCGCTCGCCACGCTCATGAATCCGCTGGCGAGCAGGTCCGCGCCGCCGGTCGCCGTGAGCGATCGTCCGAGCGCGAGGCTCGCGACCACGACAAGGACGACCTCGGCGCTGATGCCGCGGCCGAGACCCTCGAACTTGAGGCAGCCGGTCAGGATCAGCGCGAGCACGCCAAGCAGCGACGACATCGCGATCGGCAGGATCCGAAAGGCCGCAAGCGTCACGACGGCCGCCATGATCAGGATCGCCACCGGCGCCTTGCGCGTACGTGGCAGGTCGAGCGTGCCATCCAGCACCAGCAGGCCGGCCTCGCTCTTGAGCACGGCCGCCCGTTCCGGAGGGCCCTGGATCAGCAGCACGTCGCCGGAACGCAGCTCCCGGTCCGGAATCTCGCCCGCGAGCGAGGCTTCGTCCGACGGGCGGTACATCGCGAGGATGACCACGCCGTAGCGTTCCGCGAACCGCGTTTCGCGCAGGTTTCGATGGTGGAGCGGGGATTCCTCCGTGACGACGACTTCGACCAGCTGCTGGTCCTGCGCCCGCAGCGGGTGCTGGTCTGGCGGCAGGCTGTCGACGCTGCCGGCGTCGTACAGCGTGGCGCCCAACGCCTGCTCGTACTCCTTGAGGTACGCGGAGGTGTCGCTCACCAGCAGCCGGTCGCCTTCGAGCAGCACCAGCGCATCGGTGGGCGTGAGCGTTTCGCTGCCGCGCTGCACCCGCTGCACCGTCATCTTGTTGCCGGTCCAGCGCCGGGCGAGGGCGATCGTCTTGCCGCGGGCGCGACTGCGCGGCCCGACGTAGAGGATCGCGGCGAACCTGCGTGGCGCGATGCCGGCGAGCGGGTTGGCGCGCTCCTTGAGCAGCCGTGGCGCGACCAGCCAGAGGTAGAGCAGGGCCAGCGCGGCCGGCCCGATCACGATCGGCGTGAACTCGAACATGTCGATGTGCCGCACGCCGTGGTCGCTCGCCAGCGAAACGATCAGCAGGTTGGTCGAAGTGCCGATCGTCGTCGCCATGCCGCCGATGATCACCGCGAAGTTCATCGGCATCAGCATCCGCGACGGCGAGTGCCCGGCGCGCATCGCGAGCCCGATCACGACCGGCATCAGCACGACGACCACCGGCGTGTCGTTGATGAAGGCGCTGATCAGCATCGCGCTCGCGAGTAGGGCAAGCAGCGCGACGTGACGATTGAATGCCCAGAGCCGGGCAAGCAGCCGTGCCAGCGGCTCGAGGGCACCGGTCACCATCAGCGCGCGGCCGAGGATCATCAAGCAGCAGATCGCGACCAGCGCCTCGTGCCCGAAACCCAGGAAGATCTGCCGGATGCCGAGCTCGACGCCGTCCTGCTCGTAGGGGAACAGGTGAAAGCCCAGCGCCAGCCCCGTGATTACGATCAGGCTGGTGACCGGGATCGGGATGCGCTCGCGCGTGAAGAGAAAGAACGCCACGACCGTAAACACGAGTACGGCAATGGCGTGCGCGTTGGGGAACAGATTGAGCACCGTCGAAGGTTACAGCAAAAAAAAACCCCGCTTGCGCGGGGTCGTCGTCCGTTCGGGGCACTCAGTATTGTTGTTGTGATCTTCTTTTTATCGGTGCCCCTGGCTAGGGTTCAGTTCGTTCTCCCGTCCCTGTTGTCCCGTTCGTTGGTTCCAGTCATCCCCGGCGGAGTCTTCCACTTGCCCATCTGCTCGTCGGCTAGGACCACCAGTCGTCCCGCTTGGAGTTCTACCTAGCAATGACCGTGCCATCTCGCTCGAGTATCCTCAGAATCAATGAGTTACGATTCCAATCGAAGCCGGGGGTTCGCTCGAGGGTAGGCCGTTCAGTGAACGCGTAAAGAAAGCCGACAGCGACCGGCGGGACCGTGCCTGACGAGTTCAATGCATTTCGGGACAATACAGGCCATGACACTTCAATACGGTTCCCGCCGCCGGCAGTCCGGCCAGACTACGCTCGCTTTCCTGGCGCTCGGCCTCGCGCTTGCGATCGGCCTGATCGTTTCTGCCGCGCTCGTCTCGCGCAGCCTCGAGCGGATCAAGCTTGCGGGTGACAAGATCACGGTCAAGGGCTACGCGGAGGAACAGGTCGTCTCCGACGCGGGCACCTGGCGCGGCACCGTCACCGTTCGTGCGGCGGACCTGCAGGCGGGGTATCGGCTGCTGGAGGCCGATACGACGCGAGTGCTGCAGTTGCTCGAGTCCGCGGCGGGCTCGGAAGCGGCCGTGGTGGTGTCGCCGGTGGCCGCACGGCCGCAGTACGAGATCAGCGCCACCGGTGTGCAGACCGGTCGCATCGGTGGCTACGAGCTCGATCGCACGTTCGAGCTCAACTCGAAGGACGTCGCTCTGATCGGTCGCGTCGCCGCGGCCGCCTCTGCGCTGATCAGCGACGGCGTCAGCATCAACTCCTGGCCGCCCCAGTATTTCTACGGCGACCTGAACGCGGTCAAGGTGCGACTGATCGGCGCGGCGACCCGCGACGCGCAGCTGCGCGCCGAGCAGTTTGCTGCCGGCAGCGGCGTGACCGTCGGCGCGCTGCGCTCCGCCTCGCAGGGTGTGTTCCAGATCACCCGGCCGAACTCCACCGAGACCGCCGATTACGGCAGCTACGACACGAGTACCGTTGAGAAGGTCGTCAAGGCTGTCGTGACGGTTGAGTACTCTGTCGCGCGCGAGTGACGCCCGGTTCTCCTCGGCTGCTTTCGCTTTTGCGCTGCGGGTGGCTGCCGTCTGTCCGGGGCCTGTTTCGAGTCGCTCCTCGGGAATCGCTTGGTCGAAACAGGCCCCGGACAGGCGGCTTCACACGCGGCGCCTGAGCGAGCGGCCGGAGGAACCGGCCACTCGCACGGCGCAGGTAACGTCCACCAGTCCCGGCGTGAAGGGCGTTGGCTAAAAATGGCACGGCGGGCCGCCTCCTACTGTTTCTGCGGCATGCGGCGTGCGAGTGGCGAGGCACTCGCCTCGACACTCGCTCAGCCGCGGCGTGTCAGCTGGGGATTCCGGCGTCGTTTCGACCAAGCGATTCCCGAGGAGCGACTCGAAACGACGCCGGAATCCCCAGCCGGCCACCGCCCCGGCCGACGCGACTGTCAGCGAATGAGCTCGATCAGCTCGTAGTACGTCTGCATGTACCCCCCCACCTGACCCTTCAGGAACAGGAACTCACCGTCGTTGGTGCACCAGACGTCGTATGGCGGATGCTCCTGAGGCAAGCCGGGTGCCGAGACGTAACGGAAGTGCAGCGCGTCGAACGTGCCGGCCTTCACCGTGACGCATTCTTCGCCGACGTACTCGATGTGGACGCCGATCCGATAGAGCATCGGGCCCGTGGCGCCGCGATGGTCGGGCGAGGAGAGCAGGAACTCGTCGATGCCCTGGACGCCTGGGCCCTTCGAGCGATCGTACAGGCGCAGGTGCCAGGCGTCACACGCGATCGCGTGGTTCTGGAACGTGCGCAACGGCGGGTTGCGGTGCTCCATGCGCTGCGAGATGCGGCCTTCGGTGGCAGTGAACGTCTCGCACTCGGTGTGGCCGCGCTGGAACTTGAACCAGCCCGAACCCATGAAGCGATCGCCGACCGTGATGCGCACGAAACAGTCCAGCGGCAGCCACTGTGCGTCGAGGCTGTAGGTGATGTCGCGCATCACGCTCGGCCGGTCGTCGATCTCGCAGTGCGCGATGATCGTGCGCTGGCCGTCCGAGTGCACGTCGATGTGGAAAAATTCGCGGCCCCGCTCCTGCAGGTAGCGGTCCGGCTTGTGCGAGAGGTAGGTGATCGTGCCGCGCGCGCTGCGGTGGTCGCGCTGCAGGACGGAGGGCGCAGCAGTCTCGGTCATCTCGGGTCGCTTCCTAGAACGCGCTGATGCCGGTCAACTCACGGCCGATCGTCAGTTGGTGGATCGTCTCGGTGCCCTCGTAGGTGATCACGCTCTCGAGGTTGAGCGCGTGGCGGATCGGCACGTACTCGGCGCTGATGCCGGCGCCGCCGAGGATGTCGCGCGCATCGCGCGCCACGTCGAGGGCCATGCGGCAGTTGTTCCACTTGGCGAGCGAGACCTGCGACGGCGACATCGTGCCGGTGTCCTTGAGCCGACCGAGCTGCAGCGAAAGCAGTTGCGCGGTCGTGATCCTGCGCGCCATTTCGGCGAGGCGGATCTGGATCGCCTGCGTCGCCGCGAGCGGTCGTCCGAACAGGACTCGTGTCTGCGAGTAATCGAGCACCTGCGCGAGGCAGGCCTGCGCCGCGCCGATCACGCCCCAGGTGATGCCGTAGCGCGCCTGGGTCAGGCACGAGAGCGGCGCCTTGATGCCGACCGTGCTGCCGGGCAGCATGTTTTCCGCGGGCACGACGACGTCCTCGAGGAAGATCGCTCCCGTGACCGAAGCGCGCAGCGAGAACTTCTTTTCAATTTCCGGCGCGGCGAGGCCCTTCGTACCTTTCTCGACGAGGAAGCCGCGGATGCCTTCCTCGGTCCTGGCCCAGATGACGAAAAGGTCTGCGAGCGGCGAGTTCGTGATCCACATCTTCGCGCCGTTGATGACCCAGTCCGTGCCCTGCCGCCTGGCATGGGTCTTCATGTTGGCGGGATCGGAGCCGCCGTGCGGTTCGGTCAGGCCGAAGCAGCCGATCACCTCGCCCGTGGCCATGCGCGGCAGGTATGTCTGCTTCTGCTCCTCGCTGCCGTAGGTGTAGATCGGGTACATGCACAGGCTCGACTGCACCGAGACGAAACTGCGCAGGCCCGAGTCGCCGCGTTCGAGTTCCTGGCAGATCAGGCCGTAGCTCACGCTGTTCATGCCCGCGCAACCGTAGCCCTCGAGCGAGCTGCCGAACAGGCCGAGCCCGGCGAGTTCGGCCACCAGCTCCTGAGGGAACGTGTGGTTTTCGAAGTGCTGCTGGATGATGGGCAGCACCCGGTCGTCCACCATGCGCGCGACCGAGTCCTGCACCATGCGCTCTTCATCCGACAGCAGGCCGCGGACGTCGTAGAGATCGAGGGGGTTCAGGGCACGCGAGGACTTCTTCCCGGGCTGCAGGTCGGCAAGTGAGGTGGCCACGGCTGGGCTCCCATTTGATGAGGGCAGAATAGCCCCAGTATTCTCGGTAAACGCGTCCGCATCCGCAAAGGAAAACGGGCCACCCGAGGGTGGCCCGTCGTGGCTGGAACGCGACGTGCGCGGATCAGCCGGCGGTCATGCCGAGCGCGGCCAGCGCCGCGTCCGCCTTTTCCTTCACCTGCCGCGCGGCCGTGACGGCGGCTTCCACGTTCCCGGAAGCCTGTGCCGCGGTGGCCTGGTCCCAAAGGGTCTTGGCATCTGCGAGGCCGGTCTTCACCGACTCGAAGGTCGCCGCGTCGAGGTTGGCGGGCAGCTTCTTCGACTTCGACAGGATGTTGACGCGGCTCTCGATCGCCGCGACCGCCGCCGGCAGCGTGCCGGAGAGCGCGGTCCACTCGGCGTTCATTGCCTCGAGCGCGGCTGCCTTCGCGGCCTCCGCGGCCTCTCGCGCCGACGCAGCAGCGCCCGCGAGGTTCTGCGCCTGCGTGAGCAGCGCGGGAGCCGCTGCGATCACGCCCTTGTAGTCCTTTTTGTCGAACTTGGCCTTCAGGTCTGCCAATTGGCCGGTGACGGCCTGCAGCTGGTCGGGGATGTACTGCGCCGCATCCGGGCCGGCGGCCGCGATCGCGGCTTCGACGTCGGCGATGGCCTTCTGGGCGGGCTCCATCTGGTTCGCGCAGCCGACCAGCAGCAGTGCGGCGAGCGCCATGGACAGGAAACCAGTGAACAGCGAACGGGATTTCATCGAAAGCTCCTTTTTGCGAAATCGGGATAGCGAACGGGCCGATGCGGATCAGGGGATCCGCAGTTTCTGGCCGACCTGGATCTTGTCCGGGTCGGACAGCAGGTCCTGGTTAGCCTTGAAGATCTCCGGGTACAGGTTGCCGTCCCCGTAGTGCTCCTTGGCGATCTTCCAAAGAGTGTCGCCCTTCTTCACTTCGTACCACTGTGTGTAAGGGTTCTCGCCGGGCGCTGCAGGCTCAGCCGCAGCTGGTATGGCCGCTGCAGCAGGCTTTGACGCGGCGTCGCTGGCGACCGGCGTTCCCCACGCTGGCAGGCCGGGGTTGGTCTTCTTGTCCGCCATGGTTATCTCCTTCGATGGCTCGAGCTTTGGGAAGAAGGCATTTTACGCCGTCTGGATCCAAACCGGATCTTCGGCCGATCCGTCAGATAGATGCCATGCGCTGCGCGTTTCACACCGACTACTTCCTGCCGCTGCCACCGGGTCACCCCTTCCCGATGGCGAAGTATCCGCTGCTCTGCGCACGCCTGCTGCGCGACGGCGTGATCGCGACCGAGGACCTGATCCGGCCGGTCGAGGCGAACATCGACAGCCTGAGGCTGGTGCACACGTTCGAGTACCTGGATCTGCTCGCGGCCGGTGCGCTCGACGCCGCGGCGGTCCGCAAGCTCGGCGTGCCCTGGTCACCCGCGCTCTGGCGGCGGTCACGGCTCGCGGCCCAGGGCACGCTCGAGGCCGCGCGGGCGGCGCTCGAGGACGGGTTGGCCGGCAACCTCGCGGGCGGCACCCACCACGCGTTTCCGTCCCATGGCGAAGGGTTCTGCGTGCTAAACGACGTGGCGATCGCGATCCGCGTGCTGCAAAGCGAGGGCAGGATTCACAGGGCACTGGTGATCGACCTCGACGTGCACCAGGGCAATGGCACGGCCGCGATTTTCGAGGGCGACGCGGGCGTCTTTACGTTCTCCATGCACGGCGAGCGCAACTATCCGACTCGCAAGATGCGCTCGACGCTGGACGTTGGGCTCGCGGACGGCGTGGGCGACGAGGAGTACCTCGGGCTACTCGAGCAGAATCTGACGGGGATTCTTGCGAATTTCCCCGCGGACTTCGTCTTCTACCTGGCCGGTGTCGATATCGTGCAGGGGGATCGGTACGGGCGCCTCGCGCTCACAGACATGGGTCTGCGGCGGCGCGAGCGCCATGTGCTCGAAACCTGCCGCCGGGCCGGTCTGCCGGTCGCGATCACGATCGCCGGCGGGTACGCCGCCACGCCGGAACGAACCGCCGAACTGCACGCGATCGTGTTCGAGGAGGCCCGCGCGCAGTTCGGCCAGGCTGCCGATCCCGCCGTGAACACTCCGGGGCGCTGCACGGTCGAGTCAACCGTTACGGATCCGGTGCGTTGTCAGTGGCACGCGAGCCTGCCGTCCTTGCTGCGGCCTGTCGTCGGGGCGATCATGGGCTTCCCCGCAGTTTCGAACACCGGTCCGAGCCGATGACTCGGCCGTCCACAAGGAGTAACCAACAGATGAAGTCTCGGAAAATGGGCCTGCTGGTCGCAATCGCAGCCTCTGTCTCGCTCGCGGGCTGCGCTGCGATGGAGGATTTCGCGACGAATCCGGACAAGGCCAAAACGCGCTCCGGCGCAGGTTACGGCGCCGCAGCCGGTGCGGTCGTGGGCTTGCTCACGGCTGGCAACAACCCGTTCAAGTCCGCGATGATCGGCGCGGCTGCAGGTGCCCTGGTGGGCGGCGCGGCCGGCAACTACATGGACAGGCAGGAAGCGAAGCTGCGCCAGCAGATGGCCGGCACGGGCGTCGACGTCGTCCGCAAGGGCGACAACATCACGCTGGACATGCCGGGCAACGTGACGTTCGCGTTCGACAGCTCGGACGTCAACTCGCAGTTCTATCCGGTCCTCGACAAGGTGGCGCAGACGCTGGTCGAGTTCGACAAGACCGTGATCGAGGTCGCCGGACACACCGACAGCGTCGGTTCGGATTCCTACAACCAGCAGCTCTCGGAGCGGCGGGCGAATAGCGTGGCAGGGCAGCTGTCGAGGCGCGGCGTCCCGTCGTCACGCGTGGTGACGGTCGGCGCCGGCGAAATGCATCCGGTGGCTTCGAACGAGACCGAAGATGGACGCGCTCAGAATCGACGCGTCGAGATCACGATCGTGCCGGTGACGGAAGAGGGCGTGCAGAAGGCCAAGCAGGGCTGAGAAAACGGGGGACTGAAAATAGGGGACATTCACCTATTTCCAGACGGAAATAGGTGAATGTCCCCTATTTTCAGTCCCCCGCTTTTCTTACTCGCCAGCCACGAGCTTGCGCAGTTTCTTGATCGCGTTCGCCTCGATCTGGCGGATACGCTCGGCCGAGACGCCGTACTCGTCAGCCAGCTCGTGCAGCGTGGCTTTCTGGTCGGTCATCCAGCGGGACCGCAGCACGGCCTGGCTGCGCGCATCGAGTTGGGACATCGCGTGCGCGACCTTGTCCGTCACGTCGTCGTCCCACTCGGCGCGTTCCACCGCGATCGCGGGATCCGCGTCCGGAGCTGGCAGGTAGGCCGACGGCGAATAGGTTTCGTCCTCCTCGTCGGCGTCCGGAGCCGGATCGTACGACAGGTCGCGCGAGGCGAGCCGCCGTTCCATCTCCGTGACTTCCGCCGCGCTGACGCCGAGGTCGCGGGCGACGGCCTGGGTCTCGTCGGCCGTGAGCCAACTGAGGCTGCGCTTGTACTTGCGCAGGTTGAAGAACAGCTTGCGCTGCGCCTTGGTCGTGGCGATCTTCACCAGCCGCCAGTTGCGCAGCACGTATTCATGGATCTCGGCGCGGATCCAGTGCACGGCGAACGACACCAGCCGCACGCCGACCGCCGGGTCGAACCGCTTGACCGCCTTCATCAGGCCGACGTTGCCCTCCTGGACGAGGTCGCCCAGCGGCAGTCCATACCCGTTGTAGCCACGCGCAATGTGCACCACGAAACGCAGGTGCGATAGCACGAGCTGGCGGGCCGCATCCAGGTCGTTGTCGCGGTGGAAGCGAGTGGCCAGATTGGTCTCGTCCTCGCGGCTCAGCACCGGGATGCGACTCACGGCATCGACGTACGCGTCGAAGCTGCCGATCGGGCCGACAAGCGCGAGTTCTGCAGGGCTACGGGGTACGAGGGCGGCGGTGGTCATGTGTGGCGGAATCTCCTCAATCAGTGAGTCCAAATATTAGCAGTCCCCCGATTAGAGTGCTAAGAACTCGCGAAGTTCAGCCCATGCACGTTCGCTATGACGAGCGATAAATTTAATTAAATCAATGTCTTATTCTGTGCGCTGGTCAGTCGACAACGCGCACTCCGAGCGCCACGTCCCCTATCCCGTCACTTCGGCTCGATCCCCCGCAGCTCCCGGGTCGCCGCGATGAACGACCCCAGCCAGCCGAGCACGACGCCGCCCAGCAGCAGTACACCCGTACCCTCTAGCCGGAGCCCGTTCAGCTCGAACGTGCTGCCGTACAAGCCGGCGATGCGCTGCACAGGCTCACCCAGCACGGAAATCACGATGATCACGATCAGCCAGGCGATCAAGGCGCCACCGAGCCCGTACCAGACCCCGCTGTAGAGGAAAGGCCGACGTACGAACGCATCGCTGCCGCCCACGAGCTTCGTCACCTCGATCTCGTCGCGCCGGTTCTCGATGTCGAGGCGGATCGTGTTGCCGACGATCACCAGGATGCCGAGCGCGAACAGCCCGGCCGCAAGCAGCACGACGCGGCGCACCACGTCGAGGATCGCGTTGAAGCGGCTGACCCAGGCGGTGTCGAGCTGGACGAGGTCCACGTGGTCGATCTTGCGCAGTTCCTCGGTCAGGCCCTCGACCTGCGACGCCTCGCGGAACTCGGCGGCCGGCCGCACGACCAGCGCATGCGGCAGCGGATTGTCCTTGAGCGCGTCGAGCGCCTCGCCAAACCCGGAACCGCGGCGGAACTCCTCGAGTGCGTCGTCGGCCTCGACCAGCTTCACGTCCTCGACGTCGCGCCGCTTGCGGACGCGCTCGGCCGCCTGTTGGGCCTGCTCGAGCGTCGCGGCCGGCTTCATGTAGACGGAAATGTCGAGCGCATTGCTCCAGCCGCCACTGGCGGCGCGCACGTTCTGGACGAGAACGTGCAGGCATGCGGGCAGCGCAAGCGCGATGCCGATCACCAGCACCGTCAGCAGCGTCGAGAACGGGTGCTGCCACAGCCGGCCGAGCGAGCCGACGAAGGTCTGCACGTGACGCTCGAGCCACTGCTTCATGAGCGGTCCGCGATGATGGAGGGGAGGTCGGGCATCGCGTCGGCCTGGGCGACGGCTCGCCCGCCCTCGAGGATCACGCGGCGTACGCCATAGCGCTCGATCAGGCTCACGTCGTGGCTCGCGATCAGCACCGTGACGCCGACATCGTTGAACCGCTTGAAAATGTTCATGATCTCGAGCGACAGGTCCGGGTCGAGATTGCCGGTCGGCTCGTCGGCGATCAGCAGCGCTGGCTTGGCGATGATCGCGCGCGCGATGCCGACGCGCTGCTGTTCGCCGGTCGAGAGCTCGATCGGGCGGTTGCGCTCGCGGCCGAGCAGTCCCACCTGGTCGAGTGCCGCGCGCACCCGCTTGCCGATCTCCTTTTCGGGCACGCCGGCGATCACGAGCGGCAGGCCGACGTTGTCGTAGACCGGCCGGTCCATCAGCAGCTTGTGGTCCTGGAACACGACGCCGATCTGGCGGCGGAACGGAGCGATCTTCGCGCGCGGCACCGTGGACGTGTTCTGTCCGTTCACCACCAGCGTACCGCGCGACGGCCGCTCGATCAGCGCGATCAGCTTGAGCAGCGTGCTCTTGCCGGCGCCCGAATGCCCCGTCAGGAATGCCATTTCACCGCGGCCGATCTCGAGCGTGAGGTCGCAAAGCGCCTCGCGCCCGTTCGGGTAGCGCTTCGAGACGCGGTCGAAGCGGATCATTCGGCCCCGTCGCCGCGGCGGGGCGGTGCCAGCACGGCATCGACGAAGGTCTCGGCGTCGAACACGCCGAAATCCTCGGCGGTCTCGCCGACGCCGACGAAGCGAAGCGGGATCCCGAGGCGATCCGCGATCGCGAGCACGATGCCGCCCTTCGCGGTGCCGTCGAGCTTGGTCAGCACCAGTCCCGTGACGCCGAGTGCCTGGTGGAACTGCTGTGCCTGGGCGAGCGCGTTCTGCCCTTGTCCCGCGTCGAGCACCAGCAGCACCTCGTGGGGCGCGGACGGGTCGAGCCGACCGAGCACGCGCTTCACCTTCTTGAGTTCCTCCATCAGGTTGCTCTGCGTGTGGAGGCGGCCCGCGGTGTCGGCGATCAGCACGTCCGCGCCGCGCGCCTGCGCGGATTGCAGCGCGTCGAAGATCACGGCCGCCGGATCGGCGCCCGCACCCTGTGCGATCACCGGCACCGAGTTGCGCTCGCCCCAGATCTGCAACTGCTCGATCGCGGCGGCGCGGAACGTATCTCCGGCTGCGAGCACGACCTTGTGTCCTTCCGACGTCAGTCGCCGGGCCAGCTTGCCGATCGTCGTGGTCTTGCCGGATCCGTTGACGCCGACGACGAGGATCACGAACGGCTGCTTCGAGCCGTCCACGACCAGAGGCCGACTGACCGGGCCGACGATGCCGAGCATCGATCGGCGCAGCGCGCCGAGCAGGGAATCGAGATTGCCGAGTTCCTTGCGCGCCACCTGGCCGCGCAGGCTGCCGACGACCTTTTCAGTGGTTTCGATGCCGACGTCGGCGCCGATCAGCCGCGTCTCGATCTCGTCGAGGACTGCGTCATCGATCTTGCCGCCGGGCAGCAGGTTCGCAAGGTCGTAGGTGAGCCAGGAGTCGCCACGGTTCAGCTTCGCGCGCAGCCGCGCGATGAACCCGGGCGATTTCTCGGCCGGCTCGGGCGCCGCATCGTCGGCCTTCTTCGACCTGAAATTGAACAGTCCCATGGCTCGGATCGGCGGGGAGGAGCGGGGATTGTAACGGATGCCGACACCGGGGCAGTCCCCGCTGGGGCAGGAGGGGGACAGTCCCCGCCAGGGACGGTCCCCAATAAAGAAGGGCGGGTATTGCTACCCGCCCTTCGTCGACCACTCCCGAGGAGCGGACGAAGACGATTACTGGATGACGGTCGGGTCGGTGATGACCACGAACGGACCGCCCGGCTGCACGGCCGACGCAGCGAACAGCACCGATTGCCGCTGCATTTCGACCGTCGCGGCGAGGCTCGCCGTCGGATCGAACAGAGACCCGTGCGAGCCCGCCTTAAAGGCCACGTAGGCGCCATCACCGGCACCGACTGCGTTCGGGCCCAACGTGTTGATCTGCCTCAATCCGCCGGCGGTGATCAGCCGATCGGTTGAATTGTTCGGCACCACCGTGTCGCCGTTCACCTTGATCAGGTGCAGTGGCTTCAGGTTCGCGCACTCGCAGATGTGGTTGATCGGATCGCCCGGATCGACCAGGGTCTGGATTTCGC
>Ga0209391_10000503_pt1 | contig 18470 bp, 16 predicted proteins | sample PPLLak3March2015_FD_187246 | JGI IMG/M metagenome (GOLD analysis project Ga0209391, IMG submission 187246) | Freshwater sediment microbial communities from Prairie Pothole Lake near Jamestown, North Dakota, USA - PPLs Lake P7 Core (1) Depth... | ecosystem: Environmental > Aquatic > Freshwater >...
GCCGCTCGCGCAACGATGGGCGCCGCCAACTCGCGAAACGCACCTGCGCAGCCGACCGACGGCCTCCGGCGGGTTCGGGAGGGCGCTCGCCGGGCCGTGCGCGGCAGGACGCCGCGCCCGGAGCCGCCAGGGATGGCTTCACGGCGTCCCGGCGAGCGCCCTCCCGAACCCGCCGGAGGCCGGAGCGGGCAACGCAAGAGCGGCTGCGCAAACGTCCGCGAGGGGAACGCAGATGCGAAGCAAATCGTGATCGAATAGCGCGACCGAACGCGCTCGCGTAAACTTCCGAACTTAGCCCGTGGAGCAAGACACGTACGGGGTGAGCAACCGCTCATCTCCGCCGGTCGGCGCACGCGCGAAATGGGTCCGCAGGCAGTTTGCGGGCCGGCTTACCGGAGGGCACGACCGTGACGACACCCGCTGTTCTGGCACTCGAGGACGGCACCGTGTTTCGCGGAATTTCGATCGGCGCGCCGGGCACGGCGACCGGCGAAGTCGTGTTCAACACGGCGATGACCGGCTACCAGGAGATCCTCACGGATCCTTCGTACACGCGCCAGATCGTCACGCTGACCTACCCCCACATCGGCAATACGGGCACCAATCCCGAGGACCTCGAGTCGGGCGGCATCCACGCGGCAGGCCTCGTGATCCGCGACCTGCCGCTGCTGCACTCGAACTGGCGCGCGACGCAGTCGCTGCCCGAGTTCCTGCAGCGCGGCGGGGTGGTGGCCATCGCCGAAATCGACACGCGCAAGCTGACGCGAATCCTGCGCGAGAAGGGTGCGCAGGCGGGCTGCATCGCGAGCGGCGATGCGGCATCGCGACCGCAACTCGCAGTGCAGGCCGCGCGGCGCTTCCCGGGCCTCAAGGGCATGGACCTCGCCAAAGTCGTCACGACCAAGCGGTCTTTCCAGTGGAACGAGGGCACGAACTGGTCGCTCGAGCAGGGTCCGCGCCGCCGCCCCGGACAGCGGCTGCACGTGGTCGCCTACGATTACGGCATCAAGCGCAACATCCTGCGGCTGCTGGCCGACCACGGCTGCCGGATGACGGTCGTGCCGGCGCAGACCCCGGCCGCGGAAGTCATGGCGCTCGCGCCGGACGGCGTGTTCCTGTCGAACGGTCCCGGCGACCCCGAGCCTTGCGATTACGCGATCACGGCGATCAAGCAGTTCCTCGAGGCGCGCGTGCCGATCTTCGGCATCTGCCTCGGCCACCAGTTGCTCGGCCTGGCGATCGGGGCGCGCACGATCAAGATGAAGTTCGGCCATCACGGGGCCAATCATCCAGTGATCGATCTCGACACCGGTCGCGTCTACATCTCGAGCCAGAACCACGGCTTTGCGGTCGACGAGGCCACGCTGCCCGAGGGCGTGCGCGCGACGCACCGTTCGCTGTTCGATGGCTCGCTGCAGGGCATCGCCTGCACCGACCGGCCCGCATTCAGCTTCCAGGGCCACCCCGAGGCGAGTCCCGGTCCGCGCGACCTGGAGCCGCTGTTCTCGCATTTCGTCGAATCGATGCTGCGCAAGGGCGCCATGCCCCAGCGCAAGCTCGTCTGAATCCGGAAAGCACCGTTCCATGCCAAAGCGCACCGACCTCGAGAGCATCCTGATCATCGGCGCCGGACCGATCGTGATCGGCCAGGCCTGCGAGTTCGACTACTCGGGCGCCCAGGCCTGCAAGGCGCTTCGGGAGGAGGGTTACCGGGTGATCCTGGTGAACTCCAATCCGGCGACGATCATGACCGATCCGGGCATGGCGGACGCCACCTACATCGAGCCGGTCAACTGGCGCACCGTGGCGCGCATCATCGAGAAGGAGCGGCCGCACGCGTTGCTGCCGACGATGGGCGGCCAGACGGCGCTCAACTGCGCGCTCGATCTCGTGCGCGAGGGTGTGCTGGACAAGTTCGGCGTCGAGCTGATCGCGGCCTCCCGCGAGGCCATCGACATGGCCGAGGACCGCGAGTTGTTCCGCAACGCGATGCGCGACATCGGCCTCGAATGCCCGCGCTCGCGGGTCGCGCACAGCATGGAGGAGGCGCTCGCGATCCAGTCCGAGATCGGCTATCCGACCGTGATCCGGCCGTCGTTCACGCTCGGCGGCTCCGGCGGCGGCATCGCCTACAACCGCGAGGAATTCGAACAGATCGTGGCGCGCGGGCTCGACGCGTCGCCCACCAGCGAAGTGCTGCTCGAGGAGTCGGTGCTCGGCTGGAAGGAATTCGAGATGGAGGTCGTTCGCGACAAGAACGACAACTGCATCATCGTCTGCTCGATCGAGAACCTCGACCCGATGGGGGTCCACACCGGGGATTCGATCACCGTCGCGCCGGCGCAGACGCTGACCGACAAGGAATACCAGATCATGCGCGACGCCTCGATCGCGGTGCTGCGCAAGATCGGCGTCGAGTGCGGCGGTTCCAACGTGCAGTTCGCGGTGAGCCCCACCGACGGCCGCCTGCTCGTGATCGAGATGAACCCGCGCGTCTCGCGCTCCTCGGCGCTCGCCTCGAAGGCGACGGGCTTCCCGATCGCGAAGGTCGCGGCGAAGCTCGCCGTGGGCTACACGCTCGACGAGCTGCGCAACGAAATCACCGGCGGCGCCACGCCCGCGTCGTTCGAGCCCACGATCGACTACGTGGTCACCAAGATCCCGCGCTTCACGTTCGAGAAGTTTCCCGGCGCCAACGACCGCCTGACGACGCAGATGAAGTCCGTCGGCGAGGTGATGGCGATGGGCCGCACCTTCCAGGAATCGCTGCAGAAGGCGCTGCGGGGCCTCGAGACCGGCATCGACGGCCTCACGCCCGTCGTGTCGCTGCCGCTCGGCGACGAGGGCATGAATGCGCTGCTGCAGGAGCTGCGGATGGCGGGGCCGGACCGGCTGCGCTATGTGGCGGACGCGTTCCGTGCCGGGTTGAGCCTCGATGAGGTGCAGCAGGCCTCGCGGATCGATCCGTGGTTCCTGGTGCAGATCGAGGACCTCGTGCGTGAGGAAAGCCGCATCGCGGCGGCAGGACTCGAGTCGCTCGATGCGATCCGGTTCCGCACGGTCAAGCGCAAGGGTTTCGCCGACAGCCGGATCGCGAAGCTATGCGGCACGACGGAACAGGCCGTCCGGGAACGCCGCCACGGCTTGGGGCTACGGCCCGTGTTCAAGCGCGTCGACACCTGCGCCGCGGAGTTCGCCACCGCCACCGCTTACCTGTACTCGACCTACGAGGACGAGTGCGAGGCCGCGCCGACCGACCGCCGCAAGATCGTGATCCTCGGCGGCGGGCCGAACCGGATCGGCCAGGGCATCGAGTTCGACTACTGCTGCGTGCACGCCGCGCTCGCGCTGCGCGAGGACGGGTTCGAGACCATCATGGTCAACTGCAATCCGGAGACGGTTTCCACCGACTATGACACCTCGGACCGGTTGTACTTCGAGCCGCTGACGTTCGAGGACGTCATGGAGATCATGCACGTCGAGCGGCCGTTCGGCGTGATCGTCCAGTACGGCGGGCAGACGCCTCTCAAGCTGGCCCGCGCGCTCGAGGCCGCCGGCGTGCCCATCATCGGCACGAGCCCGGACTCGATCGACGTCGCCGAGGACCGTGAGCGCTTCCAGAAGCTGGTGGACCGGTTGCAGTTGAAGCAGCCGCCGAACCGCACGGCTCGCACCGAGGACGATGCAGTCCGTCTCGCGGCGGAAATCGGCTTTCCGCTCGTGGTGCGGCCGTCCTACGTACTCGGCGGGCGCGCCATGGAGGTCGTCTTCTCCGAGAACGACCTGCGCGGCTACATGACGACCGCGGTGCAGGTCTCGAACGACAGTCCGGTGCTGCTCGACCGGTTCCTCGATCTCGCAATCGAGGTGGACGTGGACGCGATCTGCGACGGCAAGGACGTCTACATCGGCGGCATCATGGAGCACGTCGAACAGGCGGGCGTGCACTCCGGCGACTCCGGGTGCTCTTTGCCGCCTTACAGCCTGAGCGCGGACCTGCAGGCGCAGATCCGCGACCAGACGCGGCGGATGGCGCTGGCCCTGAACGTCGTCGGGCTCATGAACGTGCAGTTCGCGATCCAGAACGGCATCGTCTACGTGCTCGAGGTGAACCCGCGCGCGTCCCGGACCGCGCCGTTCGTGTCGAAAGCGACGGGCGTGCCGCTGGCCAAGGTCGGCGCGCGGGTCATGACCGGGCGCACGCTCGTCGAACTCGGCATCACACGCGAGCGGGTGCCGCCGTACCACTCCGTCAAGGAGGCGGTCTTCCCGTTCGGCAAGTTCCCGGACGCCGACCCGATCCTCGGGCCGGAGATGAAGTCCACCGGCGAGGTCATGGGCACCGGGCGCAGTTTCGGCGAGGCCTATGCGAAGGCGCAGAGCGCCTCGGGCGTGGTGCTGCCGACCCGCGGGGTCTGCCTGATCAGCGTCCGCGAGCGCGACAAGCCGGCCGCCGTGAACCTGGCGAGGCTGCTGATCGCGCGCGGCTTCGAGATCGTCGCGACCCACGGCACGGCCAATGCGCTGGAGGAGGCTGGGGTACAGTGCAGCCGGGCCAACAAGGTCCGCGAAGGGCGGCCCCACATCGTGGACATGATCAAGAACGACGAGATCAGCCTCATCGTGAACACGACCGAGGGCAAGCGGGCGATCCACGAGTCGAACTCGATCCGCCGCGAGGCCGTGGCTCGCCGGGTCACGTACTACACGACCCTCTCCGGAGCCTTCGCGACCTGCGAGGCACTGGACCATCTGCAGGAAGTTGAAGTCAATCGATTGCAGGATCTTCACATGGAAGTTCAGGTATGACGCGCAAGCCATTGACTGCAAAGGGGGCTGAGAAGCTGCGTCTGGAGTTGCGGCGGCTCAAGACCCAGGATCGGCCGCGCGTCATCCAGGCGATCGCGGAAGCCCGCGCGCACGGCGACCTGAGCGAGAACGCCGAGTACCACGCCGCCCGCGAGCAGCAGGGCTTCATCGAGGGGCGCATCAAGCAACTCGAGCACGACCTGTCCCACAGCGAGATCCTCGACGTCGCGCACGCCCCGCAGACCGGCAAGGTCGTGTTCGGCGCGACCGTGCACCTCGAGGACCTCGACGACGGATCCGAGGTGGTGTTCCAGATCGTCGGTGAGCCCGAGGCCGACGTGCGCCTGGGCCTGATCTCGATCACCTCGCCGATCGCGCGGGCGCTGGTCGGCAAGTCGGAGGGCGACGAAGTGGACGTCGCGGTGCCCGGCGGCACGCGGGCGTTCGAGATCGTGGCCGTCCGTTACGTCTGAGCGCCCGGCAGCAGGATACCCGGCAGGTCCGGGTTGCGGCGGTAATACAGCGCCACGTGGCCGATCCGCTGGACGAGCTCAGCCGAGGTGCCGGCGGCCAGCTCCGCAAGGACCCGGTCGCGCTCGTCGCGGTCCCCCACGCGGGCCCGAACCTTCACGAGCTCGTGATCCCGGAGCGCTCGATCGAGCTCCGCGACGACGTTGTCGGTGAGCCCTTTCTGCCCGATCAGCACGATCGGTTCCCGGTCGTGGCCGAGACGGCGGAGGTATTTGCGTTGCGGTTCGGTGAGCATGGGAGGGGTTGGGGGATGGGGGATGGGGGATAGTTTAAGAGCGCAGCAGGCGGCGTGCCGGGTTCGTTGCACCGGCCAGCCACTGAACCCGAACGATCCCACCGCACCTCTTACACTATCCCCCATCCCCATCCCCATCCCCCATCCCCGTCCGCCCCATGCCCAAGCGCTCCAAAAGCTCCGCCCGCTGGCTGGCCGAACACGCGGCCGACCCGTACGTGAAGCGTGCGCACGACGAGGGCTGGCGGTCGCGCGCCGCGTTCAAGCTGGAGGAGATCCAGAAGAGCGACCGGCTGCTGAAGCCGGGGCTGACGGTCGTCGATCTCGGGGCCGCGCCCGGCGGATGGAGCCAGTACGCGGCCCGCCGGCTCGACGGCAAGGGACGGGTCATTGCGCTCGACCTGCTCGACATGCCCGCGATCCCCGGCGTGGAATTCATCCAGGGCGACTTCAACGACGATTCCGTGCTCGGGCAGCTGAACGCGTTGCTCGGGGGCGCCAAGGTCGATCTTGTAATGTCGGACATGGCCCCCAACATGATGGGCATCGCGGACGTCGACCACGACCGCTCGATGCAACTGGTGGAGCTCGCCGAGGCGTTCGCGGCGCAGGCCCTGCGGCCCGGCGGCGACCTGCTGATCAAGGTGTTCCAGGGGCGCGGCTTCCAGCCGCTGGTGGCCCGGCTCCGCAAGAGCTATGAAACCGTGAAGCTGCGCAAGCCGAAAGCATCACGGTCGCGCAGTCCAGAGGTGTACGTTCTGGCACGCGGGTATCGATTGGTGTAGTGTCGACTGAGCGAAATCGGGCGTTGTGGGCCCGGGTTTGCTGCGTCTGGTACCGAGGTTAAAGCATTGAACGATCTGGCCAAGAATGTCGTCCTTTGGATCGTGATTGCCGTCGTGCTCGCGACGGTGGTCAGCAATTTCAGCACGCGCACCAGCACCGTGCAGGAGGTGCCGTACTCGGCGTTCCTCGCGCAGGTCAAGGACGGCTCGGTTTCCCAGGTCACCTTCAGCGGCGACCGGATTACCGGGGTGCGCTCCAGCGGCGACCAGTTCACGGTCTACAACCCGGAGACCGACAACTCCGCGTTGATCGGCACGCTGCAGCAGCACGGCGTCACGTTCGCGGCGGCGCCGCCGGAGCGGCAGTCGTTCCTGATGCAATTGTTCGTCTCGTCGTTCCCGATCCTGCTGCTGATCGGCGTCTGGGTGTACTTCATGCGCCAGATGCAGGGTGGGGCGGGCGGCCGCGGTGCCATGTCGTTCGGCAAGAGCCGTGCGCGGCTGCTGAACGAGGACCAGGTCACGGTCACGTTCGCCGACGTCGCGGGTGTCGACGAGGCCAAGGAGGAGGTCGGCGAGATCGTCGATTTCCTCAAGGACCCGGCCAAGTTCCAGAAGCTCGGCGGCAAGATCCCGCGCGGCGTGCTGATGGTCGGTTCGCCGGGCACCGGCAAGACGCTGCTCGCCAAGGCCATTGCCGGCGAGGCGAAAGTGCCGTTCTTCACGATCTCAGGTTCGGACTTCGTCGAGATGTTCGTGGGTGTCGGCGCATCGCGCGTCCGCGACATGTTCGACCAGGCGAAGAAGCACGCGCCCTGCATCATTTTTATCGACGAGATAGACGCGGTCGGCCGCCATCGCGGCGCGGGCCTGGGCGGCGGTCACGACGAGCGCGAACAGACGCTGAACCAGTTGCTGGTCGAGATGGACGGCTTCGAGGGCAACGAGGGCGTCATCGTCATCGCTGCCACCAACCGGCCCGACGTGCTCGACCCGGCACTGCTGCGCCCGGGCCGCTTCGACCGCCAGGTGGTCGTGCCGCTTCCCGACGTGCGCGGCCGCGAGCAGATCCTCAAGGTCCACATGCGCAAGCTGCCGCTGGCCGAGGACGTCAAGCCCTCGATCATTGCCCGCGGCACGCCCGGTTTCTCGGGCGCCGACCTCGCCAACCTCGTCAACGAGGCCGCGCTGTTCGCGGCGCGCGCCAACCGGCGTACCGTGTCGATGGACGAGTTCGAGCGCGCCAAGGACAAGATCATGATGGGCGCCGAGCGCAAGTCCATGGTCATGGACGAGAACGAGAAGAAGCTCACCGCGTACCACGAGGCGGGCCACGCGATCGTGGGCCTGAACGTGCCGGATCACGACCCGGTCTACAAGGTCTCGATCATCCCGCGCGGCCGCGCGCTCGGCATCACGATGTTCCTGCCCGAGACGGACCGTTACAGCACCAGCAAGCGGCGGCTCGAGAGTCGCATCGCGACGCTGTTCGGCGGCCGTGTCGCCGAAGAAATCATCTTCGGGCCCGAGTACGTCACCACGGGTGCGTCGAATGACATCGAGCGCGCGACCGAGATCTCCCGCAACATGGTCACCAAGTGGGGCCTGTCGGACCGGCTCGGCACGCTGACGTACGCCGAGGAAGACGGCGAGGTGTTCCTCGGCCGCTCGGTGACGCAACACAAGCAGGTCGGCGACAAGACGCGCGACGCGATCGACGAGGAAGTGCGCCGGGTGATCGACGACAACTACCGCCGTGCCAAGGACATTCTCGAGCGCGAGATCGACAAGCTGCACAAGATGGCCGACGCGTTGATGAAGTACGAGACCATCGACGAGCACCAGATCAAGGACATCATGCAGGGTCTCGAGCCGCGTCCGCCCGAAGACTGGGAAGACCGCGACCTGCCGAGCTCCGGCAACAAGCCGCGCGAGCGGCGCGACGGCGAGGCCCCGACGGGGCGTCCGGCGCCGCAGCACTGACGCATCGTCCAAGCGCCCGGCCCAGCCGGGCGCTTCGTTTCGACCCATGCAAGCTCCGCTGAAGCTCGTCTGTCGCGACACCGTGCTCGATCTCGCCGAGCCCGTCGTGATGGGTATCCTGAACGTGACGCCCGACTCGTTCTCCGACGGCGGCCGACATGCCGACATCGATGCGGCCGTGCAGTGGGCGCTCCAGATGGCGGCGGAGGGCGCAGCCATCATCGACGTGGGCGGTGAGTCCACCCGGCCCGGGGCTGCGCCGGTCGATCTCGAGGACGAACTCGCGCGCGTCGTGCCCGTCATCGAGCGACTCGCCCGCCGGGCCGGCGTCCCGATCTCGGTCGACACCACCAAGCCCGAGGTCATGCGTGCCGCTGTCGCCGCCGGTGCGTGCCTGATCAACGACGTCCGCGCGCTGCGGGCGCCGGGCGCGATTGCGGCCGCCGCGGAGGCTGGCGCGGGCGTCTGCCTGATGCACATGCGCGGGGAGCCGCGAACGATGCAGGTCGACCCGCACTACCGGTCGGTCGTCGAGGAAGTTCGGGACGACCTCCGGGGACGAATCGCGGCCTGCGAGGCTGCCGGCATCCCACGCGAGCGGATCTGCGTCGACCCGGGCATCGGCTTCGGCAAGCGTCCGGAACACAACCTGGCGCTGCTCGCGGCACTCGATCGGCTCGCCGACCCCGGAATCCCGGTACTGGTCGGCGTTTCGCGCAAGTCGCTCCTCGGTATCATCACGGGCCGGCCCACCGGCGAGCGGCTGGCGGGCAGCGTCGCGCTTGCGGCGCTCAGCGTGATGCGGGGCGCGGCGATCATCCGTGCCCACGACGTGGCGGCGACCGTGGATGCAGTCAAGGTGGCGAGCGCGCTCCGGCGGGCCGCGGCCGGAGGGAGTTGACGATGGCCCGTAGATTCTTCGGTACGGATGGCGTGCGTGGCCGCGTGGGCGAGCACCCGATGACGGTCGAATTCGCGCTGCGCCTCGCCAGCGCCGCGGCGCGCGTTCTGGCGCCGAACGGCGGCACCGCGCTCGTCGGCAAGGACACGCGCCTGTCCGGCTACATGTTCGAGGCCGCGCTCGAAGCGGGTTTCGTGGCCGCGGGCGTGGACGCGAACCTGATCGGCCCGCTGCCGACGCCGGGCATCGCCTACCTGACGCAGCACTTCGGCTGTCGTTTCGGCGTGGTGATCAGCGCCTCCCACAATCTTTACGAAGACAACGGCATCAAGTTCTTCGATTCGGCCGGCAGCAAGCTTTCCGACGACGTCGAGGAGCAGATCGAGCAGCTGCTCGACGAGCCGGCCCTGACGCGCGAATCGATCTCGCTCGGCCGTGCCACGCGTGTCGACAAGTCGCGTGGTATCTACCAGAACTTTTGCGCTTCGACGATGCCTGCTGGTATCGATCTCACCGGGCTCAAGGTCGTCATCGACTGCGCGCACGGCGCGGCCTACAAGGTCGCGCCGCGGGTGTTGACCGACCTCGGCGCCGAGATCATCCCGATCGGCTGCTCACCAAATGGCCGCAACATCAACCTGCGCTGCGGCTCGACGGCCCCCGAGCTATTGCAGCTCACCGTGTCCGGCGTCGGTGCCGACGTCGGCATCGCGCTCGATGGTGACGGAGACCGGCTCGTCATGGTCGATCACCTCGGCCGCCTCGTGGACGGCGATCGGCTGCTGTACGTGATCGCCCGGGACCGCCACAGCCAGGGCGAACTGAAGGGGCCCGTGGTGGGTACCGTGATGAGCAACCTCGGCCTCGAGCAGTCCTTGCAGGCCGATGGCATCCCGTTCCTGCGCGCCGCCGTCGGTGACCGCTACGTCCTCGCGATGCTGCGTGAGCACGGCGGCGTGCTCGGGGGCGAGACGTCCGGACACCTGCTCTGTCTCGATCGCACGACGACCGGCGACGGCCTCGTGAGCGCGCTGCAGGTGCTTGCGGTCATGAAGCGGACGGGGCGGCCGCTCGCGGAACTCGCGGCCGGCATGCCCCAGTTCCCCCAGGTCATGGTCAACGTGCGGGTTCGCGAGCGGATCGACCCGCGCCAGTCGCCGGCGATCCAGGCTGCCGTGAGTCGCGTCGAGGCGGCCCTGGGCCGCACCGGTCGAGTGGTGCTGAGGGCCTCAGGGACCGAACCCCTGATCCGCGTGATGGTCGAAGGCGAGGACGAAGCGGTCGTCACCCGGCACGCGAACGAGCTGGCGGAGACGGTCCGCCAGTCCGTCTGAGGCGCAGCGGCCGAATTGCATTCCCGCCGACCCGCCGCTAAGATCGCGCGCCTTTCGCGGACCGCCCCCATGGCTGGAGACGGCCGGTTGGACGGTGGAGAGCCGAATGCGTAAGCCCCTGGTCGCTGGAAACTGGAAGATGCACGGCTCCCGGGCCGAGAACGCGCAGCTGGTGCGTTCGCTGCTCGACCTGCTCCGTCCGGATGGCCGGTCGGAAGTCCTGCTGTGCCCGCCCTTCGTGTACCTGTGGGAGATCGAGCGCCTGTTGAAGGACAGCGACGTAGCGCTGGGCGCCCAATCGCTGTGCGCCGAGGCGCAAGGCGCGTTCACCGGCGAGGTGTCGGGGACGATGCTGCGCGACGTCGGTTGCCGCTATGTGCTGGTCGGCCATTCCGAGCGCCGCCAGCTCTTTGGCGAACAGGACGCGCTGGTGGCGCGCAAGTTCATGGCAGCGCAGGCGCACGGGCTCACCCCGGTGCTTTGCGTCGGCGAGACGCTCGAGGAGCGCGAAGCCGGGCGGACCGGCGACGTCGTCTTCCGGCAGCTCGACGCAGTGCTGGCCGTGAGCGGCATTGCAGCATTCGACAGCGCGGTCGTGGCCTATGAGCCGGTCTGGGCCATCGGCACGGGCCGCAACGCGACGCCAGAGCAGGCGCAGGACGTGCACGCCTCGATCCGCGGCAAGTTGGCGGCGCTGGATGCTATAATCGGCGGATCTGTGAGGATCCTGTACGGCGGCAGCGTCAAGGCCTCGAACGCACGGGAGCTCTTCGCGATGGCGGACATCGACGGCGGCCTCGTCGGCGGTGCCTCGCTCAAGGCAGAAGAGTTCGCGCAGATCTGCGCGGCCGCGGATTGACAACGGAGACATCGGGCACATGAGCTGGGTACAAACGCTGGCGGTCGTTTTTCACGTGCTGCTGGCGGCATCGATCATCGGGCTGGTGCTGTTGCAGCGCGGCCGCGGTGCAGACGCCGGCGCCGGTTTTGGCGCGGGTGCCTCGGGCACGGTTTTCGGTGCGCGCGGCTCGGGTTCGTTCATGTCGCGCACGACGGCCATCCTGGCCACGCTGTTCTTCATCACCAGCCTCGGGCTGTCCTACCTGCTCAGTCGCGGCACGGCGCCCACCAGCGTCGTCGATCGCGTCCAGACCGAGCAGACGGTTCCGGCGCCCACGGCTCCTGCCCCGGGCATGCTGCCGAGCATACCCGAGCCCGCACCGACGACTGCGCCGCCCGCCGTGACGCCGGAACCGGCGCCTGCGCCCGCGGGTCAATAAGGGCGCGCGACTGACACGATTGCGGATGTGGTGGAATTGGTAGACACGCTAGCTTGAGGGGTTAGTGCCGCAAGGCGTGAGAGTTCGAGTCTCTCCATCCGCACCAGACCGAAAACAGGCGAACCTCCGGGTTCGCCTTTTTCTTTTCGCCACCTTACTGCGCCGCAGCACTCCCTGTTAGAATTTGCGGCCCGTCGAGGCTGCTGAACCGGAGCTGCATCGCGCGATGCTCGCAGAGTACCTGCCGATCCTGATTTTCCTCGCGGTCGCCGGCGCGATCGGCACGCTGCTGCTCGTGCTCGGCTTCGTACTCGGGCCGCGCCGCCCCGACCCCGAAAAGCTCTCCGCCTACGAGTGCGGCTTCGAGGCTTTCGAGGATTCGCGCATGAAATTCGACGTGCGCTACTACCTCGTCGCGATCCTGTTCATCGTCTTCGACCTCGAAATCGCGTTCCTCTTCCCGTGGGCGGTCGCGCTCGACTCGGTCGGCATCGTCGCGCTCGCCGCGATGGGCGTCTTCCTGCTGGTGCTCGTGGTCGGCTTCATCTACGAGTGGAAGAAAGGGGCCCTGGAATGGGACTAGAAGCCTCCGAGCTGCCCGAGCGCGGCTTCGTCACGACGACGGTCGACGCGGTCATGAACTGGGCCCGCACGGGCTCGATGTGGCCGATGACTTTCGGGCTCGCCTGCTGCGCGGTCGAGATGATGCACGCGGGCGCCGCGCGCTACGATCTCGACCGTTTCGGCATCGTCTTTCGCCCGAGCCCGCGCCAGTCCGACGTGATGATCGTGGCGGGCACGCTCGTGAACAAGATGGCCCCGGCGTTGCGCAAGGTCTACGACCAGATGCCCGAGCCGCGCTGGGTGATCTCGATGGGCTCCTGCGCGAATGGCGGCGGCTATTACCACTATTCGTACGCGGTCGTGCGCGGCTGCGACCGCATCGTCCCTGTGGATGTCTACGTGCCCGGATGCCCGCCGACGGCCGAGGCGCTGCTGTACGGGATCCTGCAGTTGCAGAAGAAGATCCACCGCACCCAGACGATTGCCCGCTGAGCGAACCATGAGCGACGCGCTGGAAAATCAGGCCGCGACACTGCTGGCACGTTTCGGGAGCGCCCTGGAGCGGGTGCCGTCGCGCTGCGGTGAGCTCACCTTCGAGGTGCCGGCGTCGCAGTTGCTCGTCGTCTGCCGCGCGCTGCGCGACGAGCCCGACTGGAGCTTCGAGCAACTGGTCGATCTCACCGGCGTCGATTACCTCGACTACGGTCGCGCCGAGTGGAAGACCGAATCCGCGTCGTACAGTGGCTTCAGCCGTGGTCGATCGGTCTACCTCTCCCGCTACGCCGAAGCGGGCGGCGGCGAGGGGACCGAACGCCGGTTCGCCGTCGTCTACCACCTGCTGTCGGTCACCCGCAATCGCCGCCTGCGGCTGCGTTGCTGGTGCGAGGACGCCGAGCCGCCGATGCTCGACTCGGTCGAGCGCATCTGGAAGGCGGCTGACTGGTACGAGCGCGAGGCGTTCGACCTGTTCGGCATCCTGTTCCGCGGCCACCCCGACCTGCGCCGGCTGCTGACGGACTACGGCTTCGTCGGGCACCCGTTCCGCAAGGATTTCCCGCTGATCGGCAACGTCGAGGTCCGTTACGACCCGGCGAAGGGTCGCGTCGTCTACGAGCCGGTCAGCATCGCGCCGCGCACGCTGGTGCCGCGCGTGATCCGCGAAGACAACCGTTACGACGCGGCCTTGAAGGATCCCCCGCGCCATGGCTGAGATCCGCAGCTACACGATGAATTTCGGGCCGCAGCATCCCGCGGCGCACGGCGTACTGCGCCTGGTGCTCGAGATGGACGGCGAGGTCGTGCAGAAGGCCGACCCGCACATCGGCCTGCTGCACCGCGCCACGGAGAAGCTCGCCGAGTCGAAGCCGTTCAACCAGTCGATCGGCTACATGGATCGCCTCGACTACGTCTCGATGATGTGCAACGAGCACGCCTACGTGATGGCGATCGAGAAGCTGCTCGGCGTCGAGGTGCCGCTGCGCGCGCAGTACATCCGCGTCATGTTCGACGAGATCACGCGCATCCTGAACCACCTGATGTGGCTCGGCGCGCACGGCCTCGACATCGGCGCGATGACGATGTTCCTGTACTGCTTCCGCGAGCGCGAAGACCTGATGGACTGCTACGAGGCGGTCTCGGGCACGCGCATGCACGCGACCTACTACCGGCCGGGCGGCGTGTACCGCGACCTGCCCGACTCGATGCCCAAGTACCAGGCCTCGCGCTGGAAGTCGCAGAAGGACGTCGACCGCCTGAACGAGAAGCGCTCGGGCTCGATGCTCGACTTCATCGACGACTTCACGAGCCGATTCCCGGCCTGCGTGGACGAGTACGAGATGCTGCTCACGGACAACCGCATCTGGAAGCAGCGCACCGTCAACATCGGTGTCGTGACGCCCGAGCGCGCGCTCAACCTGGGCTTCACGGGCCCGATGCTGCGCGGCTCCGGAATCGCCTGGGACCTGCGCAAGAAGCAGCCTTACGACGTCTACGGGCTGCTGGACTTCGACATTCCGGTGGGCGTGAACGGCGACTGCTACGACCGCTACCTGGTGCGCGTCGAGGAGATGCGCCAGTCGAACCGCATCGTCAAGCAGTGCGTCGACTGGCTGCGCAGCAATCCGGGCCCGGTCATGGTCGGCGACCACAAGATCGTCCCGCCCACGCGCGAGCAGATGAAGGGCGACATGGAATCCTTGATCCATCACTTCAAGCTGTTCACCGAGGGCTACTGCGTGCCGGAAGGCGAGTCGTACGCGGCCGTCGAGGCGCCCAAGGGCGAGTTCGGCATTTACCTGGTCTCGGACGGCGCCAACAAGCCGTATCGCCTGAAGTGCCGTGCGCCGGGCTTTCCTCACCTCGCGGCGCTCGACGAAATGGTGCAGGGCCACATGCTGGCCGACGTGGTCGCCGTGATCGGCACCGCGGACATCGTGTTCGGGGAGATCGACCGGTGAGCGAGCCCACCCACGCGCCGGGCGGCGAGTTGCTGTCGCAGCACGTCCGCGAGGAGATCGACCACTGGGTCGCGAAGTTCCCGCCGGAGCGCAAGCGCTCGGCGGTGATCGCCGCGCTGCACGCTGTGCAACACGAAAATGGCTTCCTGACCCAGGAGACCATGGACGCCGTCGCCGCGTACCTCGGCCTGCCGCCGATCCAGGTCTACGAGGTCGCGAGCTTCTACTCGATGTTCGAGACGAAGCCCGTCGGCCGCCACCACATCTCGGTTTGCACCAACATCTCCTGCATGCTGTGCGGCGGCGAGCAGCTGCTCGCGCACGTCGAGCGCCGCCTCGGCGTCAAGGTGGGCGAGAGCACGCCGGATGGCCGCTTCTTCCTGAAGGCGGAAGAGGAGTGCCTCGCGGCCTGCAACGGCGCGCCGATGATGATGGTGGACCACGTGTACTACGAGAACCTGACGCCAGAGAAGGTCGACAGGATCCTGGACGAGCACAAGTAGGGCCCCGCCGTGAGCGACTGGACCGACCGCATGAACCTCGTCTGCTTCGAGCCGCTCAAATACGAGCGGCCGTGGGAGCTCGAGACGTATCGGAAGATCGGCGGTTACGAGGCCTGGCAGAAGATCCTGGCCGAGCGGACGCCGCGCGAGCAGGTCATCGAGATGGTCAAGGCCTCGGGACTGCGCGGCCGCGGCGGCGCCGGCTTCCCGACGGGACTCAAGTGGTCGTTCATGCCGCGCAATGCGCCGGTGCAGAAGTACGTCGTCTGCAACTCCGACGAGAGCGAGCCCGGCACCTGCCACGATCGCGACATCCTGCGCTACAACCCGCACGCGCTGATCGAAGGCATGGCGATCGGCGGCTATGCGATGGGCGCCACGGTCGGCTACAACTACATCCGCGGCGAATTCATGGCCGAGCCCGTGCCGCGTTTCGAGGCGGCGCTGGAGGAGGCCTATGCGGCGGGGCTGCTCGGCAGGAACCTGCAGGGGTCCGGCGTCGACTTCGACCTCTACACGTTCGTCGGCGCCGGCGCCTACATCTGCGGCGAGGAAACGGCGCTGCTCGAGTCGCTCGAGGGCAAGCAGGGCAAGCCGCGCTTCAAGCCGCCGTTCCCCGCGAACTTCGGGCTGTACGGCAAGCCCACGACGATCAACAACGCGCAGAGTTTCGCGTCGGTGCCGACGATCCTGCGCAAGGGCCCGGAGTGGTTCGCCGGCCTCGGCCCCGTGAACTCCGGCGGCACGGTGATTTTCTCGGTGTCGGGTCACGTCGAGAAGCCCGGCAACTTCGAGGTACCGCTCGGCATCCCCTTCAAGGATCTGCTCGAGATCGCGGGCGGCGTCCGCGGCGGCCGCAAGTTGAAGGCCGTGATTCCAGGCGGCTCGTCGGTGCCGGTCGTGCCGGGCGACGTGATGCTCGCCGCGAACATGGACTACGACTCGCTCAAGAAGGCCGGCTCGGCCATCGGCTCGGCCGCGGTCATCGTGATGGACGACACGACCGACATGGTGCGCGTGCTCGAGCGCCTGTCGCGCTTCTACTACATGGAATCCTGCGGGCAGTGCACGCCGTGCCGCGAGGGCACGGGCTGGCTGAATCGCACGCTGAAGCGGATCCTCGCGGGCCAGGGACGCAAGGAAGACGTCGACATGCTGGTCAGCGTCGCCAACAACATCGAGGGCCACACGATCTGCGCGCTCGGCGACGCGGCGGCGTGGCCCGTGCAGAGTTTCATCAAGCATTTCCGGCACGAGTTCGAGCACTACGTCGAGCACGGCCACAGCATCGTCGAGGCGCGCGGCCGCGCAGCGTGACGGCATGAGCGAAGACCTGGTCAACATCGAAGTCGACGGCGTGGCGGTCAAGGCGCGGAAGGGCGCCATGATCATCCAGGCGACGGACGCGCAGGGCGCCTACGTGCCGCGTTTCTGCTATCACGAGAAGCTGTCGATCGCCGCCAACTGCCGGATGTGCCTCGTCGAGGTCGAGAAGGCCCCGAAGCCGCTGCCCGCCTGCGCCACGCCGGTCGCGGAGGGCATGAAGATCTTCACCAAGTCGCCACGGGCCATCGCGGCCCAGAAGGCGACGATGGAGTTCCTGCTGATCAACCACCCGCTCGACTGCCCGATCTGCGACCAGGGCGGCGAGTGCGAGCTGCAGGACCTCGCAATGGGCTTCGGCCGCGACATCGCGCGCTACACGGAGCGCAAGCGCGTCGTGAGGGACCAGAACCTCGGCCCGCTGATCTCGACGGACATGACGCGCTGCATCCACTGCACGCGCTGCGTCCGCTTCGGCCAGGAGATTGCGGGCATCCAGGAACTCGGTACGGTGGGTCGTGGCGACCGCATGCAGATCTCGACGTACATCGAGCAGAGCGTCGACCACGAGCTGTCCGGAAACATCATCGACCTGTGCCCGGTCGGTGCGCTGAACAACAAGGCCTACCGTTACCGCGCGCGTGCCTGGGAAATGACGCAGCACCCGCTCGTCTCGCCGCACGACTGCGCGGGCACGAACCTCCACGGCCACGTGCTGCGCGGCCGGCTGATGCGCGTCGTGCCGCGTGCCAACGAGGCCATCAACGAGACCTGGATCGCGGATCGCGATCGCTACAGCTGCGAAGGCCTCTACGTCGACGATCGCGCGGGCAAGCCGATGGTCAAGGAGGGCGGCACCTGGCGCGAAGTCGACTGGGAATCGGCGCTGGAGGCTGCGGCGGCCGGCCTGCAGAAAGTCGTACGCGAGCACGGTGCGGGCCAGGTCGGCATGCTCGTGTCCCCTGCAGCGTCGCTCGAGGAAGGCTACCTCGCGGCGCGCGTTGCCCGCGGGCTCGGCTCGGAGAACGTCGATCACCGGCTGCGTCGCGTCGATTTCCGCGACCAGGCGGGGGATCCATTCGCGCCGAAGCTCGGTTGCAGCATTGCGGAGCTCGAGCAGGCGTCGGCGCTGTTGCTGGTGGGCTCCAGCCTGCGCCAGGACGTGCCGATCATCGCGCACCGGGTTCGCAAAGGCGTCCTGCGTCGCGGCACGCGGGTGGCGTTCGTCAATCCGCAGCCGATCGACGTCTTGTTCCCGGTCGAGGCGCAGCTGACCAGCAACGGCTACGGGATGGCCCAGCACCTCGCGGCGATCCTGGCCGCGGCGGCGCGCACGTCCGGAAGCCCTTTGCCGGCCGCGGTTGGCCCGGCGCTCGAAGGCATCGTGCCGAATTCCGAGCACGAGGCTGTCGCGAGGATGCTCACCGAAGGCGAGCTGCGCGTGATCCTGCTCGGAGCGCTGGCGGAGCGGCACGTCGCCTACTCGGAGATCCGGGCCCTCGCAGCCGCGCTCGCCACGATCACGGGCGCGCGGCTCGGGTTCCTGCCCGAGGGTGCCAATGCCGTCGGCGCGTCGCTGGCCGGCGTGACGCCCCATCGCGGCGCGGGCGGCCGTGCAGTGGCAAAACCGGGCCTGGCTGCCGCCGAAATGATCGCTGCCCGCCTGCGCGCGTACGTGCTGGTGGGAGGCATCGAGACCGAGGACCTGCCGCCATCGTTCGGCGTCGAGAACGCACTGCGGGGCGCCGATTGCGTCGTGGCGCTGA
>Ga0209391_10000506_pt1 | contig 18438 bp, 18 predicted proteins | sample PPLLak3March2015_FD_187246 | JGI IMG/M metagenome (GOLD analysis project Ga0209391, IMG submission 187246) | Freshwater sediment microbial communities from Prairie Pothole Lake near Jamestown, North Dakota, USA - PPLs Lake P7 Core (1) Depth... | ecosystem: Environmental > Aquatic > Freshwater >...
ACGGGCCGGCCGCGGGGCTCTGCGTCAGCGCGGGCGGCCGGCCACGTCCTGGGCCACCAGGCCGGCGGCGTCTTCGGCGATCAGCGGCCAGAACGGGTTGCTGCGCAAGCGCGTCAGCGAGCCCAGCGAGATGGTGATGGCGCCGTTCTCGCCCCTCAGCAACCACGAACCGATACTCGGGATGCCGTTGCGGCCGCTGCCTGGCAGGAAGCCGTAGACCGGGTCGTCCGCCGGGAAGGGCAGTGCCACGTGGCCCAGCGAGACCAGGTTCGCCGGCCAGTCGAGCGCGGTGGCCTGCTGCTGCACGCTGCCGTCGGGGGCAAGGCGCCTCACGTCGACTCGCGGCCCCCGGGCCTGGGCGTTGCTGACGATGTCCAGCATGTAGCCGCGCGGCGAGCGCTCGAGCCGGTCGATCAACTGGTGCGCGGCCGGCCGCGCCACGCCGCCGAGCTCGGGCTGACGGTTCAGGTCGAACATCACCAGCCGGTGCGCCGGGCCCTGCAGCCGCGCGTAGACCTGGTCGACCAGGCCGGTGGATCCGACCGTGGAATCGACCACCGACTGCCAGCTGACCACCGGCGCCAGCTGCGCCAGGTGGCCGCTGCGCTGCGCCGCCTCCAGCGATCGCTGCAGCGCCCGCGTGGCGCGGTTGATCTGCCGCGAGGCGTTGACCGGGAAGGAGTTGAACTTGTACGGGTCGAACTCCGGGTCGATCGCCTGCCAGCGCGCCTTGTCCAGCACCGGCACCGGCACCACCGTGAAGATGTCGATGATCTCCGCCAGCGCGGCCACGCGGGTGAGCGAGATGGCCGGCGAGACCATGAACACCCGGTCCGGCCGGCGCAGCCCGGGATCCTGCAACGCATCCAGCCCGTACTGCAGCGTCAGCGTGGCGCCGGAGGAGTAGCCCCCGATGTAGAAGCGCTGCCCGGGGCCGGCCCGCGAGGCCACGTCGCGCGCGGCCAGCCGCACCGCGGCGGTCCAGTCCGCCACCGTCATCGTGGACATCATCGACGGCAGCGTGCCGTGGCCGGGCAGGCGCAGCACCGTGACATCGACGCCGCGGGCATGCAGTGCCCGCGCCATCGCATGCATCGAATAGGGCGAGTCGGTCAGTCCGTGCACCAGCAACGCCTGCGCCACCGGCTGCGCCTGCTCGAGCCGGAAGGAACGGTTGAAGGGTGCCCCGTCGACCAGCCGATGCAGCCAGCCATTGCGGTTGAAGCGGCTGTTGCGCAGGCTCTCGTTGGCCTGCGACGCGCAGTCGCCGGCCGTACCCGCATCGGCGGACGCAGCCTCGATGCGCAGGCACACCGGGTCGATGCCTTCCCGCATCCAGCCGTCGGTCTTGGCCTGAAGCTCGGCGAAGAGCCGTTCCTCGAGCTGTCGGTAGCCGGCGAAATCCAGCTGCCGGTGCCTCGAGGCACTGAATTCGTTGCGCAGCAACTCGGTGTGCCAGGGCTGCAGTGGCGGCAAGGCGCTCACCGCGAACAACGTGAAACCCAGCGCCAGCGTGAGCGCCAGGATCAGCAGCAGCAAGGCTGCGCGCAGCGCCCCGCGCAGCAGCCTGCGGCGCAGGAGGGCCGCAAGCCCGCTCACGGGCTGGACCGGGCGCGCGGCACGGGCCGCCGCGTGAAGGTCTGCACAGGCGCCGCAGCCATGACCGGAGCAGGCTTCAGCCCGGCCGGGGCGGCGCTGCGGCGACCTCGCGCGCGAGTTCGCTGCGGCTGCGGTAATGCGGCACGCGGTCGACGCGGCGCTTCAGCGCCTGCCAGGTGCTGAAGCTGCCGGCCACCTCGTCCTTCCAGTAGCGGTCGGCCAGCGCGATGTTGCGCTCCAGGTCGAGCTCGAAGGCGGCCTTCGATGCGGCATCGGCAAAGATGAACACGCGGCCCTGCACCGCCAGCCATACCGTCGGGTCGCCCGGCTCGGGAATCGCGAAGACGACGCCGGTGGCGTCGAAGCCGTGATACGCGGGCTGGTAGCGCGCCGGCTCGCCGCGGAACGCCGCAAGATGCTCGGGGCTGCTGAACTGGTAGGTGGCGCCCTCGTAGGTGGTGCTGAACTGCCGCAGCCCCGGCACGGCCCGCCCCTGCGAGGCGTAGGCCACCACGTCGTAGCCGCGCAGCACGAGCCGGGGCTCGTCGCCATCGCGCACGGCATTCACCGGCCGCATCGGCGACGAGGGGTTCTGCGCCACCATCGTGTTGCAGCCGGCCAGCAGACCGACGGCCAGCAGCGGGAGCCAGAATCGGCGCATTCGCCGACCCGTGGGCCTGCTCAACGCGTGGCCAGCGGTGGGACGTTGCGCGCCGGCGAGCCGACGTACAACTGCCGCGGGCGACCGATCTTGTATTCCGGATCGCCGATCATCTCGTTGAGCTGCGCCATCCAGCCGACGGTACGCGCCAGCGCGAAGACCGCGGTGAACAGGCTGACCGGAATGCCGATGGCACGCTGCACGATGCCGGAGTAGTAGTCGACGTTGGGGTACAGCTTGCGGCTGACGAAGTAATCGTCCTCCAGCGCGATCTTCTCCAGCGCCATCGCCAGCTTGAACAGCGGATCGTCGTGCAGGCCCAGTGCGCCCAGCACCTCGTGGCAGGTCTCGCGCATCAGCTTGGCGCGCGGGTCGTAGTTCTTGTAGACCCGGTGGCCGAAGCCCATCAGCTTGACCTTGGAGTCCTTGTCCTTCACCTGCTTGACGAACTCGCCTATCTTCTCGACGCCGCCCATCTTCTGGATGTCCTCGAGCATGTTCAGGCAGGCCTCGTTGGCACCGCCGTGCGCCGGGCCCCACAGGCAGGCGACGCCGGCGGCAATGGCGGCAAACGGGTTGGTGCCCGAGCTGCCGCACAGGCGCACGGTGGAGGTGCTGGCGTTCTGCTCGTGGTCGGCGTGCAGGATGAAGATGCGGTCCATCGCCCGCACGAGCACGTCGTTCGGCACGTAGTCCTCGCACGGCGTGGCGAACATCATGCGCATGAAGTTGCCGGCGTAGCTGAGCTCGTTACGCGGGTAGATGTAGGGCTGGCCGACGCCGTACTTGTAGGCCATGGCCACCAGCGTGGGCATCTTGGCGATCAACCTGATCGCCGCGACCTCGCGGTGACGCGGGTTGTTGATGTCGGTGCTGTCGTGATAGAAGGCCGACAGCGCGCCCACCAGCCCGGTCATCACCGCCATCGGGTGCGCGTCGCGACGGAAGCCGCGCAGGAAGAACTGCATCTGCTCGTTGACCATCGTGTGGTTGTTGACCAGCTTGTGGAAGGTCTTCTGCTGCTCGGCATCGGGCAGCTCGCCGTACAGCAGCAGGTAGCAGGTGTCGAGGAAGTCGCACTGCGTGGCCAGCTGCTCGATCGGGTACCCGCGGTACAGCAGTTCACCCTTGTCGCCGTCGATGTAGGTGATGGTCGAGTTGCAGGACGCGGTGCTGAGGAAGCCCGGGTCGTAGGTGAACTTGCCGGTCTGCGCATACAGCTTGCGGATGTCGATCACGTCCGGGCCGATGCTGCCCTTGTAGATCGGCAGGTCCATCGTCGGGCTGCCGTCGGAGAACGACAACGTGGCTTTCACATCGGAAGGGGTCATCATGGCGTGGTTCCTCGGGTAGATGGCGACGGCGCCGGACGGCGCATCAATGACAGCACTTCGGCGACCTCGGGCCGGTCCAGCGCGGACGACAGCTCGCTGCGCCGCAGCAGCAGGTCGAGAAGGTCGTTGTCGGACAGGTCCATCAGGCATTGCAGACCGCGCGCCCGGCGCATGCTCAGGCCCGCGCCGTGCTCGTCGAAGAAACGCTGGATGAACAGATCGTTCTCGAGCAGACCCCGGCGGCACGCCCATTTCAGGCGGCTCAATCCGCGTTCATCGAGCTGGACATCGCCGTCTGGCATGGCCGTATCCGCAGTGCTGAAGCCCTAGATTGTGCGGCGCACAATCATTTCTTTGATCTTGCCAATAGCGCGCGTCGGATTCAAGCCCTTTGGGCAGACATCGACGCAATTCATGATCGTGTGGCAGCGGAACAACCGGTAGGGATCCTCCAGGTTGTCCAGCCGCTCGGCGGTGGCCTGGTCGCGGCTGTCGGCGATGAAGCGGTAGGCCTGCAGCAGCCCGGCCGGGCCGACGAACTTGTCCGGGTTCCACCAGAAGCTCGGGCAGCTGGTCGAGCAGCTGGCGCACAGGATGCACTCGTAAAGGCCGTTGAGCTCGTCGCGTTCCTCGGGCGACTGCAGCCGCTCCTTCTCGGGCGGCTGCGTCTCGTTGACCAGGTACGGCTTGATCGAGTGGTACTGGGCGAAGAACTGCGTCATGTCGACGATCAGGTCGCGGATCACCGGCAGCCCGGGCAGCGGCTTGAGCACGATCGTCCCCGGCAGCGTGCGCATGTTGGTCAGGCAGGCCAGTCCGTTCTTGCCGTTGATGTTCATGGCGTCCGAGCCGCACACCCCTTCGCGGCAGGAGCGGCGGAAGCTCAGGGACGGATCCACCGCCTTGAGCTTCATCAGCGCGTCGAGCAGCATGCGCTCGGAGCCGTCGAGCTCCACCTGCAGCGTCTGCATGTAGGGCTTGGCGTCCTTGTCCGGGTCGTAGCGGTAGAGCTGGAAGGTGCGTTGCGTCATGGCGGGGCTCGGTTGGGGCCTGCGGTGCTTGGGGCGTGCCGGGGATTGCCTAGAAGGTGCGCACCTTGGGCGGCACGCTGTCCACCGTCAGCGGCTTCAGCTGCACCGGCTTGTACTCGAGCCGGTCGCCTTTGGAGTACCACAGGGTGTGCTTCATCCAGTCGCGGTCGTTGCGGCCGAGCGGAAACTCGGGGCTGTCGGCGTAGTCGTCGACGGTGTGCGCACCACGGCTCTCGCGCCGCGCCGCGGCCGAGACCATCGTGGCGCGCGCCGATTCGATCAGGTTCTCGACCTCGAGCGCCTCGATTCGCGCGGTGTTGAAGACCTGGCTCTTGTCCTTGAGGGTGATGGCCTTGACGCGCTCGGCCAGCGCGGCGATCTTGGCCACGCCTTCGTCCATGCTGGCCTGGGTACGGAACACGCCGGCATGCTTCTGCATCGTGCCGCGGATGTCGTTGGCCACGTCCTGCGCGTACTCGCCCGAAGTGCTCGCATCCAGACGCGCCAGCCGCGCCAGCGGCAGCTCGGCCGCACCGGCCGGAAGCGGCTTGTGCGTCCGGCTCTTGCCCACGTGGTCGACGATGTGCAGACCGGCCGCGCGGCCAAAGACCAGCAGGTCGAGCAGCGAATTGGTGCCCAGGCGGTTGGCACCGTGCACGCTGACGCAGGAGCATTCGCCCACCGCGTACAAGCCGTTGACGACGCTGTTCGGGTCGCCATTCTTCGGCGCCACCACCTGGCCGTGGATGTTGGTGGGGATGCCGCCCATCTGGTAGTGGATGGTCGGCACCACCGGAATGGCTTCCTTGGTGATGTCGACGTTGGCGAAGTTGTGGCCGATCTCGAAGACGCTGGGCAGGCGCTTCATGATGGTCTCGGCGCCCAGGTGCGTCATGTCGAGCTGGATGTAGTCCTTGTTCGGACCGCAGCCGCGCCCTTCCTTGATCTCCTGGTCCATGCAGCGGCTGACGAAGTCGCGCGGCGCCAGGTCCTTCAGCGTCGGCGCGTAGCGCTCCATGAAGCGCTCGCCGTTGACGTTGCGCAGGATTGCGCCTTCGCCGCGGCAGCCCTCGGTGAGCAGCACCCCGGCGTTGTGCACGCCCGTCGGGTGGAACTGCCAGAACTCCATGTCCTCCAGCGGGATGCCGGCGCGCGCCACCATGCCCAGGCCGTCGCCGGTGTTGATGAAGGCATTGGTGCTGGCGGCGAAGATGCGGCCCGCGCCGCCGGTGGCCAGCAGCGTGGTCTTGGCCTCGAAGATGTGCAGTTCGCCAGTCTCCATCTCCAGCGCGGTGACGCCGACGACGTCGCCGTCCGCGTCGCGGATCAGGTCCAGCGCCATCCATTCGACGAAGAAGTTGGTGCGCGCCTTGACGTTCTGCTGGTAAAGCGTGTGCAGCATCGCGTGGCCGGTGCGGTCGGCCGCGGCGCAGGCGCGCTGCACCGGCTTCTCGCCATAGTTGGCGGTGTGACCGCCGAACGGGCGCTGGTAGATCGTGCCGTCCGGGTTGCGGTCGAAGGGCATGCCGAAGTGTTCGAGCTCGTAGACGACGTTCGGCGCCTCGCGGCACATGAACTCGATCGCATCCTGGTCGCCGAGCCAGTCGCTGCCCTTCACGGTGTCGTAGAAGTGGTAGTGCCAGTTGTCCTCGGACATGTTGCCCAGGCTGGCGCCGATGCCGCCCTGCGCCGCCACGGTGTGCGAGCGCGTCGGGAACACCTTGGACAGCACCGCCACGTTGAGACCGGCGCGCGCCAGCCGCAGCGAAGCCTGCATGCCGGATCCGCCGGCGCCGACGATGACGACGTCGAACCTGCGCTTGGAAATCGAGGGCATGGCCATCTACAGTCTCCAAATGACCTGGACGGCCCAACCGGCACAGCCCAGCAACCAGACGATGGAGAACACCTGCAGCGCCAGGCGCACGCCCGCCGGCTTGACATAGTCCATCCAGATATCGCGCACGCCCACCCAGGCGTGAAAGGCCAGCGACACGATGACGACGAAGGTCAGCACCTTCATCCACTGCGACGCGAAGATGCCGGCCCACTTGTAGTAGCCCATCTGGCCGGGCAGCAGCACCTGCACCAGCAGCACGACCGTGAACAGCGCCATCAGCACTGCGGTGACCCGTTGGCTGAGCCAGTCACGGGTACCGTAGTGCGCGCCGACGACGATGCGCTTGGATCCGAAGTTCGTGCTCATGGGGTTCCCTCAGAACAGGCCGAAGAGCTTCGCGCCCAGCGCCACGGTGAGCAGCGCGCTCAAGGCCAGCGTGACGATCGCGCTGCTGTGGCCCTGCTCCTTGGTGACGCTGTGCGTCATGTCCATCCACAGGTGGCGCACGCCTGCAATGAAGTGGTGCAGGTAGCCCCAGATCAGACCCAGGCACACCAGCTTGACGAACCAGCCCGGCAGGAAGCCGACTCCGGAGCTGAACGCGCTGCTGAAACGGTCGAAGGAGATCTCGCTGGTCAGGCTGTTGTCGAACAGCCAGATGACGAAAGGCAGCAGCAGGAACATCAGCGCACCGCTGACGCGGTGCAGGATCGACACGATGCCCGCGGGAGGGAGCCGGTAGCTGACGATCTGCGCTACGTGGATGTTGCGATAGACCGGGCGTTCCTTCAGCGTGTTGGCCATCTTGTGTCCTGTTTGTTCTTGCCCGCCGTCATCACCACGCCGAGCCCAGCGATTTTATTTCAACCCGCAGGCCTTACAGGAAGCTTGGGGTACTCCGGCCGCGCCGCAGCGCTCAGCTCAGTTCGTTGCGGTAGTAGTGCGTCTCGGTGCGGTAGAGGCCGCGACGCAGTTCCACCGGCCGGTCGGCGTAGGTGAGCGAGCGCCGCTCCACCTGCAGCAGCGGCGCGCCTGCCGCCACGCCCAGCAGCGCCGCCGGCTCCGGGCCGGCGGCCACTGCGCGGATCTGCTCCTCGGCGCGGATCATCTGCACGCCGAACTGCGACTCGAACAGCCCGTACATCGGCCCGCGGTAGGCACTCAGGCGCTCTGCCGTCAGCCCCCTGAAGAGCCGCGCGCTGAGCCAGATGTCGTCCAGCACGACCGGCTGTTCGCCGGAGAGCAGCAGCCGGCGCAGCAGCAGCACCGCGTCGCCGACCTTCAGGTCGAGAGCGCGGGCAACCTCGGCGCTGGCACGCAGGCGCCGGAAATCGATGAACCGCCGCTGCATGGTCTCGCGCGGGCCGCGGTCGGGCATCAGGCGCAGGAAGCGGTACTGCACCTGGGCCTCGGCGTGCGTGGCCACGAAGGTGCCCTTGCCCTGACGCCGTACCAGCAGGCCCTCGGCCGTCAAGGCGTCCAGCGCCTTGCGCACCGTGCCCTGGCTGACCTTGAAGCGCTGCGCCAGATCGGGCTCGGCCGGCAAGGCCTCTCCAGCCTTCCATTCGCCCAGCGTCAGGCTGCGCGTCAGCAGGCCCTTGATCTGCTGGTAGAGCGGGCTGAACGCCGGCGCCGACGCGTCGGCGGCGCCCTCGGCGCCGGCAGAGAACCGAGCAACGGCAAGCATGCCGGCATTGCAGCACAGCCGCCCTGCGCCGTCCATCAGCAAATGACGTATGTCTTCTATAAGACATAAGAGTGCTGTAAGGCTACGGGTCAACCCTTAAGCCCCTTGCCGCACTGGCCTACACTATTCCATCCATCCGTCGCGGCCGCCTCGGCCCCGCGCAACGACCGACCCACCCCTGAACCACGGAGTTCCCCATGAGCAAGAAGCCCGTCCGCGTGGCCGTCACCGGCGCCGCCGGCCAGATCGGTTATGCCCTGCTGTTCCGCATCGCCTCGGGCGAAATGCTGGGCAAGGACCAGCCGGTGATCCTGCAGCTGCTGGAGATCCCTGACGAGAAGGCGCAGAACGCGCTGAAGGGCGTGATGATGGAGCTGGAAGACTGCGCCTTCCCGCTGCTGGCCGGCATGGAGGCGCACAGCGCGCCCGACACCGCCTTCAAGGACACGCAATACGCACTGCTGGTCGGCGCCCGCCCGCGCGGCCCCGGCATGGAGCGTGCCGACCTGCTGGCCGCCAACGCGCAGATCTTCACCGCGCAAGGCAAGGCGCTGGACAAGGCCGCCAGCCGCGACGTGCGCGTCCTGGTGGTCGGCAACCCGGCCAACACCAACGCCTACATCGCGATGAAGAGCGCACCCTCGCTGGACCGGCGCAACTTCACCGCCATGCTGCGCCTGGACCACAACCGCGCTGCCAGCCAGCTGGCCGCCAAGACCGGCAAGAGCGTGGCCTCGATCAAGAAGCTGGCCGTGTGGGGCAACCACTCGCCCACCATGTACGCCGACTACCGCTTCGCCACCATCGACGGCGCCTCGGTCAAGGACATGATCAACGACCACGCCTGGAACCGTGACGTGTTCCTGCCCACGGTGGGCAAGCGCGGCGCGGCGATCATCGCCGCGCGCGGCCTGTCCTCGGCGGCCAGCGCCGCCAACGCCGCCATCGACCACATGCGCGACTGGGCGCTGGGCACGGGCGGCGAATGGGTGACGATGGGCGTGCCCAGCAACGGCGAGTACGGCATCCCGAAGGACGTGATGTTCGGCTATCCGGTCACCTGCGCCGGCGGCGACTACAAAATAGTAGAAGGCCTGCCGATCGACGCCTTCAGCCAGGAATGCATCAACAAGACCCTGGCCGAGCTGCAGGGCGAGCAGGACGGCGTCAAGCACCTGCTCTGACGCGCGCGCGGGCAGCGATGGCCGACTGGAACCCCGCGCTGTACCGCCGCTTCGAGAGCGAACGCACGCGGCCGGCGATCGAGTTGCTGGCGCGCGTGCCGCTGGCCGAGGCACGCTGCGTGGTCGACCTCGGTTGCGGCCCCGGCAACTCCACCGAACTGCTGGCGGCGCGTTATCCGAACGCCGAGGTCGTCGGCATCGATTCCTCCGAAGCGATGCTGGCCAGCGCCCGCGAGCGCCTGCCTCAGCTGCGCTTCGAGCGCGCCGACGTTGCCGCGTGGCAGCCGGCGCGAGCGCCCGACCTGATCTTCGCCAACGCCGTGCTGCAGTGGGTGCCGAACCACGAGACGCTGCTCCCGCGGCTGTTCGAGCGGCTGGCGCCCTGCGGCGTGCTGGCGGTGCAGATGCCTGACAACCTTGACGAGCCCAGCCACTGCGCGATGCGCGAGCTTGCCGCCCTGCCGCCATGGTCGCCGTGGCTGGCCGAAGCCGCCGCGCTGCGCGAGAAGCCGCTGACCGCCGCGTCCTGCTACGACCTGCTGGCACCGCGGGCGGCGGCTGTCGACGTCTGGCACACGATCTACCGCCACCCGATGGCCACACCCGAGGCCATTGTCGACTGGCTGCGCAGCACCGGGCTGCGCCCGTTCCTGGACGCGCTGCCAGAAGCCGAACGCAACGGCTACCTGAGCGCCTACCGTGCGCGCATCGACGCGGCCTACCCGGCGCGCAGCGACGGCCGCCGGCTGCTGGACTTTCCGCGCCTGTTCATCGTTGCCGCCCGGCCCGCCGCATGAATCCGCCCGTGCATCCGCGCATCGCGCTGTACGACCCGGACGAAGCGCCGGCCTCGGCCCTGCCCGTCTGCGACCACTACAGCGGCGTCGAAGTGCGCATGCGCAAGAGCCTTGAGCTGCAGGCCGAGCTCGGCCCGGTGTTCGACGTCACGCTCGACGGCGAGGACGGCGCACCGGTCGGCGGCGAGCACGAACACGCGCTGCTGATGAGCGAGCTGGTGAACTCGGCCGCCAACCGCTTCGGCCGTGTCGGCATCCGCGTGCCGCCGGTCGGGCACCCGGCCTTCGAGGACATGGTGCACACGGTGGTCGGCCGGGCCGGCGCGCGTGTCGCCTACCTGATGATCCCGAAGCCGCGCGGCCTGGCCGATCTGCAGCGCGCGGTCGATGCCGTCGATGCCGCCAGCCGCGCGGCAGGCCTGGTGCGCAAGATCCCGATGCAGGCGCTGGTCGAGACCCACGGCGCGCTGCGCGAGGTGCAGGCGCTGGCCGCGCATCCGCGTTTCGAATCGCTGTCCTTCGGGCTGATGGACTTTGTCTCCGCGCACCGTGGCGCGATCCCGGCGTCGGCAATGAGCGTCGCCGGCCAGTTCGAGCACCCGCTGGTGCTGCGCGCCAAGCTGGAGATCGCCGCCGCCTGCCACGCCTTCGGCAAGACGCCGTCGCACTGCGTGGTCACCGAGTTCAAGGATCAGCAGGCGCTGCAGCGCGCGGCCGAAACCGCCTCGCGCAAGCTCGGCTACACGCGCATGTGGAGCATCCACCCGACACAGGTGCGGGTGATCGTCGACGCCTTCGCACCCAGCACCGCCGATGTCGATCTCGCCATCGAGATCCTGCTGGCCGCGCAGGCGGCCGGCTGGGCGCCGATACGCCACCGCGACACGCTGCACGACCGCGCCAGCTACAGGTACTTCTGGCATCTACTGCAACGCGCGCACCAGACCTCTTACGCCGGCGGCGCGCAGCTGCCGGCCGAGGTGCATCGGGCGTTCTTCGACGAAGGCGCAGCCTGAGCCGAAGTATGCATCGTTTGGTATGTATAATTTGAGCATACCTGAACGGGAGCCATCGATGGAAGCCACCGTTGCCGAACGCGGCCAGATCACGCTGCCCAAGGCGGTGCGCGACGCGCTAGGCCTGACCAAGGGCACGAGACTGAAGGTCGAGCTCGACGGCGGGCGCATCGTGCTGCGCAAGGACGTGGACGACGCGCTCTCGCGCCTGCGTGGGCGCTTCAAGCTGGCCGAGGGCTTCAAGTCCACCGACGACGCAATGCGCGCGCTGCGCGGCCGCGCGCCGGGTGAGCCGTACCCGCCGCCCGAGGCCGACGAATGATTGCCGTCGACTCGTCGGTGCTGCTCGACGTGCTCACCGAGGACCCCCGCTTTGCCGCCGCTTCGGCCGATGCCATGGGCCTCGCCCTCGGCACGGGCGAGGTCGTGGTCTGCGACGCCGTGGTCGCCGAGGTCCAGGCGATGCTCGCCACCCAGCGCAGCGTGATGGAGACGCTGGCCGAGTTCAGCATCCGCTTCCTGCCCACGACCGAACAGGCCGCCGTGCGCGCCGGGTTCATGCAACGTCGTTTTCGCGATCGCGGCGGCCGGCGCGAGCGCGTGGTGGCCGACTTCCTGATCGGGGCACACGCCTTGCTTCAATGCCAGGCGCTGATTACCCGCGACGCCGGCTTCTTCCGCGACTACTTCAAGGGCTTGAAGGTCATCGTGCCGCAAGCTTGAAACCGCACACTTCCCAGCTCATCCCCGGAGACCTCAGATGCTGCAAGCCTACCGCCAACATGCCGCCGAACGCGCCGCGCTCGGCATCCCGCCGCTGCCGCTGGATGCCAAGCAGGTGGCCGAACTGATCGAGCTGATCAAAGTCCCGCCGGCGGGCGAAGAAGCCTTCCTGATGGAGCTGCTGACCTACCGCGTGCCGCCGGGCGTGGACGATGCGGCCAAGGTCAAGGCAAGCTTCCTGGCCGCCGTGGCGCATGGCGACCTCAAGGTGGGCCTGATCGGCAAGGCAAAGGCCACCGAGCTGCTGGGCACGATGGTCGGCGGCTACAACGTGCACCCGTTGATCGAATTGCTCGACGACGCCGAGGTCGCGGGCGTGGCGGCCGAAGGGTTGAAGAAGACGCTTCTGATGTTCGACTTCTTCAACGACGTCACCGCCAAGGCCAAGGCCGGCAATGCCAAGGCCAAGGAAGTGATGCAGTCCTGGGCCGATGCCGAGTGGTTCACCAGCCGCCCCGAGGTGCCGAAGACGATCACCGTCACTGTCTTCAAGGTGCCCGGCGAGACCAACACCGACGACCTGAGCCCGGCGCCCGACGCCTGGAGCCGCCCGGATATCCCGCTGCACTACCTGGCGATGCTCAAGAACAGCCGCCCCGACGCCGCCTTCAAGCCTGAAGAGGAAAGCAAGCGCGGCCCGATGCAGTTCATCGAGGACCTGAAGAAGAAGGGCCATGTGGTGGCCTATGTCGGCGACGTGGTGGGCACCGGCTCGTCGCGCAAGAGCGCCACCAACAGCGTGATCTGGGCTACCGGCCAGGACATCCCCTTCGTGCCGAACAAGCGTTTCGGCGGCGTCACGCTCGGCGGCAAGATCGCGCCGATCTTCTTCAACACGCAGGAAGATTCGGGCTCGCTGCCGATCGAGGTGGACGTCTCCAAGCTGGAGATGGGCGACGTCATCGACATCCACCCCTACGACGGCAAGATCACCAAGGCCGGCTCAGTAGTCGCCGAGTTCAAGCTGAAGAGCGAGGTGCTGTTCGACGAGGTGCGCGCCGGCGGTCGCATCAACCTGATCATCGGCCGCAGCCTGACCGCCAAGGCGCGCGAGGCGCTGGGCCTGGCGGCGAGCCAGGTGTTCCGCCTGCCGCAGGCGCCGGCCGCGACGAAGGCCGGCTTCACGCTGGCGCAGAAGATGGTCGGCCGCGCCTGCGGCCTTCCCGAAGGCCAGGGTGTGCGCCCGGGCACCTACTGCGAGCCGAAGATGACGACGGTCGGCAGCCAGGACACCACCGGCCCGATGACGCGCGACGAGCTGAAGGACCTGGCCTGCCTGGGCTTCAGCGCCGACCTGGTGATGCAGAGCTTCTGCCACACCGCCGCCTACCCGAAGCCGGTGGACGTGAAGACGCACCGCGAGCTGCCGGCCTTCATCAGCACCCGTGGCGGCGTGTCGCTGCGCCCGGGCGACGGCGTGATCCACAGCTGGCTGAACCGCCTGCTGCTGCCAGACACCGTGGGCACCGGCGGCGACAGCCACACCCGCTTCCCGATCGGCATCAGCTTCCCGGCCGGCTCGGGGCTCGTCGCCTTCGGCGCCGCCACCGGCGTGATGCCGCTGGACATGCCCGAATCGGTGCTGGTGCGCTTCAAGGGCCAGATGCAGCCGGGCGTGACCTTGCGCGACCTGGTGCACGCGATCCCCTACGCCGCCATCAAGGCCGGGCTGCTGACGGTGGCCAAGGCCGGCAAGAAGAACATCTTCAGCGGCCGCATCCTCGAGATCGAGGGCCTGCCCGACCTGAAGGTGGAACAGGCCTTCGAGCTCAGCGACGCCAGCGCCGAGCGCAGCGCCGCCGGCTGCACGATCAAGCTGAACCCGGCGCCGATCAAGGAGTACCTGACCAGCAACGTCGTGCTGATGAAGAACATGATCGCCGACGGCTACCAGGACGCGAAGACGCTGAAGCGCCGCATCGAGAAGGTCGAGGCCTGGCTGGCCAACCCGCAGCTGCTGGAGGCCGACAAGGACGCCGAGTACGCAGCAGTGATCGAGATCGACCTGGCCGAGCTGAAGGAACCGGTGCTGTGCTGCCCGAACGACCCGGACGACGCCAAGCTGCTTAGCGAGGTGGCCGGCACCAAGATCGACGAGGCCTTCATCGGAAGCTGCATGACCAACATCGGCCACTTCCGCGCCGCGGCCAAGCTGCTGGGCGGGCAGCGCGACATACCGGTCAAGCTGTGGGTGGCCCCGCCAACCAAGATGGACCAGAGCGAGCTGATCAAGGAAGGCCACTATGCCGCCTTCGGCACCGCCGGCGCGCGCACCGAGATGCCGGGCTGCAGCCTGTGCATGGGCAACCAGGCGCAGGTGCGCGAGGGCGCGACGGTGGTTTCGACCTCGACCCGCAATTTCCCCAACCGCCTGGGCAAGAACACCAACGTGTTCCTGGCCTCGGCCGAGCTGGCGGCCATCGCGTCCAAGCTGGGCAAGATCCCGAGCGTGGCCGAGTATCACGAGGCCATGGGCATCATCAACCAGGATGCCGCCAGCGTGTACCGCTACATGAACTTCGACCAGATCGAGGAATACGCCGAGGCGGCCAAAGCGGTCAGCGCCTGAACCTCGCCGGCGGCAGGCGTCGGCCGCCGTCCGGGAACTGGCTGCCCGCCAGTGCGCAGAACTGCGCATTGGCGGGTGTGCCGGGCGAGGCACAATACGGGTATCTCCTACTGACGCAGGGCATCCCATGAAACACGTCCTCACCCTGGCGCTGCTGTGCGCGACGCTTGCGCTGGCCGGCACGGCCCTGGCACAGGAAAGGGCTCCAGCCAAGCAGGCCCAGGCCAAGGCGGCCAGCGCGACTCCGGTACAAGCGGCACGACCGGCCGCGGTGCCGTCCATGCCGGTGGCCGATTCCGAACAGATGGTGGCCGCCTCGCAGGCCTACTACGGCCCCTACGACTGCGAGTTCAAGCAGACGCTGAGCGTTTCCAAGCACCAGGTCGAAGGCTATGTGGTCGTGACCTTCAGCACCAAGGCCTACACGATGAAGCCGGTGCGCTCGTCCACTGGCGCGTTGCGGCTGGAAGAGGTCAACAACGGCCCGATGCTGCTGGTGCAGATCCCGGCCAAGTCGATGCTGATGGACACCGTGCGCGGCCGGCGTATCGTCGATGCCTGCGTGCACGAGATCCAGGCCAAGGAAGCCTCCACTGAGCCGAACGCGCTGGGCATGAACCTGCCTGGTCAGGTGGCCACCGGCAATTGCGCCCCAGGCACGGCACGCTGCTGATCAGCAGAGCAGCTCGCAGGGCTCAGCGCGACCCGGCGCTGCGGGTGCAATCGGGGGCGATGCTCGCCGCATAGGCTCGCAACTGCGACAGCAGCGCCGCCTGCCTGCCGTCGGCTGCAGGCTCCAGCAGCCGTAGCCTTCGTTCGAAGCCGGACAAGTCAAGGCGGTCATCTTCCTCTCCGTCGCAGAGCCGGTGGGCGCAGTGCTCCTGCCACTGCACCGATTCGGCGTCGTTCAGGGTGTCCGGGAAGTTTCGCGCTCGATAGCGGAACAGCAGTTCGTCCAGCCGCGGGTCGGCAAAGGCCGGCCGCTTCTCGGCCAGCGCCTGCGGGCTCAGGCTGCGCAGCCTCTGCAGCGTGCGCCGATCGTCGTTGGCTAGGAAACCGCCGTACAGGTCCTCGTCCACATCCGGCGGCCGCCCGAGACCGGGCCGCTCGAACACCTCAGGCCACATGCCCGCCAGCAGCTCCGCATGGCGCGCCGCCGCGTCGGCATGGCGCAGCGCCCGTTCCACATCCAGGCCCCAGCAACGGGCCATCTCGGGCCGCAGCGTCTTCAGGTTGGCCACGACCACGGGTGACTTGTTGACGTGAATGGTCTTGATCGGCAACCTGGCCACGCCTTCGGGCAACGCATCGGCTCGGCTGAACATGCGCAGCCGGAGGTCCTCGATGCCCAGCCGCGGCAGCTCGGACGGATCCTGAGCCAGGTCCCAGACGATGATCTCGTTGCGGTTGGTCGGATGCGGCGCCAGCGGCCAGACGATCGCCAGGCAACCACGCTCGGGGGCATACATGCCCGACACATGCAGGAACGGCCTCCCCTGGCGCTGCGCCGAGGCGATCTCCTCGAGCACGGCGTCCTTGCGCCGCAGCCGCAGGCAGAAATCCCACAGCTTGGGCTGACGCGACTTCAGCAGCCACGCCAGCGCCAGCGTCGCACGCACGTCGGACAGCGCATCGTGCGCGTCGTCGTGATCCAGGCCGTTGGCGCGCGTGAAGTGCTCCAGCTTGAACGACGCCCGCCCGTCCTCGTGCCTGGGCCATTCGATGCCCTCGGGACGCAGCGCATAGGCGCAGCGCAGCACGTCCAGCAGGTCCCAGCGGCTGCAGCCGTTCTGCCACTCGCGAGCATAGGGGTCGATCAGGCAACGCCAGAAGAGGTGGCGGGTCACCTCGTCGTCGAAGCGGATCGAGTTGTAGCCCACGCCGACGGTACCGGGCCGGGCCAGCTGGCGTTCGATGGCCTCGGCGAAGGCGTGTTCGGGCAGGCCGCGCTCCAGGCAGTGCTGCGGCAGGATGCCGGTGAGCAGGCAGGCTTCGGGCTCTGGCAGGAAATCGGGCGCCGGACGGCAGTAGCACATCAGCGGCGCATCGATGGGGTTCAACTCGGCATCGGTGCGCAGCCCGGCGAACTGCGCCGGCCGGTCGCGCCGCGGCACGCGGCCGAAGGTCTCGTAGTCGTGCCAGAAGAAGCTGATCTCGTCCACTGCCGCAAGATAACCGATCGAGCGCAACTCGCGAGTGGGCGGTGGCATCATGCGCGCTCGTTTTCGACGCGACACGCCCCGATGATGATGCGCCCCCGACTGCTCGCCCTGGCGTGCGCCTTGTACCTGGCCAACCCGGCTGCGGCCCAGAGCGGCGCGACCAAGTCGCTTGGCGGCGCCATGGGCTCAGGCAAGCTGCTGACGCGTGAGCAGTTGCGCATTTGTCTTGCGCAGCAGAAGGATCTGGCTGCGCGCAAGGGTCCGCTGGAGGCCGGGCGCGACCGGCTGGAGCGTGAACGCAAGTCACTCGACGAGGGTGCGGCATCGCTCGATGCCTTGCGTGCCGAGATCGACCGTTTCAGAACCGAGGCCGACGACATTCGGCGGCGCGGCACGGAGCTGGCGCAGAAGATCGCCGACTTCAACGAACGCGCGCGCAAGATTCAGGAGCCGGCCGCCGCCGGCCCGATGGCCGAACGCCAGCGCCAGTCGCTGGAGCGCGAAAAGGCCGCGCTCGACAAGGCGTCCAAGGATCTGGAGAGCGACCGGGCCGGGTTGGCCGCGCGGGCCGAGCCCGCAGCGAAGGCCTACAACGAGCAGCTGGAGCAGCGCAACCGCGTGGCAGCCGACTGGAACGCGAGCCGGACGCAGTTCTCGCGCGGCGCGCAGGCCTACGAGTCGGAACTCGCCGACTGGAAGACCGATTGCGAAGGTCGCCCTTACCGGGAAGACGACGAAAAGGCGATTCTTTCGGGCGGATGAAGCCGAATCGAACGGGGAAGCCCGCACCGATTCGCAGTGGAATGTCCACGGGCGCGACTGGCAGTTGACGGCGCATTGCGGAAGTCCGTGTGCTCGCACCCCGGCGGACCGCGGCGCGCCAGAGGGCGTCCGCCAGGGGCTCATGCTGGGTCCCGAAATCGCCCCTGCCGGGCACCCCCTGTCGCGACCGGGAGCGAGGCGGGTCCCCGACGTGGCGGGCGCCACCGCCGGTGCCGCAAAGGACCGTGCGGGCGGCCGGCCGCGCGCATATGCAGCGCCGCGCACCGCAGGGCTCGTGGCCGCGCGCGCAGCGCGCCTCGACCTCTGACTTGCCGCATCTGTCCGAGCGCAGCGCGCGACGCGCGCGGAGCGAGTTATGCGGCAGGCCACGAGACCGAGGAGCACAGGGAAGTCGGTGCCGAAGGCGCCGACCGCGGAATCTAAGCGCCGACGGCTGCCCGCACGGGCCTTTGCCTGCGCAGGTCTGGGGGCGCGGGGTTCGAAAGGCAGCTCTGCGCCGCTACCAGGCATCCACAAAACCGCGGCGTGGCGCCAATGCTTTGCCGGCCACCGAGGCCAGGCCGCGCTGCAGCCAGCCGCGTGTTTCGGCCGGGTCGATGACGTCGTCGATCTCCAGATGGCTGGCCATGTTCAGCGCCTGGCCCTTGGCGATGGCCTCGGCCACCAGCTTGTCGAACAGCGCCTCGCGCGCTTCGGGTGCGGCAGCTTCCAGTTCCTTGCGGAAGCCCAGCCGCACCGAGCCTTCGATGCCCATCGGCCCGAACTCGCCGCTGGGCCAGGCGGCGATGGCCACCGGCGCGTGGAAGTGCCCGGCCGTCAGCGCCATCGCGCCCAGGCCGTAGCCGCGCCGAAGCATCACGCTGAACACCGGCACGCGCAGCGACGCGGCGGTGACGAACAGCCGCCCGGCGCGGCGCACCATGGCGGTCTTCTCGCTCTCCGGCCCGACCATGAAGCCGGGCGTGTCGACGAAGGTGATGAGCGGCAGGCCG
>Ga0209391_10000507_pt1 | contig 18436 bp, 16 predicted proteins | sample PPLLak3March2015_FD_187246 | JGI IMG/M metagenome (GOLD analysis project Ga0209391, IMG submission 187246) | Freshwater sediment microbial communities from Prairie Pothole Lake near Jamestown, North Dakota, USA - PPLs Lake P7 Core (1) Depth... | ecosystem: Environmental > Aquatic > Freshwater >...
CAGAGATGGCCGGGCCCTTCCCTCCCCATCTGATGAAGTAATGTCACGCGCGCGGTGGATGCATCAGGTTGTATTGTCATGCGTCACTTATCCAACCTGGCGCTATGAAAGGTCAAGGGGATTCCCTGAGCTATCGCGCGCGCACCAAAGCATGACTTGACGGTGCCCGGGCAGTATGATGTGCTCATGCGAATAACCGGCCTGCTGTCGTTCTCTGGAGTACACACATGAATCATCCTGCAACCATCGGAACTGCCGTCCTTGACCGGCTCCACCGCCTGGGAGTCCGGCACATCTTCGGCATTCCCGGCGACTACGTCCTTTCGCTCTACCAATTGATCGAAGCGTCGCCCATCAAGCATATCGGGACAACCAGGGAAGACTGCGCGGGCTTTGCCGCTGACGCCTATGCCCGTATCAACGGCATCGGCGCAACCTGCGTCACCTATTGTGTCGGGGGGCTCAACACCGTCAACGCCATCGCCTGCGCCTACGCGGAACGATCTCCCGTCGTCCTGCTCACGGGATCACCGGGACTCTCCGAACGCACACGCACTCCCTACATGCACCATATGGTGAGAGACTTCTCTACCCAGCGGGAAGTGTTCGAACAGATGACCGTTGCCGCCATCACGCTCGACGATCCCCTCACTGCTGAGCGAGAGATGGATCGCGCCTTTGCAGCCCTGCTGCGATATCGTCGTCCTATCTATATTGAAATCCCGCGCGATATGGTCCATACACCATTGCACAGTAGCGGGAGACCGAGTTGCATCGAAGATGAGCCCAGCGACCCGGCTGCGCTGGCTGAAGCCATCGGCGAAGTCCGCACGATGCTGTCAGCCGCACAACGCCCGGCGATACTGGTCGGAGCAGAAGTCGGACGATTCGGCCTGCACGACGATCTCGCCAGGCTGGTCGAACGGCTGAACATTCCCATTGCGTCCACCCTGCTGGGAAAATCCGTGATTCGGGAAGACCACCCGCTCTATGTGGGCGTCTACGGAGGACTGATCGGGCGGGATGAGGTGCAGCGGTTCATCAACGAATCCGATTGCCTCCTGATTCTCGGATCGATTCTCTCCGATGTTGAAGACATGGACGCCCACTCCCCACTCATGACGGAAGGCCGTACGATCCACGCCACCGCCGACCGTGTGGCCATCAAACATCATCGGTATGAAACCATCCGGTTCCAGGATTTTGTGCGCGGGCTCGGCGAATCTCCGCTTCCCAGCTTCCCCTCACGTACGCTGCCGGTCCCGTCGATCCTGGTCAGCCCACCGCTGGACCCCAAGGGGCCGATCACGCTTCGCGGATTATTCAGCCATCTGGACACCGTCTTGAACGAACAGACCCTGGTGATCGCCGACGTAGGGGAATCCCTGTTTGCCGCTGCCGACCTGCACGTCCACCGACGGTTTGAATTCCTCTCTCCCGCCTACTACACCTCCATGGGGTTTGCCATCCCTGCCGCGCTCGGGGCCTCCTGCGCCGACCCCACCCTCCGCCCGATCGTGCTCGTCGGAGACGGGGCGTTCCAGATGACCGGAACGGAACTGTCCAGCTGTGTGCGCTACGGACAAGCCCCCATTGTGATCATCCTCAATAACCACGGATATTCCACCGAACGCGAAATCCTCGAAGGCCCCTTCAACGATATTCACGAGTGGCAGTACGAACGCATCTGCGATCTCGTGGGCGGAGGCGTAGGCTCCCGCGTCACAACCCAACAGGATTTCGAACAGCGCGTCGCTGCCGCGCTGGCCGATCCCGCACAAGTGCATGTGCTCAACGTGTTGTTGAATCCAGCCGATCGCTCTCCCGGCATGGTCCGCCTGGCGCGCCGCCTGGGGAAAAAACTCTCGACGGATAAACCATAACGCTCCCCGACACCCGCATCCCCCCGATGCAGGTCCTACTCATCCCCGCTCTCTCATGCATCAGACCGCGCGGCAACCACGGAGATCTGCGAGCGTTCAGGCCCGGCGCTATTCCTGACTTGAACAGCCCGGCCATGGGGAAGATAATTAACCTCACTGATTTCCATGAAACATACAACTCCACAATGGGTCGTTTCCTCGGGCGTAGCTGCGCTGACGGTCGCTCTCTTGGTGGTCGATCTCCACACACCGCTGGGCGTGGCCAATCATATCCTGTATCTCGGCCCTGTGCTGCTCTCACTCCTCTCCTCGCAGCGGTGGTATCCGTTCATCATCGCCGGCACCGTCACGGTCTTGATTGTCGTCGCAGGATTTATGAGCGAGAACCCGCATGACGTTCCGCTGTGGGTGCCCATTTCCAATCGAGCATTCAGCATTTGGGCCATGTGGGTACCCGTCTGGTATTTCCGTCAACGCCGCGACCACGAACTCCTCCTCCAACGGATGAATACGGAACTGGAAGCGCGCGTGCGGGATCGAACCCGGCAACTCGCTCTGGTGAACGAGGCGCTGGTCGTCGAGATCACGGAGCGCATGCGCACGGAGCACTCCCTCGAATCCAGCCGTCGGGAATTAAAACGACTGGCGTCACAACTGATTCGAGTCCAGGAAGATGAGCGACGGAGAATTTCCCGCGATCTCCACGATGATATCAACCAGCGCCTCGCCCTCCTGTCCATCGAGTTGGAAGGGATTCAGCGGCAACTGCCTGCGCTCACGCCGCCGCTCGCTCAAGCCATCCAGTCGATTTCTGACCGCGTGGCCGAGCTCTCCGAGGATGTGCGCCATCTTGCCTATCACTACCACCCCTCGATCCTCGACGACCTCGGCCTCTCCATCGCCCTACAGCGGCTGGTGGAGGATGTCGGCTCTCGCAACCATCTTGAGACCCGCATCACCTGCCACGACATGCCGAAGACAGTTTCTCAGGACGTCGCGACCTGCCTGTATCGCATCGCACAGGAAAGCCTGAACAATGTCGTCCGCCACGCGAAGGCGTCGAGGATCGAAGTCGCCCTGGCTCAATCCAGTATGGGGCTGACTTTCACGGTTACCGATAATGGTGTAGGGTTTCTCCCGGATCTTCCTCGAGTTGAATCCGTAGGCCTCGGTTTATTGAGCATGAAGGAACGCGTGGCCCTGGTCGGAGGTACCTTGACGATCGAATCGGCCATCGACACCGGCACAAGGCTCCAAGCCAGCATTCCCTTGACGGAGGAGACGTGACAAAACCCCGAGTGCTTCTGGCCGACGACCATACATTGGTCCTGGACGGCTACCGCAAATTACTGGAGGGATCCTGCGACATCGTCGGCGCAGCTGAAGACGGTCGCACCCTGCTGAAGATGGCGCACCAATTCCAGCCTGATATTGTGACCCTCGATATCTCCATGCCCCATCTGAATGGGATCGACGCAGCCCGCAAACTCCACAAAGACTTGCCGGACACCAGAATCATCTTTGTCACGATGCACGCCGACCAGGCCTACGTGACCGAAGCCTTCAAAGCAGGCGCAAAGGGCTACCTGCTCAAACGGTCGGCCGGATCGGAACTCGTCCAGGCCATTCAGGCAGTAATGAGCGGACACAGCTACATTACACCGCTCATCGCGAAAGGATTGGTGCAGTCTGCCGTGACCGGTCGAACGCCATCCATGAAACGCGGCGATGCGCTGACACCACGCCAGCGGGAAGTCCTGCAATTGGTCGCCGAAGGCAACACCGTGAAAGAAATCGCGGCAGCATTGGATATCTCTCCCAAGACCGTTGAGTTCCACAAAACACAGTTGATGGATCAGCTGGACCTGCACACCACGGCCGAACTCACTCGCTACGCACTGACCCACGGACTCATTTCATCATAACTCCCGTTCTGCTCCAGACTCCGGGGCTTTCGATTGGCCAACCCAGGGGTTTCCCCAGCTCCACCTGGGGACCTATCTAGTACCTCCTCGTCCCTGGCTGACATAGACTCCCTCACACGGGGTACGGCGTGACGGGTAGGTAAATGCGCACCGTACCATCATCTCCATGGAGGTGTCCCATGAAACGGACTCGCATTCTGCTCGCTGACGATAATCCGCAGATCCGCGAACTTCTCCGTATCATTCTGGAACCGGAATTTAAAGTCGTCGGCGCAGCGGAGGATGGCGAAACACTTCTGCTATACGCCCAGATCCTGCAACCTGATGTGATCATCTCCGATATCAACATGCCGAAAGTCGACGGTCTGCAAGCCGCCCGGCTCCTGAAAGATATCGCGCCGCACGCACGGGTCATCTTTCTGACCGCCCGCGCCGAACCTTCCTACGTAGCCGCCGCCTTTGCAGCAGGAGCAGCCGGCTATCTCATCAAGGGCGCAACGACGGATCTGGTCGGCTCGTTGCGGTCCATGATCGGCAGCGTTCGCGCACAGAAATCCGCACCGTATGTCCCGCCGGTGCAGACGAGACAATCGCCGGCGCAGACGGAAGGAAGACCGGCCCGGCAGGCATGATCGGCGTCCCGGGCGCCACAGCCGATCTCTTGAGGAGACACCACGATGGCTATGCGAATGACACTCTGCGGATTTTGTCGACATCTCGCCTGCGAGAGGACCGAAGCCGATCCGGCAAGCGAAGAGCGGCAGACGGGGCCACTGAAGGTCACTCCGCTCCTGCCCGACGACGTCAAGATCGAAGAAACCTATTGTCGTGATTGTGAGCGGTTCTACCAGCAGCTCGTCACGTTCGGACGTGGAGAATCATCCTCTACCGACAGGCACGTGCCGAAAGCTCAGACTCATGAAATTTCTCAACCCGCGATCACGGTGGGAACCTCAGCGTAAGGCACGGATCTGCATGGCCATCACCACACAAAGAAAGGGATCCGAGGTGCAGCCGCACCGTGGCAAGGAATGCGCGCGCTGTCAGGGACCGACCGTCTCAGAAGTGTTCGTTGATTGGACCTCCGGAGGAGGCCATCTGTCGTTTCCAGGGCAACGATGCCTCCTATGCGGTGACATCACGGATTCGCTCATCTTATCCCATCGTGCCACCCACCCGCAGCCAAACATCCGCAACATAAGACACCCGCGGGGACACTCCTTCAAAGCAGTACCGGCCGGAGCAGGACACACGAGCCGCGCAGCCGGGGAAACCCAACAATGAAACTGGCCAATCTGGTCCGGCTCGACACAATGACAGAACAAGGATCCAACATACTGGCGGAAGCATCGGTCCGGCGACGAATCCTGGTCATCGATCACGATGACGAGATCCGCCTGTCGGCCTGCAGTCAGTTGACACAGTGGGGATTCGAGGCCATCGGGGAAGACAATGGTGTGTCCGGACTCGCACGTCTCGCACAAACGATACCAACCGCAGAATTTGCAGGCATGCTGCTCGAAATGGATATGCCGGTCCTCGGCGGCATGGCCGTTCTCCAGGAAATGAAGGACCGCCATCCAACCATCCCGGTCATTGTTATGGCCCGCATCCCCCACATCGACAAACTCCGGAATGCGGTCAGGATGTGGGCACAAGAATACATCGTGAAACCCTTTGACCCGGAGCTCTTGAAGCTGAAGTGTGCCGCGGTGTTCTCCGGACGCCCGCACCGGGCCTGACATGAATTGCCGACCATCTCCAGCACAGTCAGATCAATGGGTGACCGAAAACCAACGGCCAATCACGTGGCATCGACTCATAGCGCTGCCTCCTGAACGGGATTCGTCGAAAGTAATCGGACACCCTTGGTCTGGCTCTGGACATGTCGTGATGCCGCGCACGAACCCTACAGGACCGGTCGCCGTGTTTCTCGACCCAGATCCCCCTGAGTAGACCGCCGCCAAGAGAACAGACACCGGCGGGGCCGACAGAAGAATCATCCAAGCCAGTCCATGAACTGTTCACGAAACGCCCGCATCCCCTGAGGGAGAAGAGGCCGATTTCCATGATGTCGCGGGCAGGTAAGAATAGGAATGACCGACCGAACTGATGCGCCGAATACCCATACGATCCTCGTCATCGACGACGATCCCGATATCCGCAATCTTCTCCGAATGGCGCTTGAAGAAGCCGGGTATGACGTTCGGGAAGCCCAAGTAAGAAAATGACGGATTGGCAATCGCCAAACAAGAACCGTGGTCCCTGGCCATTAGTGGATCTGTCATGCATGGCAAAGAAGGGCCGGAAACGGTTCTCGCCTTACGGCGTGAGATGCCGATGATCAAACTGATCGCCATGAGCGTGGGAAGCGGCCCCACAGACATGTTGGCCGTAGCCACGTCGTTCGGCGCCGACCTGACAACCCATAAACCCAACGAGTTCGACACGTTGCTGACGTCGATCGCCGCACCAATCCAAGAACATTGAAATCCAATCGATGAATGGAAGATTCAGCGCTTACCTCGAAAAGAAAGGTACGGTATGTACAGAAGGAATCCTGGTTTCTCCATCACTCATCGCACAACCCGATGGGTGGGGCTATGCATAGTGGCTGGTCTCCTGGCCTCCTGTGCGGCTGCATCACCCGGCACGGCTCCAGTGCGTACCCATTACATCCACATTCAGGATGCCGTCAGCCCGCAACGATTGGATGTTCATGTCGGTGACGAGGTACGCTGGCAGAACCGGCGAAGCGAGCCGGTCAAAATCAGCCTGCTCAGCCAGCTGTCCGGATCAGGCGTCTCCTGCCAAACAGGCTTCTCGCGTTTCGGGGCACTCGATGATACCGCCACCATCCCGCCGAACGCATATGTGAGTCTCTGCTTCGCCCGAGCCGGGTCCATCCAATACAGCGTCTGGCTCAAGCGCGAGGATACATTGCGAAGCATGACCCCGACCGCTAAGATCATCGTCTCTGCGCGGCGGACCTAACGATGAAACTGGTATACTCATCTCTCTCATCGGAGTCCTGCATATGAGAATTTGCTCTGTCCTTTCGCTCATCGGCCTCAGCACCACACTGTATGGCGCCGCGATGCCGGCTTTGCCAGGCTTTGCGCTGGAACCGGCCCCGTCAGCCTATACGCTCGACTCGATTCTCGACCTGGCCTTGGCAAGAAATCCGGCCGTGTCATCCGCAGAAGGAACCATCGATCAGCAGCGGGGCCAACAGACTGCCGCCGGCGCCTATCCGAACCCTACCGTCACCGGGTACATGGGCTACGGTGAAGTGCGGGACACCGGTCGTGCCAACATCCGCGAATCTCTCGAACGCGAAAATCTCACGGAATACAACGTGACCATCGGACAGCCGTTGGAATGGCCGTCGATGCGCAAGGCCCGCCAAGGGGTGGCGGACGCGGGACTGGCAACAGCCAACGCAGGCATGTCGGAAACTCGCTTGCATCTGACCACACAAGTCAAGGTCGCCTTCTACGACCTGTTGCTGGCCCAACGGGATGCCGCGCTGGCCCAGCAGAATCTCGACATCGTCGAGAGCGTCGCGCGGATCGTCAAGGCCCGTGTGAAATCAGGAGAAGCGCCGCAATTCGAATCGATTAAAGCCGAGGTCGAAGTCCTGAAGGCCAAACAACAGCTCGCCCGCGCGGAGAACGCCGTGCGCATCAATCGGGCCGTGGTGGATACCCTGACCGGCGGCGCGCTCGGACCAACGTATGTCATTCAGGGCGACTTCATGGGTATGTCGAAGGAGGTCCAGCTTGACGGATTAATCGTTCGCATGGGCACCCAGCATCCGTCCATTCAACGGCTGCTGAAATCGGTCGAACAATCGGACTGGAAGATCGAATTCGAGCGACAATCGAGAATTCCCAGCGTGACGGTCAACGGCAGCTACTGGCGCGAGATCGGCCGGGAAGCGGTGCAAGGAGGGCTGTCCATCCCCATGCCGCTCTGGTACCGCCGGGAGGGAGAAATCGCCGCGTCGCTGGGATCCAAGCGGCATCACGAAGCCGAGTTGCTGCGGACGCGCAACGAACTGGCGAGAGCCATTTTCCAGCATTATCAAGATGCCAGAACGACGGCCGCACTGATCGACGTGTTTGATAAAGGCCTGTTGAAACAAGCTCAAGAAGCATTACGACTCGCTCAGTTCAGTTTCCAGCAAGGGGCGTCGAGTCTTCTCGATGTCTTTGATGCCCAGCGCGTGCAACGCCAGATCCAGATGGACTACGCCCAAGCACGGTACGAATTGTCGGTCTCCTTGGCGCGCCTGGAACGAGCGGTGGGAGGCGCCCTATGACCTCGCCTACACCCTGTCGCACCCGACGTGGCACACCGGAGAACACTTCCGTTATGAGCTCACCATTGCGCGTCCAATTTCATCTCGTGGCAGGCCTGATGGCTGCTGTGCTCCTCGCTCATTCAGGATGCAACCAGGCACCCGGCGACGCCGCCATAGCCAATCGGCCAGGCGCCGACTCAGCCCCCGGCATCGTTACCCTGACCGCGGAGGAATCCGTCCGCATCGGGCTGGTCGTCCAGCCGGCGACTCGCAGCGATTTTCGCACCCACCGCGAATTTCCCGCCATCGTGCAACCGAACGAGCGCGCCATGGCCGATATTACGACCCTGGTCCGAGGTCGCGTCGTGGATGTCTACGCTGACTTGGGACAACAGGTCGAAGCCAACGCCCTCCTGGCCATCTTGTACAGCAGCGACCTCGGCCTGGCGCAGTCCGCCTATCTGAAGTCACAGGCGAAACTCCATGTCGCAGAGCAAGCCTACGCGCGGGCCAAGTTTCTGCTGCAGGAACAAGTCATCGGCGAAGCGGAAGCCCAGCGCCGGCATGCCGAACTGCTCAGCATGCAGGCGGAAGCCCATGAGGCGCGCGATCACCTGAAGCTCCTCGGCATGAACGACGGCGAATTCCGCCGACTCGACAAGAGCCGGGACATTCGCTCCCATGTGCCGATCGTGGCGCCCTTTGCCGGCCGCATCATCGGACGCAACCTGACCAGAGGAGAAGTCGTCGAGACGACCGAGAAATTGTTCGTCGTCGCCGATCTCTCCGAAGTCTGGGTGCGGGCCAACATCCCGGAAAAAGACATTCCGTTCGTTCACACCGTCCATGCCTCCGGTGGTCGGCTGGCCGAAGTGCGCATCAATGCCTATCCGAGGGAAACCTTCAAGGGAACGATCACCTATGTCGGCGATGTCCTGGATCCCTCCACCCGCACGATGCAACTGCGGCTCGAACTTCCCAACCCCGAAGGTCGGCTGAAACCGGAGATGTTCGCCACAATCCGCCTCTTCTCCGAATCGCAGCCGGACCGGTTGGCCGTCCCGGAAGCCGCGTTGCAACGGGACCAGAACCGGACCTTCGTCTTCGTGCAACGCAACGTGACTGAGTATGAAGTCCGCGAGGTCCAAGTCGGTGAATCCAACGGTACCCATAGCACCATCCTCGGGGGCCTCACCGAAGGCGAGCCGGTCGTCACGCACGGCGCCTTCATCTTGAAATCCGAGTTCTTGAAGAAACAAGTCTGATGGTCACCCGCCTGCTCGACATTTCACTGCGCCAGCGCATGCTCATCGTGATTTTCGCCCTCATGCTCGGCATCGGGGGCCTCTATTCATTTCGAACCATCCCGATCGATGCGTTCCCCGATGTCACCAGCGTGCTCGTACAGGTCGTCACCAAGGCGCCCGGGTTATCTCCCGCAGAAGTCGAACGCCTGGTGACCTACCCGATCGAACTGCAACTGACCGGCGTCCCCGCGCTCATGGAAATGCGGTCCCTGACCAAGGTCGGTCTGTCACTGGTGACTATCGTGTTCGACGATGCGATGGACATCAACCTGGCGCGCCAGCTCGTGCTGGAGCGTCTGATTGAGGTAAAAGAGCAGCTCCCCCCCGGCACAGAGCCGATGCTCGTGCCGAACAGCACCGGGTTGGGCGAGGTCTTCCAGTACTACCTGGCCGATGCCCGCGCTCCCGTCCCGGACGAAGCGGTGACTCACCAGCAATTGATCGATCAACGCACACTCCAGGACTGGATTATCCGCCCGCTGCTGAAGAGCACGCCGGAGGTGATAGATGTGAACTCCATGGGCGGCTTCGTCAAGCAGTATCAAGTGCTGGTTGAGCCGGCCCTGTTGCGCAAATACGATCTGACCCTCCGCGAGGTCTTCGACGCCGTGGCCAGCAACAACGCCAACGCCGGCGGCAACATTCTGGAAAAGCACGACGAGAAATATATTGTGCGCGGGATCGGCCTGATTCGATCGCTCGAAGACGTCGGACGCATCGTCATCAAGGAAGCCGGCGGCACGCCGGTCTTTGTCAGCGACGTGGCGCAGGTGTTGATCGACCATGCGGTCCGGCACGGAGCGACCGTATTGAACGGAGATCGCGAGGTAGTCAGCGGAATCGTCCTCATGTTGCGAGGGGGCAACGCGCGTGACGTCGTCGAAAGCATCAAGGCACGAATCGACGACATACACCGCCTGCATCTGCTGCCGGACGGACTGCGTATCGTGCCGTTCTATGACCGGATCGAATTGATCACGGCCGCCTTGAGCACGGTGTATAAATCACTGGCCGAAGGCGTGGTGCTGGTCATCGTGGTGCTGGTGCTCTTTCTGGGCAACCTCCGCAGCGCGCTGATCGTCGTCGCGACCCTGGTGCTGTCCCCCCTCGCCACATTCATCGTCATGGGCCAGGTCGGGCTCACGGCCAATCTCATGTCGCTGGGCGGACTCGCCATCGCCATCGGCATGATCGTGGACGGCTCCGTGGTCGTGGTTGAGAACGTCTACCGCCATCTCTCAGAGCACTCGTCCGCCGCGGTCCCGCGCCTTGAGCTGATTACCAGATCCGTGAAGGAAGTAGGACAGCCGGTCGTATTCGGAATCCTGATCATCATTCTGGTGTTCCTACCGCTGCTGTCCCTGCACGGGATGGAGGGCAAGATGTTCAAACCGCTCGCCTACACCATCATGATCGCCCTGCTGACCTCCCTTGTGCTGTCGCTCACGCTGTCGCCGGTTCTCTGTTCCCTCATGTTGAAGCGAGGGAGTGAGGAAGATCCCTGGATCGTCCGCTGGACCAAGCGTCTCTATGCCCCGTCGCTCCGGTGGGCATTGGAACATACCAGCATCGTGCTGGTGGGCGCAGTGGGCTCACTGCTCGGCAGCCTGGCATTGTTTCCGTTCCTCGGAAGCGAATTTATCCCGATTCTCAACGAAGGATCCGTCGCCCCGCAAACGATTCGGCTGCCGAGTGTCTCTCTCCCCGCTTCTATCGAAATCGAAAAACGCATGCAGCAGGCCATGATGGAATTTCCTGAAGTGGAAATGGTGGTCTCAAAGATCGGACGCACGGAACTGGGGAACGATCCGCAGGAACCGAACGAAAGCGACCCCGTCGTCCGGCTCCGCCCGCTTGAACAATGGACGACCGCACGCACGATGCCTGAGTTAATGCAGAAATTCCGTGAGCGATTGACCCGAATCCCGGGTGCGACGTTCCTGATCAGCCAGCCCATCCAACAGCGGGTCGACGAGCTGATCTCCGGCGTCCGGACAGAAGCGACCGTCAAGCTGTTCGGGGAAGACCTGGAGATCTTGCACAGCAAGGCCGAGGAGATCGCCGGCCAGCTGAGCACCGTACGCGGAGTGCGGGATATCAAGATAGAGCAACTTTTTGGCCAACCCTATCTCACCATCGACATCGATCGTGGCAAAATCGCTCGCCACGCGATCAATGTTTCCGACGTGCGGGACATCATCGGCACCGCGATCGGCGGCGAAGTCGCGACTCGCGTCTACGAGGGGCAGCAACGATTTGAACTCATCGTCCGCTTCCCGGAGCAATACCGGAACAGCGCCGAAACGATCAGCAACATTCTGGTCACCGGCAGAGACGGGGCCCTGATCCCTCTCGCCGACCTTGGAAGCGTCCGTCTTGAGGAAGGTCCCGGCCGGATCAGCCGGGAAAAGCTCCAACGGTATGTCTCAATCGGGTTCAATACGATGGGACGCGATATCGGCAGTTTGGTCGCTGAAGCACAGCAGAAGATCGCCACCCAGGTGGCGCTTCCCGCCGGCTACACCGTCGCCTGGGGAGGCTCGTTCGAAAATATGGAGCGGGCGATGGCCAAACTGCGGCTCATCGTTCCCATCACCATCGGATTGATATTCCTGTTGCTGTACTCCACCTTCGACTCGCTGCGTCAGGCAGCTCTCATCATTCTGAACCTTCCCTTCGCGCTCATCGGCGGGGTGGTCGCGCTCTGGCTGACCGGGGAATATCTCAGCGTGCCGGCCTCGATCGGGTTCATCAACCTCTTCGGCGTGGCCGTGCTGAACGGCATCGTGCTGGTCTCCTGCATGAATGCCCTGCGCGAGGAAGGCGCCACGCTGGACGAAGCCGTGATGTCCGGGGCGTTGCTGCGCCTGCGACCGGTCCTCATGACCGCGTTGGTCGCGCTACTGGGGTTGGTCCCTCTCGCCTTCGCCCATGGAATCGGCTCGGAGGTTCAGCGTCCGTTGGCAATCGTCGTCATCGGCGGACTGGTCAGCTCCACATTGCTGACGTTGATCGTCCTTCCGATTCTCTATCGATGGATCGAGGGCCGTACCCAACAGGACACTCCGCCGACAGAGAGCCACCCCGTCATCGAATCCGCCCATGGAGGGCAATAGCCCTGGTGCAATCTCATCTGATCGTCGGAACTTTCAAACAACCTGCGCATGACAAGCGCTTCGTGAAGAGCAACCTGACAGTCTCCATACAATGAACGTGGTGCCCACGATCAAGCAGGAATGGTCCCTATTGGTGAGCGGCGGCACCTCAGCGGCTTTTCTTGTCTTCGGACAGAGATGGCTGGGGGACCTTTCGCACCAGACCTGGTTTGCACTCATGTTCGTGTGGCTCTTCACTGTCATCCTGCTATCGGCCTTTGCCGTCGTCCGACATGCCGAGAGTCTAGCCACGAAGCTGGGGGAACCGGGAGGGACGCTCATTCTGACGCTGGCCGTCACCGGGATTGAAGTCATGATGATCAGTGCCGTCATGCTGACCGGCAAAGGCAACCCGTCGCTCGCGCGGGATGCGATGTTCGCCGTCGTGATGATCGCGCTCAATGGAATGATCGGCTTTTCCCTCCTGCTGGGAGGATTGCGATATCACGAACAAACGTACAATCTGCAAGGAGCGAACACATTCCTGGCGGTAATCATCCCCCTGGCCGTGCTCGGCCTGGTCCTGCCAAATTTCACGGTGTCTTCTCCGGGTCCGACGTTGTCGCCTCGCCAATCGGTGTTTCTGATCGTCATGTCAGTCGGACTCTACGCCGTATTTCTCGCCATGCAGATCTCCCGCCATCGCAACTACTTTATGGCGCCGGCCTCACTCGAACCGACGGAGGCCCCCTACTGGAAATGCTCGTCCGGCGACCAAGACCGCTCGGTGTTACACCTGATGCTGTTGTTGGTGGCGCATCTGCTGCCTGTCGTCATCCTCTCCGGACAGATTGCGGTCCCCATCACCCACGCCATTCACGAATTACACGCTCCCCCGGCCTTGGCCGGGGTGCTCGTATCTGTGCTGGTGTTGTCTCCTGAGTCGATGAGCGCGGTGCGCGCTGCGATGGGCAACCAACTGCAGCGCTCCGTCAATCTGTTGTTGGGATCGGTCCTGGCAACCATCAGCCTGACGATCCCCGCTGTCCTGACCATCGGATTTGTAATGGACCAGACCATCATCCTCGGGCTCGATGCCGTCGGCATGACTCTTCTGCTCTTGACGCTTGGACTCAGTCTCCTGACCTTTGCCAGCGCCCGCACAAATATCTTGCTCGGCGCGGTGCATTTGCTGCTCTTTCTCGCCTATGTCATGCTGATTTTTGAGCGGTAACGGGCCGACTTACGATCTGACAATTGTGCCGGCAACCATGAAGAAGGAGACGGTACCGATGGAGTGGATCTACCTGATCCTGGCTGGTCTGCTTGAAATGGGTTGGGCGATCGGCCTGAAATACACCGAAGGATTCTCGCGGCCATGGCCCAGCCTCGGAACGATCACTGCCATGATCGTCAGCTTCTACTTCCTCTCACAGGCACTGAGGACCATTCCTGTCGGCACGGGCTACGCCGTATGGACCGGAATCGGAGCGGTAGGAACAGCGCTTCTCGGCATCCTCATTCTCGGGGAGTCAGTCGCACCCCTGCGGCTCCTGTCACTCACCCTGATTGTGATGGGCATGATTGGGCTCAAGTTGAGCGCGTAATCGGCTTTCTGCTTCGGCATCACTCATCCCAGACTCACCGAGCGCCGGGAATATACGCAACTGGCGGACACTTCACGGTCCAGGCTAGGGCATTCTTCCTCCCAGCCTCGGGATTACCCTAGTTCACCACTACACCCCTGATTGTTACACTACAGTGATTATTTCCGCACTGAGGTGCCGGCTACCTCGTAACAGAGGGGCCGCTACGCATCAAAGCAAGACTATGGGCCTGTCTCACGGGCGACGTCGTACCGGTCTCCGTGAGGTTACCTCTCCCATACAGGCTGACCGAAGTGAAGGACTTCACCGTCAACCCTTCACAGGCCATACAGAATTCAACCCTCATTTCTACAGAGCCAGGAGGAGTTTTCACCATAATATCTCTGGGAGATCAAAGCATTAGTATCACCCGTCAGCACTTCACTAATTAGGGAACCGGGCGGCATAGGCGTTGCTTCTTAACAAATGTGCGATCAAGGTTTTTTTCGTCATCCATCCCGCTTGTTCGCCCATGACTGACAGGGAGGAAGAACATGTCGGACTTTCATCAGAACGGCGTCGTGACCGTACTCCACCGCCTAGGACGGCCGAACCTCGAACAACTTGAGGCGGAACTCCAGCGGCACGCATCGACGAATCCGATTGCCCTGATCCTCCCTTCCCTCTATTCAGAGCTCCAGCGACCGGCGCTCAGGAAGATTGTCGAGACGCTGACCGAGGTGCGGTATGTGAACGAGATTGTCATCTCCCTGGATCGGGCTTCGGCGCTGGAGTTCCGCCTGGCCAAGGAGTACTTCTCGATCCTCCCGCAGCGCGTCCGGGTGATCTGGAACGACGGGAGCCGGATTCAGCACATCTTGAAGCGCCTCACCGATAATGCCATCGACGTCGGTCAGGCCGGCAAAGGTCGCGGCTGCTGGACCGCCTTCGGATATGTTCTCGCCCGCCATCAAAGCAAAGTGCTCGCCCTGCACGATTGCGATATTGTGAGCTATGACCGGCAGTACCTCGCCCGGCTCTGCTATCCCATCGCCAACCCCAATCTTGGATACGAATTCGCCAAAGGCTACTACAGCCGGATTACCGACCGGCTCCATGGCCGGGTTACTCGACTATTCATGACCCCCCTTCTACGGAGCCTCCAGCAACTGGTCGGCACGCATCCCCTCCTGACCTTTCTGGATAGCTTCCGCTATCCGCTCGCCGGGGAATTCGCCATGGTCAGCGATCTCGCTTGGATCAACCGCATTCCGGGAGATTGGGGCCTCGAAGTGGGCGTCCTCGCCGAAGTTTACCGCAACTGCGCGCTCCGCCGCGTCTGCCAGGTCGACATCGCCGACGCCTACGAACATAAACACCAGGAGCTCTCAGCGGATAATCCTGACGCCGGCCTGTTAAAGATGTCGGCCGACATTACCAAAGCCCTCTTCAGAAATTTGGCCAGCGACGGCGTCATCCTCTCCGACAGCCTGCTGAAGACACTGCGAGCCACGTACCTCCAGGCCGCGCAAGACGCGATCAGCCGCTACGAAAACGACGCGATGATCAACTCCCTCCAGTTCGATCGCCATCAGGAACGTACCGCTGTGGAGGTGTTTCTGAAAGGCATGAAACTCGCCACGCAGAGTTTCATCGAAGATCCCCTGGGCGTCCCGATGATCTCCAATTGGAGCCGCGTGGTAGCCGCGGTCCCCGATGTCTTCGGGCTCTTGATCGATGCGGTCGAAAGTGACCATGAGTGGGAACCGGCCAGCGAGCTGACCCATACATAGCATGACAGCCCACTCACAAGAATCTCGCAACCGACTCACGTGATCCCCATGATGAAGGCGACCATCACTCCCCTCGCTGCCCAGACCGAATGCACGGTCGAGCAGATAGGCACAGCAGACCTGCTCGTCGGGGTCCCGAGCTTCAACAATGCCGACACGATCGGCCATGTCGTACGGGCCGTACGGGCAGGCCTCGCCAAATACTTCCCGGACCGTCGGGCCGTCCTGGTGAACGCCGACGGAGGGTCTACTGACGGAACCCCCTCGATCGTCGCCGACACCTTAGTCGATTTTGATGTGCTGTTTATCGGCGACCGGCAGAGTCCGCTCCATCGCATCGTCACGCCCTACCATGGGATTCCCGGCAAGGGGAGCGCGTTCCGCACGATTTTTGAGATCGCCAAGCGCCTGAATGTCCAGGCCTGCGCGGTGGTGGACTCGGACCTTCGCAGCATCACACCCGAATGGGTCGAACTGCTCCTTCGCCCCATCGTGCAAGAAGGCTTTGACTACGTCGCGCCTTTCTATCAACGCCATAAGTACGACGGAACGATTACCAATAGTATCGCCTATCCATTGACCCGTGCGCTGTATGGCTATCAGGTTCGCCAACCCATCGGAGGTGATTTCGGATTTTCCGGCGACCTTGCCAGACATTACCTGAACAGACACGTCTGGGAATCCGATGTGGCACGATTCGGCATCGATATCTGGATGACCACAGAGGCGCTGACCAGTGGCGCGCGGGTCTGCCAAAGTTTCCTGGGCGCAAAAATTCACAACCCCAAAGACCCGGCAGCCGATCTTTCCGACATGCTGGCTCAAGTCACCGGCGCCCTGTTCAGCCTGATGGAGACCCATCCCGCCACATGGATCCCCGTGAGAGCGTCTGAACCAGTGCCTCTCTTCGGATTTCAATACGAAACGGGCGTGGAACCAATCCATGTGAACGTCGATCGGATGCTGGAGGTGTTCCAGCAGGGTCTGCAAGACCTGCAGCCCATCTGGAGTCGCATGTTGTCTGAAGAGAGCATGGCTCAACTCCACTTGTTACGGGGAGTTTCTACGACTGCCTTCCGGATGCCGGATGCCCTCTGGGTCCGGGTGATCTATGACACGGCCCTGTCCTATCACGCCGGTGTGCTCCCGAAAGATCACCTTCTGAAAGCACTCACGCCGTTGTATCTCGGTCGAACCGCCTCGTTCGTTCTGCAGACACAGGGGCTGACCACCCGCGAGGCGGAACACCATATCGAAGCTCTCTGCCGGACCTTCGAGTCCCAGAAGGAATATCTCGTGACACGGTGGCTCTAAGCAGCGGCTACGCCCGGCATGGGGAGTAAAGGAGAGTATCATGACATCACAGTGGATCGAGACGTTACTGGAACCCGTGACCGTCCTCGGCCGGCAAACACTGGCTATCGTCCCCAATGTGTTGGCCATGAGCCTGCTGCTGCTGGCAGGAGTTGGCACCGCCTGGTTCGCAGGCCACGCGGTCGAACGGTTTCTCCGAGTGATCGGACTTGACCGGATGAGCGATCGGCTGGGACTGACCTCCACGTTCCTGCGGGGAGGGATCAAATCAGCCCCCTCCCATCTCATCGGACGAACGATCCACTGGCTGATTCTGCTCTTTGCGTCGATCGCCTCGCTTGAGGCGCTCCACATCGACTCCATCAGCCGATTGGCCCATGCTACCGTCGCCTATATCCCGCATCTCGTCATCGCCACGCTGATCGGAATTGCAGGCTACCTGATCTCCAACTTCGTCGCCCAGGGAGTCCTGATCGCCGCGGTTAATGCCGGCCTCCCGCCGGCTCGACTGATCGCATCGAGTGTCCGCTGGACGATCCAGTTGCTGAGCGTCGCCATGGCCCTTGAGCAACTCGGCATTGCGGAACACATTGTGGCAGTCGGGTTCGGCATTACCTGGGGCGGCATTGTCTTCGCCGCTGCGCTGGCATTCGGATTGGGAGGCAAGGACCTCGCACGGTCATTTCTTGAGCGCCGGTTGGCGGCTCCGTTGCACGGACCGAGTCATGACGATGTTCACCACCATTGAGGCCCCCATGCGTCCGCACTACCTTGTCTTCACCGACCTGGATGGCTGCCTTCTCGACAGCCAGACCTATTCGTTCGATGCGGCTCGACCGGCCCTCGAACGACTCCAGGCGAACCATATTCCCGTCGTCCTGGTCTCCAGCAAGACGCGTGCGGAAATCGAACCACTTCGACAGCAACTCAATCACCAGGGCCCCTTCATCGTGGAAAACGGCGGCGCCGTATTCGTGCCGCTCGGCACATTCGGATTCCCGCTCGAGCGGGCCCGACGACGGGCAACCTATCACGTCATTGAGTTCGGAACGCCCTACGCCATGTTGCGCGACGTCCTCAAGCAAATCGAGGAAGCCGTCGGTACGCCGTTGATAGGATTCGGGGATCTTTCCATCGATGAGATTATGGAGCTGACCGGGTTATCCCGGGAAGCCGCGCTCCGGGCTAAGCTCCGCGAATACGACGAACCCTACCTGGTGCAAGGTC
>Ga0209391_10000508_pt1 | contig 18431 bp, 12 predicted proteins | sample PPLLak3March2015_FD_187246 | JGI IMG/M metagenome (GOLD analysis project Ga0209391, IMG submission 187246) | Freshwater sediment microbial communities from Prairie Pothole Lake near Jamestown, North Dakota, USA - PPLs Lake P7 Core (1) Depth... | ecosystem: Environmental > Aquatic > Freshwater >...
CATTCCGAGCGCGGCGATGGCGGCGCGCAGCTCCATCCGGTTGTTGGTGGTATGGCGGTAGCCGGCGGAGATTTCCTTGCGGTGCCTGCCGCAAACGAGCACCGCGCCATAGGCCCCGGGGCCCGGGTTGCCCTTGCAGGCACCGTCGGTGTGGATGATCACTTTCTTCATGCGTGATCAGCGGGCTCCCCGGGTGTTAGAAACCCGCGCTCCACCAGGAACCGATCCGCAGCTTGAATGGTGAGCTCGAAGTTCCGGTGGCTGACGTTGAAGTTGAAGAAGCTGTGGTCCGCTTTTTCGAAATCGACGAGTTCGCAGGAATTTCCCCAGAAGCGCAGCCGGCGGCCGAAGCGCTCCACTTCCTCGAAAGGGGTGATCCGGTCCGACTTGCCGTGGAAAAAGAGCATCGGTGGCAGCTTGCGGCGCACCAGCGTGCTCGGGCTCAGCCGCTTGGCGGTCCGTGCGTCCGGGAAGCGGCTTTGGGCCTGGCTCTTGATGGTGGCGTTGACCAGCGCGCTGAACAAAACCAGCGCCTGCGGGCGGCAGTCGAGCCCGTCCACCGGCGGCATCGCCTTGGGCTTGGGCATGGCGGTGAGCAAGGCGAGCAGCGCGCCACCGGCGGCTCCGCCCACCACCACGCGGTCGGGATCCAGATTGAAGGTGTCCGCATTGTGGCGCAGCCAGCGGATCAGGTCGCGGGCGTCATCCACGGCCTCGACCGGGCCGGTGCCATGGCGTGCTCCGCTGCGGGTTTCCGCCGCCACGGCCACTGCGCCGCGGCTGGCGAAGTGCAGGCAGTGCGGCACGAACTGGGTGGGGGTGGGGGAGTCCCAGAAACCGCCGTGGAAAAACACCACCACCGTGCGCGGCGGGCCGGAGAGGACGTTTTCCGGCAGAAACACGTGGGCCTGCACCGCGCCCTGCGGCCGCTCCTGATAGATGTAGGTGGCCGCGTCCTTGAGAATCTCACGGTCACGCGCCTCGCCGATGGGGGCCACTCGTTGCAAAATGCTGCTCATGAAGGGGGAGGCGCACCGGCGGCTTTCTGCGTGCGGCGCGCGATTTGTTTGTTGTGAAAGCGTCCGGCTTGTCCAATGGTTTCGCGCATGATTCGCCTGATTTGTTCCATTTCTTTGTTAGCCGCCGCCCTTTCCGTGGCTGAGGATGCGCTGCGCCCGGCGCTTGAAGGTAGCTACAACGCATGGCGGGATTCGATCATCCGTCGCGATGCAGCCACCTGGCAGAAGACCACCGCGCCGCACCGCCGGATGGAGGTGAAGAACCGCATTGTCTCGGAAAAGCGCGCGTTTCCGGCCGCGGTGTTCGAGTTGCCCGCGCCTCCGCCTTCCATCGGCGAGCTGAAGTTTCTGGAGGCTAAACAAAACGGCCTCACCGCCAAGGCCGCGTATTTCGGCAAGGTCGATTTCGGCGTCGGTGGCAAGCCAGGTGACAACCTGCTGGTGCTCTCCTTCGTCCGCGGTGGCGCGGGCTGGCTCTATGACCGTGCGGATTTCGTGAATCTCGCCGCGCTGCCGGAGGTGCGCAAGGAGCTCGCGGCCGGCAAGCTCGACTATCTCAAGGAAACGCCCGAAGCCCAGCCATCCGGCGAGGTGCCGCCGATGCCGATCGAGGCGCGCCCCGCGAAATACATCGCCAAGGTGTATGTCTTCTGCCCGGGCCGCGAGGTGCGGGTGCAGGTGAACAAGATCAGCCAGCACCGCTTCGCCAATGCCAAGGAGGCGGAGGTGGTCATCGGCGGTGCGGTGGACGGCGCGAACGAAGTGCAGTTCTCCACCAGGAAACTCGAAGGTGCCACCGGCAAGGAGGCGTTGTCCATCCGCGTCTATCTGATGTCCGAGGTGGCGGGTGTCAAACCGGTCAAGGTATTCGAATACCAAGTCCAGGAGAACGGAGAAGTGAAACCCTTCGGCACCACCAACTTCTTCGTGGACGCCGCCACCGTGGCCAAACTCAACGGCCGGTGAACGGGCTCAGTTCGTCACGCGCATCGGCATGAGCACGTAGAGGAAGGTGCCTTCAATGCGCAGCACGCCGGGGCTCATTTCGTCGATGAGGTCGAGATAGACGTCATCGCTTTCCAAGGCGCGCAGCGGAGCTTGGAGAAACTCCGGATTGAAGGCGATCTGCATCGGCGGACCCTGATAGATCACGTCCATCGACTCCTGGGCCTCACCGACGTCCGGCGAGTTGGCAGTGACCTCGATGCGGTTCTCGCTGAAGACGAGTTTCACCGAGTTCGACTTGTCCGACGAGAGTAGCGAAACGCGGCGCACGGTTTCCAGCAGCGCCTCGCGGCTGATGACGACGCGCTCGTTGCTGTCACCGGGGATGACCTGGCGGTAGTTCGGGTAGTTGCCCTCGATGAGTTTGCTGCACAGCAGGCTGTCGCCGATGGCGAAGGAAATCTGGCTGTCGGAGAGCTTGACGATCACATCGCCGGAGTCGCCGAGCAGGCGCTGGAGTTCCTGCACGGCCTTGGTGGGGATGATGACGTCGGTCTCATGGGAGGCGGGGAATTCGAGGTCGGCATCGACCATGGCGAGACGGCGGCCGTCGGTGGCGACAAGTGTCATTTTTCCATCGCGGAAGGAGGTGAAGATGCCGTTGAGCACGTAGCGTGTCTCATCGGTGGAGATGGCGTAGGAGGTCTTTTTCAGCCCGTCGCGCAGGATGGCTTGCGGGATCTTGAATTCCTTGGCTCCGGAGAAATCGGGAAGGGGAGGGAACTCCGCCTCGCTGAGGCCGATGATCTTGAAGAACGACGGGCCGCAGCGGATGGAAGCGTGGTTTTTCGAATCGACGGAAACCTCCACCTCGCTGGCGGGCAGCTCGCGCACGATGCTGACGATGCGCTTGGCGGGCAGCGTGGTGGCGCCTTCCTTTTCAATGTTGGCTTCCACGGAGCCGGTGATTCCCACGTCCAGATCGGTGGTGGTGAACTGGAGGCGGCCGTCCTTGGCGACGAGCAGCACGTTGGAGAGGATGGGCAGCGTCGTGCGTGAGCTGACGACGTGTTGGACTTTTTGCAGGCCGTCGAGAAATGCTTCCTTGGAAATACGGAACTTCATGGATGGGAACCGGGGTGGTTGATGGGCGCGAGTTTCCCCTTTAGAAGGCCCTTGGCAAGCCTTCTGTGAAGTTCTGTGAAGAATCCCGCAGGCGGCTGGAAATCAACGCCGCAGCTGCGCCTCGATGCGGGCGATGGTCTCCTTCATGCCGGGCTCGCCGTCGATTTTTTCGCCCACTTTCTTGCAGGCGTGGATGACGGTGCCGTGGTCGCGCCCGCCGAAGGCCTCGCCGATTTCCATCAGCGAGCCCTTGGTGAGCGAGCGGCTCAGATACATGGCCACCTGCCGCGGAAACGCGATGCTTGCTGGGCGGCGGCGGCTGGTCATGTCCGCCAGGCGGACGTCGAAATGCTCGGCCACGGCCTTCTGGATGGCATCGATGCTGATCTGGCGGCTGGCTTCCTCGCGGATGAGATCGCGCAGTAGGTGCTCGACCCTGTCCACGGTGACGGACTCGCCGGCCAGCGAGGCGAAGGTGGCGACGCGCATCAGCGCGCCTTCGAGCCGGCGGACGTTGGTGCGGATTTTCTCGGCGAGGAAAAGCAGCACGGATTCATCGACGCGGACTTTCCAGTCGAGCGATTTTTTCCGCAGGATGGCGAGGCGGGTCTCCATCTGTGGCGGCTGCATTTCCACGGTCAGGCCGCACTCGAAACGCGAGATCAGGCGCGGCTCGAGGTTCTTGATCTCGCAGGCGGGCCGGTCGCAGGTGAGGACGACTTGGTTGCGGCCGTCCAGCAGGGTGTTGAAGGTATGGAAAAACTCTTCCTGCGAGCGCTCCTTGCCGGCGATGAACTGCACGTCGTCGATGAGCAGCACGTCCGAGCTGCGGTAGCGGCGGCGGAATTTCTCAAGATCGCCGCGGCGGACGGAGTCGATGAACTCGTTGGTGAACTTCTCGCAGGTGAGATAGACGACGCGCGAGCCCGGTTGGCGGCGGAGGATTTCCTGGCCGATGGCCTGCATCAGGTGGGTCTTGCCGAGGCCGGGGCCGCCGTGGATGAAGAGCGGATTGTAGCCGATGCCGGATTTCTTCGCCACCGCCTCGCAGGCGGCATGGGCGAACTGACTGTTAGAGCCGACGACGAAGCTGGCGAAGGTGTATGCCGGATTGAGGCCGGAGCTTTTCACGCGGCGGTCCAGCGCCTCGCCATCGAGCTCCGCGGCCTTGCCGTGCGGCGTGTGGCTCTTGTGGCCATTGCGGCCATGGCCGTAGTGGGATGTTGCCGGGGTGGCGGACTCCGCGACCACGACGCGCACCTCGCGCACTTCGCTGAACACCGAGTTCACCGCGACGGTGAGTTCCGGCAGATAGTTGGTCTCGATCCACACCTGATGGATCTCACCGGGCACGGATACCATGCCTACGCCGTCCTCATCGCCCGCCCATTGCGCGGTGCGGAACCAGCGTTGGAAGCCGTCCTCGCCGATGATCCCGCGGAGCGCCTTGCAAACCCCGCCCCATTCCTTGTTGTCTTCAGTTGCTGTGAGAGGGTTTTCATTTGGCGGTGTGGAGGCATCCAGGAGGTCCATTTTCAGTCGGAATTTTTTGAGAGTGAATCTTGCGTGCTCATGCCCACTCGGGAGAGTGGAGAGAACAGCGATGTCGGGACTTTGTGTGGCCGACGGCGGGCTTGGAAAATTTTTTTGCGGCCATCTAACAGACCGCGCCGATGCGCCGCATTCCACAAGGGTTCCACGGCTGGAAATTTTAAAAACTTGACCCCGGAATTGTTTCGATTTTCCGAAGCATTGCCGCGCGGAAACCGGGCTTGTGTGCACACTGTGTTGAAAACGAATCAGTCACAGTGTGACGATCTTGTTTCAAATTTTCCCGCCACTTGCGCGGCCGAGCGGCAGGCAGGCACCGATGAAGGTGATGGCGGCATTGACCGGATAGAACCACGGGAAGGCGAGCTGCGGCTGGCTGCCGCGCAGCGAGTCGGCGAGCGGCTGGAGGCCGATGGCATCGAGCAACTGCCCGAGCTCCGGGCGAATCCATGCGACCAGCAGGATGGAAAGCGCGGTGCCGGCTAAGAGGCCGTTGAGACTGCGGCGTCCAGGCAGGATGGCGGCGAGCAGGATTCCTAACAGCGGGCCGTAGGTGTAGGCCACCATGCCGAAGGCGAGGTCGATGAGGTTCTTGTTATCGTTTTGGGTGTAGCCGCCGGCCAGCAGGATGGCAAAGCCGGAGAGCAAGGTGGCCCAGCAGACGACCATGATGCGCGAGCGCCGCACCATCGCCGGACCGTTCGAGTCGCGCTCGAGTTTCTCGCGGCCATACCATGCGGAGAGCGAGGTTTGCGAAAGCGCGGCGAGCACCGAGTCCAGGCTGGAAATGGCGGCGGCGAATGCGCCGGCGAGGATCAGGCCGGTGAGCCCGGGCGGCAGCACGGTGGTGATCCAAACGGGAAAGACGAAGTTGGCGTTTTCCGCGAATTTCGCCGCCTCGTCCGGCGTGAGGCCTTTGATTTGATACCATGCGAAAAGTCCCGAACCCACCGCCAGCATGAGCAGCGTGGTCAGCAGCGAGACGCTGCTCCAAATCATCGCCTTGCGCGCGTCCTTGGCACTGCCGCAGCAGAAGATGCGCTGGGCGTTGAGCTGGTCTGTGCCAAAGGCCGCGAAGTTCTGGAACGGCATGGCGATCACGCCCACCCAGAAGGTGTAGTGCAGCAGCGGCGCGTCCCACGGCGTGGTGAAATCCAGCACGCGCATCTTGTCGATGCCGCCGCCCGGGCCGGCGTGGCGGTTGATTTCCACGATGCTGTCCCAGCCGAGATGGCCGACGAGCCAGCCGAAGGCGAGCAGGCCACCGAAAATGAAAATGCAGAACTGGATGACATCAGTCCAGATGACGGTGCGCATGCCGCCCATCAGCGTCCACACCACGGCGAAGGCACCGATGGCGAGGATGCAGAGCTCCATGCCCATCCCGGTGACGGTGGTCAGGATGATGGCGGTGACCAGCACGCGCACGCTCTGGCCGAGGATGGCCCCGAGGGAAAACAGGCCGGTGACCAGCCGGCGCACGCCTTCGCCGAGCTTGGCCCCCATGTAATCGTAGGGGCTGTAGATTTCGTTTTTGAAATAAAGCGGCACCAGCCAGTAGCCGACGGCGAAGCGCGCGATCACCGAGCCGATGCCCCACTGAAGGTAGGTCCAGTCCCCCTGCAGGGCGAAGACTCCGCCGGGCACGCCGATGAAGGTGAGCGCGCTGATCTCGGTGGCGATCATCGAGCCACTCACCGCCCACCACGGCAGCGAGCGGCCACCGAGGAAGAAATCCCGGATGGTGGCGTTTTTTCCGCTCAGCGCGTGGCCGATGACGGTGGTGAGCAGCATGTAGCCGAGCACCACGGCCCAGTCCAAGTAGGTGAAGTGTGTTTCAATCGCGCCCAGCGGCATGGGCGCAGGCTAGGCGGGCCGACGTTCGATCCAAGCGCCAAGTAGAGTCGCAAATCCCGCTTGCGGTCGCCAGATTCCCAAGTATCCCTCGCAGCGGAATATTTTTCAAATCATGGGCGAACAGGAACTGATGGATCTCAAGCGGTGCGAAGGCATCGCGAGCTGGCGGCTGAAACTGGCACAGTGGGTGGAATCCCGCCGCATCCAGAGCGGGATTGTCGCGCTCATCTTGATCAACGCGGTCATTCTCGGGCTGGAAACCTCGCCCGCCATGATGGCGCAGTGGGGCGGGCTGTTGGTGGCGCTGGACCGCCTTTGCCTTGCGGTGTTCGTGTTGGAAATCGCGCTCAAGATGGTGGCCTATCAACGCCATTTCTGGCGCAGCGGCTGGAATGTGTTTGATGTGCTGGTGGTGGCCGTGGCGCTGGTCCCCGGTGCCGGGCCGTGGGCGGTCCTGCGCTCGCTGCGGGTGCTGCGGGTGCTGCGTTTGCTCACCGTGATCCCCTCGCTGCGCAAGGTGGTGGCCGCGTTCCTCCACTCGATCCCCGGCCTGACCGGAGTGGTCACGGTAATGGCGATTTTCCTCTATACCGCCGCTGTGTTGGCGACGAATCTCTTTGGCGACGACTATCCGGCATGGTTTGGCGGACTCGGACGAAGCCTCTTCTCGCTCTTCCAAATTCTAACCCTCGAAGGCTGGGCCGATATGGCGCGCACGATCATGGAGAAACATCCTTGGGCCCCCGCGTTTTTTATCCCGTTCATCCTCATTGCCACCTTCACCGTGCTCAATCTGTTCATCGGCATCATCGTTTCCACCATGCAGGAACTTTCGATGCTGCCCGATAAAAGCCATCCGGAGCCCGAACTCGCCGCCCTGCTCGAACGCATGGAGACCGATTTCAAAGTCCTGCGCTCCACCGTCGAACGGCTGCGCGACAAGGCCCCGCCCGCGGAATGAGGATTCCATGAATCCGATCTCGCGCGAAGACGCGAAGAAATGTGGTGGAGTCTCACGCGCAGGATTGGGGTGATTCCATCGGCTGATTTCCCTGTTTCGAGAATCCCAAGTCTGAAAACCTTCGCGGCTTCGCGCCTTCGCGTGAAACAATGGGGCTTTTGCGGAATCTGATCCAAATCGGATTTGCCTTTCCGCCGCCGCGATCGGCCGCCATCCTCCTGCGCAATGACCGAGAAACCGAAACTCGTTGTGGATGATCCATGGCTTGAGCCGCACCAAGGTGCCATCGAGCGGCGGATGGCGCGCTTCAGGGATGAGATCGCAGCGATTGAAAAACACGCCCGCACGCTGGCGGCGCACGCCACCGCCCACAAGTATGCCGGCATTCATTTCCACACGGCCACCAACGCATGGACGGTGCGCGAGTGGGCGCCGGCAGCCAAGGGCGTCTTCCTGATCGGCGATTTCAACGGCTGGAACCGCGAGTCGCATCCGCTCGAGTCACTTCCAAACGGCGTGTGGCAATTGAAACTACCGGCCGACTCGTTGGCCCACGGCCAGAAGGTGAAACTCCACATCGTCGGCGCGAACGGTTCGCGGCGCGACCGCATCCCGGCCTGCATCCGCCGCGCGGTGCAGGATCCCACGACGCATGACTACTGCGGCCAGGTCTGGAGTCAGCCCGAGCCGTATGTTTGGAAACACAACTTTGATCCTGCATCCATCGGTGCGCCGTTGATTTACGAAAGCCACGTCGGCATGGGCGGCGAGGAACCGCGCGTCCACACCTACCGCGAGTTCGCCGATACCGTGCTGCCGCGCGTGGCGAGGGCCGGCTACAACACGGTGCAGCTCATGGCCGTGCAGGAGCATCCGTATTACGGTTCGTTCGGTTATCATGTCTCGTCGTTCTTCGCCGTCTGCTCGCGCTTCGGCACGCCGGAGGATTTGAAATACCTCATCGACACCGCCCACGGCCTCGGCCTCGCGGTGTTGCTGGACATCGTCCACTCCCACGCGGTCAAGAATTTGGCGGAAGGTCTCAACGATTTCGATGGCTCCGGCCACCAGTATTTTCACGGCGGCCCGCGCGGCGAGCATCCGCAGTGGGATTCGAAATGCTTCGATTACGGCCGCGTGGAGGTCCGCCAGTTCCTGCTTTCCAACGTGCGCTACTGGCTGGAGGAATTCCGTTTCGACGGCTTTCGCTTCGATGGCGTCACCTCCATGCTCTATCACTCGCGCGGCAACAAGGCCTTCGGAAGTTATGATGATTACTTCGGCCCGGATGCGGACGAGGATGCGATTCTCTATCTGCAACTCGCCGCCAAGCTCATCCAGGAGGTGAAACCCGGAGCCATCGCCATCGCCGAGGATATGTCCGGCATGCCGGGCCTGTGCCGTCCCATCGATGAAGGCGGCGTCGGTTTCACCCACCGCCTCGCGATGGGCATCCCGGATTACTGGATCAAGCTGCTCAAGCACAGCCGCGACGAGGATTGGAACCTCGACGAGCTCTGGGGCGTGCTCGCCAACCGCCGTCACGGCGAGGCCACCATCGCCTATGCCGAGAGCCACGACCAGGCGCTCGTTGGCGACAAGACGCTCGCCTTCTGGCTGATGGACAAGGAGATGTATTGGCACATGGCCAAGGACGATCCGCATCCGGTCATCGAGCGCGGCATCGCCCTGCACAAGCTCATCCGCCTCGTCACGCTGGTGCTCGGCGGCGAGGGTTGGCTCAACTTCATGGGCAACGAGTTCGGCCACCCCGAATGGCTCGATTTCCCGCGGGAAGGCAATGGCTGGTCGTTCCACTACTGCCGCCGCCAGTGGTCGCTGGTGGACAACCCGGATCTCAAATACCAATGGCTCGCGGATTTCGACCGCGCGCTGATGGACTTCGCCCGCAAGAGCAATCTGCTGGCCGCTCCGCCGGCGCAGGTGCTTTACATCGACCACGGCCCGAAAATCCTCGTCGCCGAGCGCGCGAATTTCATCTTCGTCTTCAACTTCTCCGTCAGTGAATCACTTTTCGGTTATCCGATCCGCGTGCCGGGTGGCGAAACCCGCGAACTGGCGCTCGACACCGACGACATCGACTTCGGTGGCCACGGCCGCGTCGATCCTGCCGCCCACTATCCGGTGGATGTGGACGGCATCATGAAAATCTACAGCCCCTCGCGCAGCGGTCTGGTGTTTGCTCGGATGCCGCAATCGTGAAAACCCGGTAGGGCGGACCGGCCCGGTCCGCCGACTTCACCGCCGCAGGCCTTGGCAATGGGACGGTCAGAGCCCGCCCTTGAACGCGCGGTCGAGGATGGCCGGAAGCAGCGCGTCCAACTCGGCTTCGGTCTCCACCTGCAGGCGCTTCAACCCGTCCACCTCCGCCTGCAAGGCATCGAGCTCCGCGACAATGCGGCTTTGTTGGAGGAGGGGTGGGGGGAACACTAAAGCCGCGAACAGAACTGTTCGGCATGCTCCCTGCTTGCATGCCGGGTCGACGAATGTGACGAAACCGTCACTTGTACTGTTAGATCATTTCTGATTTCCTGCGGATGTGGGCCGCGCCAAGGAACAGATCGACGAAAAGAAGCTCCGGAGCTGGAAGCTTCTGGACGATTTCCGCGCCCGGCTTGCCAAGATCCGTGTGGAGATGCCGCCCCAGCCCGAAAGGCGGCCCGGCGGCCCGGAGCGCCTGCTGCTCGAAGAGGATTACTTCAGCCTCATGCTCTCCGGCATGCTCAATCCGGTGCTCGATTCCATGCGCGGCCTTTGCGCGGCAAGTCATCTGGAGCGTGTGCAAACCGAGGTCTGCTCGAGGCAGGTGAGTCTTGGCAGTTTTCCCGAGGCCCAGGGAGTGTTCGATCCCGAACTGCTCAAAGGAGTTTTCCTCGATCTGGCGGCGGAAAACCAGACCTCATGGGGCGACCCGCGACTCGCCCATCTCGCTGACAAACTCAAGCTCGTGGACGGCACCCTGCTGCCCGCCCTGCCGCGCATGCACTGGGCGCTCTGGCTCAACGATCAAAACCGCGCCGCCAAGCTGCATTTGAAGTTTTCCGTGCTGCGCCAGGCCGCATGCGACGCGCTCATCACGGCGGGCAACTCCTGCGAACGCAAGGCGCTGCGCCAGTTCGTCAAGGAGGGCGAAATCATCATTGCGGACCGCTACTACGGGCTGGAATACGGATTTTTCGGCGAGTTGAAACGGATCTGAGCCTCCCATGTCATCCGCATCCGCAACAACCCGCGCATGGAAGTAGTCGAGGAGTTGTCCCTGAGCGAGGAAGACCGCGCGGCGGGTGTTACCTGGCAGGGAAAAGTCAAACTCGGCGACCAATGGCAGGGCGAGCCGATCCGCGTGGTTCGCGTGGAAGTGGATGGCAAGGCGCTCTTGCTGGCCACCGACCTGGACATCGAGGCGGAACTCATCGCGCTGATCTACCGCTACCGCTGGCAGATCGAACTGTTTTTCAAGTGGCTCAAAAGCATCCTCGGCTGCCGTCACCTGCTGGCGGAATCCCCGGCAGGCGTGGCCATCCAGATCTACAGCGCGCTCATCGCGGCGCTGATGCTGCAAGCCTTCACCGGAAAACGCCCCGGCAAGCGGGCGATGGAACTCATACGGATGTATCTCATGGGCTATGCGGAGCTCGACGAGGTCATCGCGTTGTTAGGAGTCGAAAAAACAGCCAAGTGAGACTATTCGGGAAATTGCGGCCGTCGCCGCTCCCGGGAATTGTCGTGCCTTGATGTCAGCAAACTCAATCCTGCAGCAAGGCAGTGAGGGTTCAAGACGCCCCCAGGCAAATCAAACCACTGCAAATCCAGGCTTTTTTGCAGGCGAAGCACCAATCATGCCGAACAGTTCTGGGACTATCCCATATCCCTCCTATACTGCGAAAGCGGAACCTTGTTTGCGGCATCAGGCAAACAACTTCCTATCCAGCGAACGGTATTGGATCGCCTCCAGAATGTCCGCCGGCCGGATCTCGGGCGAGCCTGCCAGGTCGGCCAGCGTGCGGGCCACTTTGAGGATGCGGTCGTGGGCGCGGGCGGAGAAGTTCATTTCCTCCATCGCATGTTCCAGATAGCCGTTGGCTTCGGAGTTGATCTGGCAGTGCAGCTTCATCTGGCGCGGGTTCATCGATGCGTTGGTGGTGTTGCGGGACTTGCGGAACCGCTCCTGCTGGATGTGCCGCGCCGCCACCACCCGGGCGCGGATCGTTTCTGATTTCTCGCCGCTGGCGGTGTTTTGCGACAGCTCGCGAAAGTCCACCAGCGGCACCTCGCAGTGGATGTCGATCCGGTCCAACAGCGGACCCGAAATGCGCTGGCGGTATTGTTCGATCTGGCGCGGCGAACAACGGCACTGGCGTTTCATGTCGCCATAAAACCCACACGGACAGGGATTCATCGCCGCCACCAGCATGAAGCGTGCGGGGAAGGTGAGGGAACCCGCCGCGCGGGAAATCGTCACGTCGCCATCCTCCAGCGGCTGGCGCATGACTTCCAGCGTGGAACGGCGGAACTCCGGCAGCTCGTCGAGAAACAACACGCCGTGATGCGCCAGCGAAACTTCGCCCGGTCCTGGATTGGTGCCACCACCTAACAAGCCTGCGTCCGAAATCGTATGATGTGGAGAACGGAACGGTCGGGTTGTTAGAAACGCGCGCTTCGGATCGAGCGTGCCGCTGATGGAATGGATTTTGGTGGTTTCGATCGCCTCATCCTCGGTCATGTCCGGCATGATGGTGGGAATGCGCTTGGCGAGCATCGACTTGCCGGTTCCCGGCGGACCTACCATCAGTAAATTATGATTTCCGGCGGCCGCCACTTCGAGCGCGCGCTTGACGTGGTGCTGGCCTTTCACTTCATCGAAATCCACTTCATAGCTGCGGTGGGAATCAAAGAAGGCGCGGCGGTCCAGATGGAATGGTGAAATGACGAGCTCCTCTTCGAGGAAATCCCAAGCATCCTTCAGGCAGCGGATGGGAAAGACCTGGATGCCATCGATCACTGCGGCTTCCGGAGCGTTTGCCTCTGGTACCAGCAATCGCGTCCGGCCGCGGCGTTTGGCTTCCAGCGCGATGGCCAGCACGCCTTTCACCGGCCGCACCGCGCCGTCGAGTCCGAGTTCGCCGACCACGCAGCAATCGTCCGCGTTGAAGGGCCTGGTCCGGCTGGCGGCGACCATGGCCAGCGCGATGGGCAGATCAAACGACGGCCCTTCCTTTTTCAAATCCGCCGGCGCGAGGTTCACGGTTTTCACGCCATCATCGAGATAGAGGGCCGAGGCGCCGATGGCCGAGATCACCCGTTGCGAGGATTCGCGCACGGCGGCATCCGGCAGGCCGACGATAATGATCAGAGGTTTGTCCGCGCCGCGGGCGTTGACCTCCACCTCCACCTCCTGCGCCTCCACTCCGCGCAGTGCTGCTGAAAATAACCGGGTAATCATGCGAACAGCGAAACACTGGAAACTTCGCCTGCTGTCGGCAAGGCGAAAGTGCACGCGCTCTCTCAGATCTTCTCCACGGCCATCGGTGCTTCAGTATTGTTTGATGGATCAATCATGGTTTGCCGGAATTTGAGGTTTATGCGGAGGCAGCCGATTCGATCTGGCAACGCATGGCTGAAGCCGGCGCTCCGTTCAACTACACCCCTGGCTCGTTCCACACTGCGTGCACACTCCACAAGCTCCGGCGCGTATGACCTTGTCCGATCCGCAGTTGGAGCAGATGACGCCCATATAAGCAGTGCCGAGCGCGGCTTTGACGCGGTCGGGTTTAGGCAGGCGTTCGATGGCGGGGTCCTCGTTGGGACTCAGGTCGGAAACCGGGCGGTTGACGGCTTGTTTCTCCATTTCCTCGATTTCGGGCATGGCGAGTTCGGGTTGGTGGGAATCGGGCGAGGTGGCTTCCTTGTAGCCCTTGATGAACTCGCAGCCGAGCCAGCGGAAGACATAGTCCGTGATGCTGAAGGCGGTGCGGATGTTGGGATTGCGGGTGTAGCCGCTGGGTTCGAAGCGCTGATAGGCGAATTTGTTGACGAGTTGTTCGAGCGGTACGCCGTATTGCAGCGCCATGGAGGTGAGGGTGGCGACGGTGTCCATCAGACCGCCGATGGTGCTGCCTTCCTTGGACATCTGGACGAAGACCTCGCCGGGCTGGCCGTCCGGATAGAGGCCGGCGGTGATGTAGCCCTCATGACCGGCGATTTCGAACTTGTGGGTGATGGACATGCGGGTGTCCGTCATCGGGCGGCGGGTGCGGGTCTCCGATTTTTTCCGGAGGTCCTCGTTTTCACGGATCAGCGTGGCGATGCGCTCGGCGAGATCCTCGGCGCCGGGAGTGATGGCGTCCGCCTCGCCGCCCATGCCGACGGTCTTCTTGGTATTGAGCGGAGCGGAGCGTTTCGATCCGTCGCGGTAGATGGCCACCGCCTTGAGACCGAGCTGCCATGCCTCGATGTAGGTCTGCATGATTTCCTCGACGGTGGCTTCCTGCGGCATGTTGACGGTTTTGGAAATGGCACCTGATAGAAATGGCTGGGCGGCTGCCATCATTTTCAGGTGGCCGCGGTAATGCAGGCTGCGGGTGCCGAGGTGGGCCTTGAAGGCGCAGTCGAACACGGGCAGGTGCTCCGCCCGGAGCCCGCTTCTAACGGTTTTCCCGGTGTTCGGGTCGGTCACGTCCTCGATGGTGTCGTATTTCTCGATGTGGATGAGGATGGCGGCGATCTCATCCGGAGTGTAGCCAAGGCGCTTGAGAGCGGGCGGCACGGTGCGGTTGACGATCTTGAGCATGCCGCCGCCGGCGAGCAGTTTGTATTTCACCAGGGCGATGTCCGGCTCGATGCCGGTGGTGTCGCAGTCCATCAGGAAGCCGATGGTGCCGGTGGGCGCGAGCACGGAAACCTGGGCGTTGCGGTAGCCGTGGCGTTTTCCGAGGTCGAGCGCTTCGGCCACGCGCTGCGGGCGGCGTCGATGATCGGGCTGCAATCGCCATGGCCCTCGAGCTTCTCCGCTTGTGTGCGGTGGCGCTCGATCACTTCCAGCATCGATGCCTCGTTGGAGGGTTCCGGCGGGTGGGTGACTTCTCCGTAGCGGGCATCCTGATAGGAAGGGAAGGGGCCTTTGGCGGTGGCGAGCTCGGCACTGACCTCGTAGGCGTGGCCGGTCATGAGCGCGGTGATGGCACCGGCGTAGGTGCGGCCTTCGTCGCTGTCGTAGCCGAGGCCGCGGCTCATGATGAGCGCGCCGAGATTGGCATAGCCGATGCCGAGCGTGCGGAAGGCATGGGAGTTTTCAGCAATCGGTTTGGTAGGGTAGCTGGCGCGGTCCACGAGGATTTCCTGGGCCACGATGAACAACCGGACGGCGGCCTTGAAACGATCTGCATCGAAGGAACCGTCGGCCTTCTGGAAGCGGACGAGGTTGAGCGAGGCGAGGTTGCAGGCGGTGTCGTTGAGGAAGAGATACTCGGAGCAGGGGTTGGTGGAGTTTTGGCGGCCGCTGCCCTTGCAGGTGTGCCAAGTGTGGATGGTGGAGTCGAACTGCATGCCGGGATCGCCGCAGGTCCAGGTGCCGAGCGCGATTTTGCGCAGCAACTCGCGGGCGTTTTTCTTTTCGCACGGCTCGCCATCGGTCACGCGGCGCGTCCACCACTCGGAGTTTTCGGTGGCGGCTTTCATGAACTCGTCGCTGGCCCTGACCGACAGGTTTTCGTTCTGGAACATCACCGAGCCGTAGGCGTCTCCGTTGTAACTGCCGTCATATCCCTGCTCGATGAGTGCCCAGGCTTTCTTTTCCTCGATGGTCTTGGCTTCGATGAAATCCTCAATGTCCGGGTGCCAGTCCTTGAGGGTGTTCATTTTCGCGGCGCGGCGGGTCTTGCCGCCGGATTTTACGGCGTTTGCCACCTGGTCGTAAATGCGCAGGAAGGACATGGGACCGGATGGGCGGCCGCCGCCGGAGAGTTTCTCGCGGGAGGAGCGCAGCGTGGAGAGGTCCGATCCGGTGCCGGAGCCGTATTTGAAGAGCATGGCCTCAGCCGCCGCCAGGCGCATGATGTCCTCCATGTTGTCCTTCACGCTCTGGATGAAGCAGGCGCTGGCCTGTGGATAGTGATATTGTCCAGCGGCGCGTTTGGCCTTGCCCGCCGCCTCATCCCAGTGCCAGCCACCCTCACCGCGGCCCTCGCCCACGCCGTATTGGTGGTGGAGGCCCACGTTGAACCAGACTGGCGAGTTGAAGGCACCGTGCTGGTGCAGGCACAGCCAGGTGAGATCCTGATAGAAATTCTCCGCACTGGCTTCATTGGCGAAATATCCATCTTCCAGCCCCCAATCGCTGATGGTGCGGGTGACGCGGTGAATGAGCTGGCGCACCGAATGTTCGCGTCCGCCCTTGCGCGGGTCGGCGCCTTGTGTGGCATCGCCGTAGAAATACTTTGAGACGGCGATCTTGGTGGCCAACTCGCTCCAGGATTTCGGAACCTCGACGTTTTCCTGACGGAATAGTGCCTTGCCGCTGTCGTCAGTGATTTCGGCAGTGCGGTGGTCCCACTCGATCTCATCGAAGGGGGAGATCCCGGGCTTGGCGAAACGGGGCTCAAAGGTGAGGCCGGAGGTGCTTGGGGCGGGCGTGTTCATGCGGCGGACGGGGGCATCAAGGGTGGGGACGCTGGAGTTCATGGTTTTTAATGACGGGATTTGGAGAAAAAGGGGCGAGAACTTGGGGTTTTTGTTTGGAAATCAAGAGTTTGTGCTACATGTGGTGTAAAGGTGCTTCATTCTCCTACTATGGGTAGTTTGATCCAAGCAAAAAATGCGGAGCGGGGCTGTAAGCCTGATACTTGTGGGAAAGATTTTTTCAACGGGCATCTGGTGGGGCCGGGACTCTGGGGTCATGCACGCAGATGATACCACTAAACAGCCTAAAGCTTGTGCCCGGAAATGGCCATGGCTTTCTCGCCGAGGGCTTGTCGCCAGTTGGCGAAGGGGGCAAGTGAGTTGCCCATTGCATGGAATTTTCCAATCCTTCTCCTTGCCAACCCCAGACCGGGCGGTTAGCCAGTGACTCCGCCGCGCACAGCGCACGGTCCCGTGGTCCAATGGATAGGACGATGGCCTCCGAAGCCGTAGGTCCAGGTTCGATTCCTGGCGGGACCACCAATCCGAAAGCAGCTGATAATCAGCGATTTGCCATCGATTGAAGGCTTCTCATGGCGTGCCGCCCAAATGTGGGGCTTCAGGGTATTCCATTGTGTTCCCGAGCGTGAAGGCAATGCGCCGGAAAACCGATGATTGGCTTTGCGTTAGGCTTGGCGGATACAATCCGCCGCTACGGTCACTTGCTCACGTTGAAGCGGAATTCGATCACATCGCCGTCCTTGACGACGTATTCCTTGCCTTCGATTCGCAGCTTGCCGGCTTCTTTGGCGGCGTTTTTCGAGCCGAGCGCGACGAGGTCGTCGTAGTGGACGACTTCCGCGGCGATGAAGCCGCGTTCAAAATCGGTGTGGATCACGCCGGCGGCGGCGGGGGCCTTGTCGCCCTCGTGGATGGTCCAGGCGCGGGTTTCCTGCACGCCGGTGGTGAGGTAGGTGCGCAATCCTAACAGGTGATAGACGGCGCGGATCAGCGCGGAAACACCGGAGTCTGTGACGCCCATGTCTTTCAGAAACTCGGCGGCTTCCTCGTGCGAAAGTTCGCTGAGCTCCTCCTCGATCCTGGCAGAAATGACGACGGCTTCCGAGCCGCTGTGTTCGGCGGCAAACTTGCGGACTTTGGCCACCTGCGGATGTGAGTCCGGGTTTTCGGTGGCGGCGGCGAGTTCGTCCTCGCTCACGTTGCAGGCGTAGATGGTGCGCTTGGAGGAAAGCAGGAAGAAGTCCTTCACGATGATCGCGTCCTCATCGCTGAACGGGATGGTGAGAGCCGGTTTGCCCTGATCGAGGTGCGGCATGATGATGTCGATGAGCTCGACTTCCTTCTTCGCCTCCTTGTCGCCGCCCTTGGCTTTCTTTTCGCGCGAAGACCGGCGTTTTTCGAGCGAGGCCATGTCGGCGAGAATCAGCTCGGAGTTGATGATCTCGATGTCGCGGATCGGATCGACGGTGCCGAGTTCGTGGATGATATCGTCGTTTTCAAAACAACGGACCACTTGGACGATGGCGTCGGTTTCGCGGATGTTGGCGAGGAACTGGTTGCCAAGGCCCGCGCCTTCGGAGGCGCCTTTCACCAGTCCCGCGATGTCCACGAACTCGATGGCGGTGGGCACGAGCTTCTGCGAGCCGGAGATTTTGGAGAGCACGGCGAGCCGCGAGTCGGGCACGGTGACGATGCCGACGTTGGGGTCGATGGTGCAGAAGGGATAGTTCGCCGCCTCCGCTTTCCGCGTGCGGGTGACGGCGTTGAAGAGGGTCGATTTTCCGACGTTGGGTAGTCCTACGATTCCGGCCTTGAGCATGGCGGCGGGAAAGTGAGTGCGGAGCGGCGCGAGGACGAGAAAAATCCGCCGTGCCATGGAGGATGGTGATCTAGCTGAGGAGCAATCACAGGAAATCGAGGGGTTTTACGCCGTGAATTGACCGCCAATGGATGAGAATTTACCAAGGGGCGGGTCGTTCCCTAGATGGACAGGAACAAGATGTTCCAATACGGTTCTCTGGTTATCTTGTGACCCTGCACGGGCTCGGAGTCCTGACGTCATCACTCCGCCGGCACATGCGGCTCGAAGGTCATGGCGCGTTCGTGTTCGCGGGCCTTGGCGGCTTTCCGGGCTTGCTGGTAAAACTGTTCCTGGGCGCGGAAGGGTTTGCGGCCCTTGGTGCGGATGAGGCGCTGGGATGTGCCGTCCGGCAGGATGAGAGAGGCCTGGGTGTTGTCTTGGAAAAAGGCGTCGAGGATGCGGATGAGGCGGCGTTTGAGGGCGGGTTCCTCGACGGGGATCATGAGTTCCACGC
>Ga0209391_10000509_pt1 | contig 18410 bp, 15 predicted proteins | sample PPLLak3March2015_FD_187246 | JGI IMG/M metagenome (GOLD analysis project Ga0209391, IMG submission 187246) | Freshwater sediment microbial communities from Prairie Pothole Lake near Jamestown, North Dakota, USA - PPLs Lake P7 Core (1) Depth... | ecosystem: Environmental > Aquatic > Freshwater >...
CGGCTCGCCGTGCCGCTGCCCATGGACCGCTTCCGGCCCAACCTCGTGCTCGACGGTTTGCCGGCCTATGGCGAGGACGAGCTCGGCGACCTGGTGGCCGGCCCGGCGCGGCTGCGGCGCGTCAAGGCGTGCACGCGCTGCCGCATCACCACGACCAACCAGGCGACGGCCGAGGCGGAGGGCGACGAGCCCTTGCGCACGCTGAAGAGCTATCGCTGGGACGCCGCGCTGCACGGCGTGGTGTTCGGCCAGAACCTGGTCGTGGTCGAGGGGGCCGGAACGCTGCTGCGTGCCGGCGCCGAGCTGCATCCCCGGCCGTCGGTCAGTCCTTGAGCGATACGTCGTCGCGGGTGCGGGCTGCCCACACCTGCGGCGAGCGGTACGCATAGCGGAACATGGCATACAGCGCCGGCACCACGAGCGGCAGCAGCACTGCGACCATGATCAGTGCCGTGCTGCCGGCGAGTGCCGCCGGCACGATCGTGATGAGGCTTGCGCCGAGCACCACCCAGCTCGCGCCGCTCCAGTAGCGTTGCGAGCCGAACGGACGCTGCAGTGCGTAGCCCCACGTGGCGATGAGCAGCACGGCAGTCACCGCCCAGTTGGCCATGGTGCGGAAGTCCACGGTGCCGCCGGCGCTGAGGTTGGCGACCTCGCCTGCCACGACGGCGACGGTGAGCAGCGCGGCGTAAGCGGTCCAGGCTTTCTTGATCATTGCCGCACGGCCTCGGGGTCAGTAATGCGGCGGAACCTCGGTGGGAGTCGCTTCGCCGGCGCGCCCCTCGAGTTCCTCGAGCTGCTCGCGCAACCGCTGGTTCATGGCCAGGGTTGCGTCGAGCTGCTGTTGCTGGCGGTAGATGACGTCGCTCAGTTCCTGCACCGCGCGCTCGAGGTGCGCGACCTTGAACTCGACGTTTTCGAGACGCGTCGTGTCCGTTGCGGCCGCGCCTTCGACGCCGAGCGCAATCTCGAGGGCGCCCTCGTGGCAGAGCCCCTGGGTGCGCGCCTCGACGTAGGCCTGGGCCGCCTGTGGGGTCAGGTGCACGGGGGCCTCTTCGATGTCTTCGGCGCGGGTCATGGGATTGTTCCAGGTCGGTACGTCGATCGGGGAAGCGCAGTCAACGAGCGATGCTGCGCCCGCCGCGCAGCAGGAACGTGCAGATGGCGAGCCCCACGAGCAGCGCGACCACCTCGCCGGTAAGGCCGCCGAGCCGCGGGTCCATCGACTTCGGCGCCATGCCCGCAGCCACGAGACCGGCCACCGCGACGCCCGCGAGGCCCTCGCCGGCGACCAGGCCGGAGGCGGCAAGGATGCCGGGATCGCTCGCGCCTTCGGGGAGCGGTGCACGATTGCGTTCCACGAGCGCCCGCACGCAGCCGCCGACGAACAGCGGCGCCATCGTCGCCAGCGGCAGGTACACGCCGATTGCGAATGCGAGGCCGGACACGCCGCACAGCATCGCGCCGATCGCCAGGCCCGCGCCGGTCAGCACGAGGTCCCACGGCAATTCGCCCGACAGTACGCCTTCGATGATGGTCTTCATCAGCGTTGCCTGGGGCGCCGGGATCTCGGCCGAACCGAACTCGTAGGCGTGGCCGAGCAGCAGCACTGTTGCAGCCACGGCCCAGCAGGCGAACGCCGCGCCGATCAGCTGCCCGAGCTGCTGCCGTGCCGGCGTTGCGCCCACCAGCCAGCCGGTCTTGAGATCCTGCGAGATGTCGCCCGCCTTGCTTGCGGCCACCGCGACGATGGTGCCGACGGTCAGCACGCCCGCGCGTGCGCCGGCGTCCACCCAGCCCGCGGCCGCGAACACCGATGCGGTGCCGAGCAGCGTGACGAGCGCGATGCCCGAAGTGGGCTGCGACGAGACGCCGACGATGCCGACTATGCGCGCCGCCACCGCGACGAACAGCACGCCGAACACGCCCACGCCCGCCGCGAGCACCGCGCGTTGCAAGGTACCCATGTCGCCCGCGAACACGCCGGGCACGAACCCGGCGACCAGCACCACCAGCGCCACGCCGCCGAGCACGAAGCCGCCCGGCACATCGCGGTCGGTGCGCGCGATCGATCCCGCGGCAGACGCACCACTGCCACCAAGGCCGCGCGCCACCGACAGGAATGCGTCGGCCATCGTCGGCAGGCCGCGCAGCACGGTGAGGATGCCCGCCGTGGCAACCGCGCCCGCGCCGATGTAGCGCACGTACTTCGACCAGATGTCGCCGGCCGACATGTCCGCGACGAGGCGAGTCGTCTCCGGGTAGAGCGGGCCGCTCATGGCGGCGCCCATCCAGGCGATGAGTGGCGTGATCGCGAGCGCTGAAATCACCGCGCCCGCGACGCACACCGCTGCCTGCCGGTAGCCGAGGATGTAGCCCACGCCGATCAGCGCCGGGGCGATCTCGAGCGCGAGTTCCGCCTTCGGCAGCACCGGCAAGGCCATGCGCAGCTCGTCCGGAATCAGGTAGGCAAGGGAGATGAGCAGCTTCACCGCCGCGCCCACCGCCATGCCACGGAAAATCCACGCACTGGCGCTGCGGGCGTCGCTGCCTTCCCGCGTCGTGGCGCGCAGTACCTCGGCGCACGCCGTGCCTTCGGGGTAGGGCAGTTCATCGTGCGCCTGGACGATCAGCAGGCGTCGCAGCGGCACCATTGCGGCGATGCCGAGCACCGCGCCGAGGAACGCCAGCGTCACGACCTGCAGGTACGGCGGCACCATGCCCCACAGGAACAGCGCCGGAATGGTGAAGATGGTGCCGGTAGCGAGCGAGGTGGACGCCGAGGCGACCGTCTGCGACAGGTTGGCCTCGAGGATCGTGCCCCGCGTGCGCAGCAGGCTGAATACCGCCACCGTCATGACCGCGGCCGGGATCGAGGCCGACACGGTCATGCCGACCCGCAGCCCGAGGTACGCGTTGGCGGCACCGAACACGATGCCGAGCAGCACGCCGACCGCGACCGCCTTGAGGGTGAATTCGGCGACTTCGCCGGAGACCTGTTGCATGGGGGCGCATCATGACGCAGCCGGGCGTCGAAAAGGAATCGGCAGCGCGCGCCGGCGATGGCATCATCGCGCACCGTGACTCCGTGCCCGACGCGAGTGCAGCAGTATGTCCAATGACCGCCTGTCCATCGATCGCGACGGCCCGCGTCGCAGGCTCGCGCGGATCGGCGTGGGGACGGTGGTTGCCCTGGCTTGCTCTGGCCCGGCCTGCGCCGGCGATGCGACCGTGCAGCCCTGCCTGGCCTCGCCCGTCCCTGCGACGGGTGCGGTGGTCGCGATCGGTGGGGCACTGCGCTACGACAATGCGCTCGTCTGGTCGCGGCTCGTGGCACTGGCGGGCGGTCCCGGCGCCCGGTTCGTGGTGCTCGCAACCGCGTCGGAGAATCCCGAGCGCTCGGCGGCGCTGGCGGTCGCTGCGCTCGAGGCGCATGGCGCCAGGGCCGAGCCCTTGCCGGTGGCCCCGCACCTGGAGAATGTGGACCTGCAACAGGCTACGCGCGATCCGCAGCTCATTGCCCGGGTGGCTGCAGCGCGCGGCGTGTTCTTCACCGGCGGTGCGCAGGAGCGCATCGTCGACACGCTGCAACCCGGTGGTCGCGCCACACCGCTGCTCGAGGCGATCCGCGACGTGCTCGCGCGTGGCGGCGTGATTGCAGGCACCTCAGCGGGTGCCGCCGTGCTAAGCCGCGTCATGTTCCGTGACGCGACCGACGTGCTGGCCGTGATGAAGGGCGCGCTGCGCGACGGCCGCGAGGTGGACTGCGGGCTCGGCTTCGTGGGTCCCGACGTGTTCGTGGACCAGCATTTCCTGGCACGCGGTCGCCTCGGTCGCATGCTGCCGCTGATGCAGGCGCGCGGCCTGCTTGTCGGCCTCGGTGTCGAGGAGGACAGCGCGGCCATCCTGCGCGGCGGACAGGTGGAGGTCGTCGGCGCGGGTGGCGCGCTGTTCGTCGATCTCGCCCACGCCACGACCGACGCGCAGCTCGGCGCATTCAACATCGCGGGCGTGCGGCTCACTTACCTCGGCGACGGCGATCGCCTCGACCTGCGCACGCGCGCGCTGTCGCCCGCGGCGCTGCGCGCCCGCGGGACGCGCGTCGAGCCGGGCGCTACGGGCTTCGCGCCGTATCTCGAGGAGCGCCCGTTCCTCATGGACGTGCTTGCCGACGGGGCGGTGCTGCGTGGCATGACCTACGCGCTCGATGGCCCGTCGGCCGAGGTCCGCGGCCTCGCGTTCGACGCCCGCCCCGAGGCCGCCGCACCCCGCAACCTCGGCTTCGAATTCCGTTTCAGCCGCGTGCCCGGCACCTCGGGCTGGTTCAGCTCCGCCCTCGGTGGCGAGGCCTACACGATCGAGAACGTGCGGCTGGATGTCGTGCCGGTGAAGGTCGCCGAACCGCTGTATCGGGCGTGGTCGCCATGATCGAGCAACGCCATGCGCTGCTGCCTTCCTCGCCGGGCACGACCCGCGAGCTGGTCAGCCTGCATTTCGGGCCGGCCGATCGCGGCCGCAAGGTGTTGATCCAGGCGTCGTTGCACGCCGACGAAGTGCCAGGGTTACTGGTGGCCCATCACCTGCGGCGGCGACTCGCCGAGCTCGAGGCCAGCGGCGCGTTGCGCGGCGAAATCGTGCTGCTGCCGTTCGCCAACCCGGTCGGCCTGTCGCAGTGGGTGCTGCAGTCGCACGAAGGGCGCTTCGACCTGGTGAGTGGCGAGAACTTCAACCGTCATTACGCGGATGTCGCGGCGCGGGCCGCCGAAATCCTGGCGCCGCAGCTCGCGCGTGGTGCGAACGTGGACATCGGGGCCGCGCGCGCGTCCCTGCGACAGGCCTGTGCCGAGCTGCCGGCCGGGACGGAACTGCAGAGCCTGCGTCGCGCGCTGCTCGGACTCGCCATCGACGCCGAGCTGGTGCTCGACCTGCACAGCGACAACGAAGCTGTGCTTCACCTCTATACCCAGCCGGCCCTGTGGCCTGAGGTCGAGCCGCTCGCGCGGTTGACCGGCAGCCGCGCCGTGCTGCTGGCCGATGTTTCCGGGGACGAGCCGTTCGACGAGGCCTGTTCCGCCGCCTGGCCGCGGCTGGCGGCGGCCCTGTCGGCGCGGCTCGGCCGGCCCATCGAGCTGCCGCCGGCCTGCGTCGCAGTCACCGTGGAGCTGCGCGGCGAGCGCGACGTCACGCATGAGCTTGCGGCCGCGGATGCGGAGGCGCTGCTGCAATTCCTCGCATGGCGCGGGCTGGTCGCGGGCCCGCAGCCGTCACTGCCCGACCTCGCCTGCGAGGCCACGCCCCTCGCCGGATCGATGCCGGTGCTGGCGCCCCGCGGCGGGGTGCTGGTGCACGCGGTGCCGCTCGGGGCGCTGGTGAAGCGCGGCGAGGTCGTCGCCGAGATCGTCGACCCGCTGGGCGGCGGCGTGACTCGGCTCGAGAGTCCGACTGACGGCGTGTTGTACGCGCGGGAGAGTCGGCGCTTCGTCCTGGCTGGCACTCGGGTGCTCAAGGTCGCAGGACGGCAGCCGGTGCGCAGCGGCAAGTTGTTGTCCGAATGACCGCGGCCGGGGTGCCGCCGCCGGACTGCGAACGGTTCGGGTTCGTTTAGAATCGCGTCTCGCGTGCCTGCGCCCAGTGATCCGGAGTCTGCATGTCTTTCGCTCGCCTCGGCGGCGGCCTCGCCGCCTGCCTGTTCGCCGTCGTCTCTTTCGCGGCGGAACCTCTCAGCCCGGCAGCGCTCGCCGAGGCGCGTGCCTTGCGTGAACGGGCCCTCGTTGACGACACCGCCTACGAGCTGGTGCGATCGCTGACCACGGAGGTGGGCCCTCGGCTCGCCGGCTCGCCGGGTGACGCGCGCGCGGTGGCGTGGGCCGTGCAGAAGCTCCAGGCGCTCGGCTTCACCAACGTACGCACGGAGCCGGTGTCAGTGCAGCGGTGGATCCGCGGCGAGGCCCGCGCGGAGATCGTGGCGCCCTGGCCGCAGGCGCTCGTCGTCGCCGCACTGGGCGGCAGCGTGGCCACGACGGCCGAAGGCATCGAGGCGGAGGTCGTGCCAGTGGCGTCGCTCGAGGACCTGAAGGCGCAACCGCCCGGACGCATCGCGGGTCGCATCGTGTTTTTCAGCAAGCGCATGGAGCGCTCGCGCGACGGCAGCGGCTACGGCAAGACGGTGCCGCCGCGCGGCAGCGGCGCCGCCGAGGCCGCCAGGCTCGGCGCCGTGGCGATGGTGATGCGCTCGGCCGGCACGTCGGTCTCGCGAACACCGCACACCGGCGCGCAGCGCTTCGCCGACGGCATCCCGTCGATCCCGGCCTTTGCGCTCTCGAACCCCGATGCCGACCTGCTCGAGCAGCAGCTCGCGAGCGGCCAGCCGGTACGGTTGCGCGTGACCAGCACCTCGAGATGGGACGGCGAGGCGCAATCGGCCAACGTGATCGGCGAGATCGCCGGTCGCGGCGACCGGAAGGACGAGGTGATCGTGCTCGGCGCGCACCTGGACTCGTGGGACCTGGGCACGGGCGCGCACGACGACGCGACCGGCATCGGCATCATCGCTGCGGCGGCAAAGCTCGCCGGCGAGGCCAGGCCACGTCCAGCACGCACGATCCGCGTGGTGTTCTTCGCCAACGAGGAGTTCGGGCTGACCGGCGCGAAGGCCTACGCGGCGAACCATGCGGGCGCGATGGACAAGCACGTGCTCGGCCTGGAGTCCGACCTGGGCGGCTTCCGCCCCTTCGGTCTGCTCGCCCGAGTGCCGCCCGACAAGCTGCCGTTGGTCCGCACGATCCACTCGGTGCTCGAGCCGCTCGGGGTCGCCTGGCTGGGTACCGAAGCCAGCGGCGGCGCAGACGTGGGACAGCTGCGCGCGCTCGGCGTGCCGGTCATGGACCTTGCGACGGACGCGGAGCCCTACTTCGACCTCCACCACACTGCCAACGACACCTTCGACAAAGTGGATCCAGAGCTGGTGCGCCGCAACGTCGCCGCGTACGCCGTGATCGCGTATCTCGCCGCGGAGGCGGAGGGCGGGTTTGGTCGCCTGCCGGTGGCGAGCAAGACGGCGCCATAGCACGATGAGTGACCACGTGGACACGGATGCAGCGCAGGCCTTCGAGCCGCTGCTCGCCGAACTGCGGCGCGGCCCGGTCGCCGACAACGGGGAATGGCTCGGGCGCCTGGTGGACGCGCTGCGGCCGCGCCGTGGCGAGAGCGCGGAGGCGGCGGCCGAACGGCTACGTCTGCTGGTGCGCACGCTGGAGCACCAACCGGGTGACGCGGCGGCGCTCGGCTCCCACGTCGCTACGTTGCTCGCCTCGCGCCTGCATCGGCTGCTGTACGCAGATCCGGGTACGTTGTCTCATCAGGGTTTCGCCAGCGGCCTCTGGCGCCGCGTGCTCGGCCGCCTGTTGCCGCCGGCAGTCGACGCGGATTACCTTCGCGACCTGGTGGCAGAGGCGTTCGACCAGCGCGACGATCATCGCTGGTTGCGGGCGGTGCCGCGCGAGGATTGGGACGCGCTGCTGCGCGTGATCGGCGTGGACGCGCCGGGTTTCGCGCCCGCGCGGCAGAAGTGCCGGTACGAGGCGCTCGAGGCGATGCGGCTCGCATCCGTCCGGCTCGCGGCACTCGGCACCGACATGGCGCTGATGCAGTACCTGCCGGAACTCGCGCGCCACGAGTCACCGTTCCTGGTGCAGGTCGGCGAGACCGACGCCTTCATCGGCGGGCAGCGGCGAGAGACGCCGGCCGACGATGGCCACCTGGAGGTGCTGCTGCAGCAGTGCGACGACTACGTCGACCGCATCCGCCGCCGCTCGCGCGAGGCGGGCGTCAGCGTCGACCTCGTGTACCTGCTGGCCCGCATAGAGCAGACCATCGCCCGGCTGCGGCGGCTGCGTGAGCTGGTCGCGCCAGTAGACTCGGGCGCCACCGATCTGGCCGCCGCCAGGCGCGCCCGCGCGCTCGATTTCTTCCTGCGGCTCGTGAGGCAGGAGAATCGCCGCAACAGCGTGCGCGACCTGTTCCGCGGCACGATAGAGCTGCTGGCGCGGCGCGTGACCGAGCAGGCGAGCCGCTCGGGTGAGCACTACATCACCGAGTCGCGCAGCCAGTTCGTGGCGATGTACCGGGCGGCGGCCGGCGCGGGTTTCATCATCGCCGTGCTGGCGCTGGCCAAGATCCACATTGCGCGGCTCGAGCTGCCGCTGCTGTGGGAGGGCGTGGCTTTCAGCCTGAACTACGGACTCGGCTTCGTGCTGATCCACCTGCTGCACCTGACCATCGCCACCAAGCAGCCGGCGATGACCGCTGCCACGCTCGCGGCGTCGCTCGACGGTCGCGACAGCCGCGACGCGAGGCTCGATGCACTGGCCGAACTCGCCGCCGAGGTGAGCCGCACGCAGTGGGTCTCCATCGCAGGCAACGTCACGATCACCATGCTCACGGCGTTCGCCATCGCCCTGACCGCGCTGCAGTTCGTCGGGTGGGATGCGGCGGACCCGCAAAAGGCCGCGCACCTGCTGCACGACTTGCATCCCTGGCACAGCCTTGCGCTGCTGCACGCAGCGATCGCTGGCGTGTACCTGTTCCTGAGCGGCCTGATCTCGGGCTACTACGACAACCAGGCGCTGTACTACCGCATCCCGCAGCGGCTGCGGCGGGTGAAGTGGCTGCGTACCGTGCTCGGTCCCGCGCGCCTGGCGCGGCTCTCGACCTACGTCGAGCACAACCTCGGCGCGCTCGCGGGCAACTTCCTGTTCGGCTGCATGCTCGGCTGCACGCCGATCCTGGGCGAGTTGCTGGGGTTGCCGCTCGACATCCGCCACGTGGCGTTCGCCTCCGCGAACTTCGCCTACGGCCTCGTCGGCCTGCAGTTCGACGTGACGCCGGCGACGGTCGCGGTCACCCTGGCCGGCGTGCTGCTGGTCGGGCTGGTGAACCTCGCAGTGAGCTTCAGCCTGGCGCTCAAGGTAGCGCTGCGTTCGCGCGGCATCACGCCCGAGCAGACCGAGGGCCTGTGGGGCCGCGTGCTGCGGCGCTTCCTGGACCGACCGCGTGACTTCTTCTGGCCGCCGGTCGCCGAGTCGGCCGCTTGATGCGCGACCGGGCTGCGTTTAATGTCGGCCGTCGCCGATTCACAGTCCGGCAGTCAACACAGAGAGGGCCGCCCATGCGCGCGAACCTGTTATGTCGCTCACGCAGCGTGCTGGCAGGGCTGTTGCTCGCAGGGTTGCCGACGGTTGCCGTGAACGCCTCCCCGGACGACGAGGGTGCGGCCAGGGTTCCGGAGGCCGCGGAGCAGTGCCTGTCGTGCCACGCCATCGCCGCCGACGAGCCGGCGCTCGAAGGCCCGACGCTGTGGGGCGTGGTGGGCCGGCCCATTGCGAGCGCCGCGGACTTCGAGTACTCGGATGCGCTGCGCAGGCAGCAAGGTGCCTGGGACCGCGCGCAGCTCGACCGCTTCCTCGCGGCGCCGCAGGCCTTTGCTCCCGGCACGCAGATGACGCTCGGCGGCGTGCGCAACGCCGCGGACCGCGCCGTGGTGATCGACTTCCTCGAAACGCTGCGCTGACTCCTGCCGGACGGCACCCATGTCCCCTACAGTGCTCCTCTTCCAGCAAGACGCCTACCTGCGCAACTGCACGGCCACGGTGATCGAGTCCGGCGAGTCAGGCGTGGTGCTCGATCGCACGGTGTTTTATCCGCTCGGCGGTGGCCAGCCCGGCGACACGGGCGTGCTGCGTGCCGCCGACGGCCGCGAATGGCGCGTGACCGACGCGCGCAAGGGGGAGGGCGGTAGTGTGCTGCACCTGGTCGAGCCCTCGACGTCGCCTCCCGCGCCGGGCACGACGGTCGAGGCGCGCATCGACTGGGACCGGCGGCATGCCCACATGCGCATGCACACCTGCCTGCACCTGCTCGGTTCGGTGCTGCGCTTCGGCGTGACCGGCGGGCAGATCGCTGCCGACAAGGGGCGGCTCGATTTCGACACCCAGGAAGAGATCGACCGGGATGCGGTGACTGCGGCGGTGAACGTGCTCGTGGCCGCCAATCACGCCGTCCGCTCGCTGTGGATCACCGACGACGAGCTCGACCGGCAGCCCGAGCTGGTGCGCACCCTGTCGGTGCAGCCGCCGCGTGGTGCGGGCCGCATCCGCCTGCTGGACATCGCCGGTGTGGACCTGCAGCCCTGTGGCGGCACGCACGTCGCGGCGACCGGCGAGATCGGCCGGGTGGCGGTCACGAAGGTCGAGAACAAGGGCCGCCGCAACAAGCGTGTGTACGTGGCGTTCGCATAGGAGGGCGTTCCCCTCCCAGCCCCTCACTCCCAGTCGCGCTCGAGGCGGCGCGCGGACAGCAGGAACAGCGTCGCCGCAATCACGTAGAACGACGTCCCGTAGAGGATCGCGTAGCGCAGCGAGTCCGCGCCGTGCCGCACCACCAGTGCATCGGACAGTGCGCCGAGAGCGGCGGTGCCGAGGCCGATCCCGATCAGGTTGTTGATGAACAGGAAAATCGCCGACGCCGTGGCACGCATGTGCGGCGGCACGACGTGCTGGATGGCCGACAGCACCGGGCCAAGCCACACCAGGCCGAACGCCGTGGGCACCAGGAACAGCGCGAACGCCACGGCGAGGGAACCCGAGGTGACGGCACCGACGTAGAACGGGATCGTGGCCACGAACGCCACCGCCGGGATCAGCGCGTAGTAGCGTCGGCCGCGGGCGCCGAAGCGGTCGGCCAGCGTGCCGCCGAGCCAGATGCCTGCCATGCCGCCGATCAGCAGGATCGTGCCGAAGTAGAGCGACGCCTCGAGCAGGGTGAGGCCGTGGCTGCGCACGAAAAACGAGGGCAGCCAGAAGAACATGCCGTAGCCCATCATCGAGGAGGCAGACGCGCCGAACGACAGGCCCCAGAACGAGCGCTTGCCGAGCAGCAGCCGCATCACCTCGCCGAATCGCGCGGGACGCGTGTTGGCAGCCGGTGCGTCGAAGCGGCCGCGTGGCGGCTCCTTGACGACGAGGTGAAATACAGGGGCGAGCAGAATGCCGGCGATCCCGACGGCGACGAAGGCGGTCCTCCAGTCGATCAACGAGGCGATCACCCCGCCGAGTACGATGCCGAGCGCGCTGCCGATCGGCACGCCGAACGAGTAAGCGCCCAGCGCCCGCGCCCGCTGGTGCGACGGGAAGTAGTCGGCCACCAGCGAGTACGCCGGGGCGACGCCACCCGCTTCGCCGACGCCGACGCCAAGTCGGGCCAGGAACAGCTGCCAGAAGTTCTGCGCCAGGCCGCAGACCGCGGTCATCGCGCTCCACACCACCAGGGCGATCGTGATGATCCGGGTGCGGTTGCTGCGGTCGGCGATCATCGCGATCGGGATGCCGAGCAGCGTGTAGAACAGGGCGAAGGCCAGGCCGCCCATCAGGCCAAGCTGCGTGTCCGTCAGCCCCAGATCGGCCTTGATCGGCACCGCGAGAATGCCGACGATCTGGCGGTCGATGAAGTTGAACGTGTAGACGAGCACCAGCATCGCCAGCACCACCATGCGGTAGCGCGGCGACTCGGCAGCCGGGTCGTGTTCGAGTGGTCCCCCCACGGATGCGAAGTTATCACGCCCGGGGGGTTGTCCGCCCTCCCGTCGCCTATGCGGGCGCGTCGCGGCGCGGGCGGATGATCGCCATCGTCGCGTTCAGCTTCGCGACCAGCTCGCGCTGCCCGGCGTGCTCGGCAAACACCTGCGCCTCGACCACGGCCAGGGTCTGCCCGGGCTTGAGCACCTCGGCCCGGCAATGCAGCCGCTCACCTCGCGCGCCACGCAGCAGGTTGATCTTGTATTCGGCCGTCACGACGAACTCGCCTGGGGCCAGCTGCGTCGTCGCAGCCGCGCCGGCGCAGTGGTCGGCGAGTGTCGCCACCACGCCCGCATGCACGACGCCGGTCTGCTGCATCTGCCACGGCTGGATGTCGAGCCGCGCCTCGCACCACCCGGGACCCAGCGCCTCGAGTTCGACGCCGAGGTGTGCGACGAACGGCGCATTGCGGAAGCCTTGCTCGATGGCCTTGCGGAAGTCCATGACGGGTCACCCCGGTTGCGAAGATGGCGCGCGAGTCGGCCGGCGGTCTAACGCGCGGGTTCCCTGGCCAGGGTCACCGCCAGCGCCCCATCCGCCCGACGCAGCTCCAGGCGGTTGCCCTCCTGGCTCACCGTAGCGACTGTCTCCAGCGCCTTCAGGAACTGCTGCTCCTGCTCCATCACGCCTTCCGGCGCGCACATCTTGCGCGTGGCGGCTGCCGGACCGAACGTCAGCGAGGAGCCCGACGCCTGGTACGTGCCCATGAAGTTGTTGCAACCGGCGGAGCCGCTCACCTTGCCGCCCGCCGCAAACGCCATGGTCAGGGTCGTGTCGCGCAGCACGCCCACCACCGCCTGCCTGCCGTTGTTGTAGCCGGTGACGCGCCAACTCGTGCCGGCCAACTGTTGCGACTGCGGCGCGAAGTTCGCGAGCACGACGCCATCCGCAGCGAGCAGCTGCAACCTGCCGTCGACGACGCGGTAGTTGCGTGTGCCGGCCAGTGCCGACAGGAACGCGCGCGACTGTTCCATCGTCTCCGGAGGGCAGGCCATCATGGTCGACGCGCCCGACGGCAGTACCTCGAGCTTGGCGCCCGCCGCTTTGTACGGTGCGCTGTAGCGATTACAGCCGTCGGAGCCGCCCGCCCGCCCGCCGTCGAAGCGCAGCGTCGCGGTCGTGCCGGGCACCAGCGCCCGGCCGGGCAGCGACGACAGCACCCACGCGGTGCCGTCGAGGCTCGGGGCATCAGCGGCGGAGGACATCGTGGCGCACGCCGACAGCAGGCCGGCCAGGGCGAGACTCGCGACCGCGAGTCGGGTGGACAGCTTCATGGCAAATCCTCACCGTCAGCGCAGGTAAACGGCTTCGAGCACGGCCAGGGGTTGACCGGAGGCGCTGGACAGCTCGAGTCCCTGCCCCTGGATCGACCAGCGGCTCGCGGCCGCCAGCGCGTCGAGCAGGATGCGTTGCCGTTCCTGCAGGGCCGCGGGACAGCTGGCCGCGTTCGCGGGCGGGTTGTCCGCCGGGCGAAGGTCCGCCGGCGGATCGAAGGTGATGCGCGGACCGTCGACCCGGTACCCGCCGTTCAGCCGCTCGCAGCCCGCCGAGGCCGTGTAGCCGCCGCCCTCGCCGCGCAGGACCAGGTGCATCTCGCCCGCGCCCTCGACCGGTGCAATCGCTTCGCCCTTCAGGCTCAGGATCTTCCAGTACTGGTTCGCCAGGCTGGCGTGACTCATGGCGCGCTCGCAGGTCTGGCTCGGCCACAGGCCGACGAAACGGCGCACGACCACCGTCGGTACCGTGCCCTTGCCTTCCATGGGCGGGCGTCGCGTGAGCTCGCCGTCGAAGCTGGCCATCACCGGCGCGCCCGGCTCGGCTTTGTCCAGCGCCGTGTAGGCACGCTCCAGCGCCAGATAGTCGCCCTCCATGGCCACCGGGTAGGAGCGTCCGGTCATGCATTCCTCGAAGGTCGCCGCATCGGCCAGGTAGCGGAACATTCCGTGCAGGCCGCGGCTCAGGTCGGTGGGTTGCAGGCGACCGTCACTCGACAGGTCGTACTTCGGGCCCTCGCCGGCCGGCTGCCCGTCGAGATCGAGCGCGCGCAGCGTCCGCGGGCCGACGACCTCGAACTGCATGGGCATTTCGCGGCTACCGTACAGCAGCAGCACCGGACGGCCCGGGTCGCGACGCCAGCGGCCGAGGTCGTCATCGCGCCCGGGCTTGTCCGTCAACGCGCGACCCAGGTGATACGAGCCGTCCGGCCACAGGTCGAGGTGCGCCCTGGTGTCGGCGCAGTCGGGGCAGGGCAGGGCGCCCATGAAACTGGCCGGCAGCTGCAGCTGGACATCGTCGTCGGGCACGCCCGACGCGAGCGCGCGGGAGGACACCAGCATCAGCAGGGCCGCGGCCCACGGCAGTAACGACTTCACCAGGCGATCCCTCGGTGCGTTCATGGCAGGCGTTGATTGTAGTGGGCGTTGTGGCGCCTGCCGAGCGCAGTCATCATGGTTGCTACCGGAGAGCCCCATGACCCCAGGCCTGATGTCGCGATCGTTCGCCGACCTGCGCTCGCGCTGGCTCGCGGCTCTTGGCTTCCACCTGCTGGTCCAGCTGCTCGGATTCGCCCTCTTCGCGCCGCTCGCCACCCTGCTTGGTCGCCGCCTGGTGCTCGCTTCCGGCGACCCCGTGATCAGCAACTACGACATCGCAGGGTTCGTGCTGTCGATGCCGGGCGTGGCGTTCGTGCTGCTGGTCGCCGCCGCCTCCATCGGCCTGCTGCTGGCCGAGTTCCTCGGGCACACCTGGATCGCAGGCCACGCGCTCGCACGCCGGTCGCCGACCGTGACCGGCACGGTGGCGTTCGTGCTCGGCCGCCTGCCGCAGCTGCTCGCGCTGTCGTTGCGGGTGTTCCTGCGACTCGTGCTGCTGGCGCTGCCGTTCCTCGCCGTGGCGGCCGTGCTGTGGTTGACGACGCTCGCCGGGCACGACGTCAATTACTACCTTGCCGAGCACCCGCCCGAGTGGCAACGCGCCAAGCTGCTGGTCACGGTCCTTGCAGCGGGCTACGCGCTGCTGGCCGCGTGGCAGCTCGCGCGCTGGCTGTTCGCGATCCCGATCCTGGCGTTCGAGCACGTGACGCCGGCGCAGTCGCTGGCGCGCAGCGCTGAGATGACGCGCAGCCGGTTGCGGCAGATCGTGCCGCCGCTGGTACTGTGGTGGGTGCTGTTGACCGTGATCACGATCGCCATCACCTGGGCGTGCCGCCAGGTGTCGGACGCGGGTCTCGACTGGGCGGGCATCGACGTGCAGCGCGTGCTGCCGCTGGTCGCCGTGTATTTGGCCGTGTCGATCGTCGGCGGATTCCTCTACGGCGGCCTTGCCCTCGCCGGCCACCAGTTCCTGGTGCTGCGCCTGTACGCGGAGCTGCGGGATCCGGAGCGCGTGCGGGCGCTTGCCGCGAGCGCGGAACCCGAAGCACGGGTGCGCCGCATCGCGGGCCCGGCGATCCTCGCCACGCTCGCGCTGTTTGCCTCGGCGATCGGCATCGCCGGGTGGCTAGCGTCGCGCCTCGACCTGCAGCACGACGTCGCGATCACGGCGCACCGTGGGGCCTCGATCGCGGCACCCGAGAACACGCTCGCGGCATTCCGCGAGGCGATGGCGACGGGCGCCAACTACGCCGAGCTCGACGTGCAGCATACGCGCGACGGCGAGGTCATCGTCGTGCATGACGCCGACCTGATGCGCATGGGCGGCGATCCGCGGAAAGTGGCGGAACTCGCCGCGGCAGAAATCGCCGCCATCGACATTGGCCGCAAGTACGACGCAAAGTTCGCGGGCGAGGTGCCGCCGACGCTCGCCGAGGTGATCCGCCTGGTGCGCGGACGCATGAAGCTCAACATCGAGCTCAAGTACAACGTGCCGGATCCCGGCCTCGCGCCGGCGGTGATCGAGCTGCTGCGCCGCGAGCAGTTCCTCGACGACGTGGTGATCACATCGCTCGACTATGCGGCGCTGAAGCAGGTCGAGAGCATCGAGCCGCGCCTGCCCACCGGCCACATCGTCACCGCGTCGGTCGGCAACATGCTGCGCACCGAGGCCGACTTCCTCAGCCTCAGCTCGGCGCAGGCGTCGGCCTCCCTGGTACGGCGTGCACATCGGGCCGGCAAGGAAGTGCACGTCTGGACGGTGAACAGCCCCGAGGTGGTGGTGCGAATGATCGAGCGCGGCGTGGACAACATCATCACCGATGATCCGGCACTGGTGGCGCGCGTGGTGCGCGACCGCAGCGCCCTGGAGAACGCGGAGATCCTCGGGCTGCGCCTGCGCGTGCTGTTCGCGAAGCCGCCGCGCGAGCTGGTGGATCCCGCGGCGGTGGAGACGCTTTGACCGTGGCCGCGCGCCACAGGCTTCGAATCCCGCCGCAGGTCGCGGCCGAAAGGACCAGCATGGACCGTCCCGCAAAGTTGGTGTTCGCAGCTGTGGCAGCCGTGGCAGCCACTCTGGTCGCTGCCATGCCTGCCCACGCGGCCGAGGAGTTCAATCCGTTCGCGGCCCGCGAGGTCGCGCCGACAGACACCGACCGGCTGATCGTGCGGTTGCGGGCCGGCGGGCCGGGAATCGCAGCGGCCAAGCCGGAGCTGGTGGCCATCTCATTGGCCGAGCGCGTGTCTGCGGTCGCTGGGCGGGCAGGCGTCAAGACGCGCAACCTGCGGCAGCTCGGCAACAACATGCAGGTCGTGCAGGTGGACCTGCCGGCTTCCGGTGGCACCCTCAACGCGGCGCTGCAGCGGCTGCGCGCCGATCCCGCCGTCGAGTTCGCCGAGCCGGACGCGCGCATGCGGCCGCATCGGGTGCCGAACGATCCGGGCTTCGTCGAGCAATGGTGGTTGCAGCCGCCGGTAGCGACGACGAATGGCCGCACCGCCTCCGCCGTGGATGCCGTGGCCGCATGGGACACGACCGTCGGCTCGCCCGGCGTGGTCGTAGCCGTGCTCGACACCGGCGTGCGCTTCGATCACCCGGACCTGCGGCGTGTCGCGGAGGGCGGCAAGCTGCTGCCGGGCTACGACTTCGTCGGCACGGATTCGAGTGGCACGGCGCGGGCCGCCAATGATGGTGACGGCTGGGACCCCGATCCCTCGGACCCGGGCGACTGGATCTCGTCGCAGGACCGCCTGCTCGCGCAGTTCGCGAACTGCAGCCTCGACGACAGCTCGTGGCACGGCACGCGCGTCGCCGGGATGCTGGCGGGACTCACCGACAACCAGGCCGGCATCGCGGGCATCGGCTGGGGCAATCTGATCCTGCCGGTCCGGGTGCTCGGCAAGTGCGGCGGCTACGTTTCCGACATCATTGCCGGCATGCGCTGGGCGGCGGGTCTCGCGCAGCCGGGCGTGCCGTCCAACCCCACCCCCGCGCGCATCCTCAACCTGAGCCTCGGCGGCGAGGGCGCCTGCTCCAGCGCCTACCAGGCTGCCGTGGACGAGGTCACGGGCAGCGGCACTCTGGTGGTGGTTGCGGCGGGCAACGACGGCTCGCTCGTCGACCAGCCAGCCAATTGCCGCGGCGTCGCCGATGTGACCGGCATCCGGCACGCGGGCACCAAGGTCGGCTTCGCCAACCTCGGGCCGGAGGTCACCATCGCTGCGCCGGGAGGCAACTGCGTCAACGTCGGTGCCGGCGAGCCATGCCTGTTTTCGCTCGATACGACGACCAACTTCGGCAGCACGACCCCGGGAGCGAACGGCTACACGGACCGCGTCACGAACTTCAACGTCGGCACCAGCTTCTCCGCGCCGATCGTATCGGGCATTGCGGGGCTGATGGCGTCGGTGAACGGCAACCTGGCGCCCGCGGAACTCATCGAACGCCTGCAGGCGACGGCGACGCCGTTCCCCGTCTCGAGCAGCGCCACCGTGCCGACCTGCCGCGTGCCGCTGAGCGATGCCGACACGCAGCTGTCGGAGTGCAACTGCACGACGGCGACCTGCGGCGCCGGCATGGTGAACGCGCCGGGTGCCGTTGCCGCCGCGTTGCGGCCGATCGCGGTCGTGGCGGGACCGTCCAGTGCCGAGGCCGGCAGCACGGTGAGCCTGTCGGGCTCCGGCAGCCTGGGTGCCGACGGTCGCACCGTCACGAGCTTCACGTGGACACTGGTGAGCGGCTCGACCTCGTTGTCCGCGTTGGCGGGGCCGACGACGTCGTTCGTCGCACCGGCTTTCAGCGGCGACGTGGTGGTGCGACTCACCGTCACCGACGACGCCGGCCGAACCGACGCCGTGACCACGTCTGTGCGCATTTCAGGTTCCTCGGCGCCGCCGCCGATCGTTGCGCCGCCGCCGATCGTGGTGCCGCCGTCCATCGGCGGCGGTGGCGGCGGGGGCGGTGGCCGCGCCGATCTGCTGCTGCTGGCGCTGGCCGCCTTGCTTGGTTGGCGGTCGACCGCGGCGCCCTTTCGCAGGCAAAGGTTACGGTAGCATTGGCATCCTCCGGATGATCCCGGCCCGTGGAGAGAGCGTCGGGTTCCCATGTCCTTGCTTGCCGAACTGAAGCGTCGCCACGTCCTGAGGGTGGGTGTCGCGTACCTGATCGCGGCGTGGGTGGCGATCCAGGTGGCCGCCACGGTTGCGCCCCTGCTGTCGATGCCCGAGTGGGTGCCGAGGCTCGTGGTGCTGCTGGCGATCGTCGGCTTCCCGGTCGCGCTCGTGCTCGCATGGATCTACGACATCGGTGCCCGTGGCGTGGAGCGGACCCCGCCGGCGGCCATCGCGGATGCCGCTGTCGCACCTGCGCCGCCCGCGCCCAGCGCGGCAGCGACGCGCGAGGCGTCGTTCG
>Ga0209391_10000511_pt1 | contig 18394 bp, 18 predicted proteins | sample PPLLak3March2015_FD_187246 | JGI IMG/M metagenome (GOLD analysis project Ga0209391, IMG submission 187246) | Freshwater sediment microbial communities from Prairie Pothole Lake near Jamestown, North Dakota, USA - PPLs Lake P7 Core (1) Depth... | ecosystem: Environmental > Aquatic > Freshwater >...
GCTTCCCGGCAGGCGAACCGTCAGGGCGCCGCTGACCACGGTCATGGTCTCCCGCTGGCTGGTGCCGAATTCAAACTCCCCGACCGCCATCACCCCGACGGTGGCGGGCAGGGTGGCGCTCTGGAACGCAATGGAGGCGACCTTGCCATCAAAATACTGGTTGATCCTGAACATACGGGCTCCTGTGACGGGCAGGTGAGTCGGCGGTAACCGGGGGCGCGCATTTTCCTATGATTCGATGGATCAGCGCAAAAGAAAAAAGGCCAGCAGCAGGGCTGTCGGCCTTTTTGGTTGAACCGGGCCGCGGGCGCTGCCAGGCAGCAACCGCGGGCGCGCATTTTCCTATGATTCGATGGATCAGCGCAAAAGAAAAAAGGCCAGCAGCAGGGCTGTCGGCCTTTTTGGTTGAACCGGGCCGCGGGCGCTGCCAGGGCAGCAACCGCGGGGGGAGGGGTTTAGCGCACGCCGCTGCGGGCCATACCCTGGGGTGTAAAGAACTTGCTGTCGGTGTTGCCGAGCCCCTGCTTATAAGTGCCGGGAATCGCCTTGCCGTTGAAGTTGTAGATATTCTGCAGCACGTCGTAGAGGCCAAAGGCCGAGTTGAACTCGGCATGGTCGCCGGCGTACAGGGGGGCTGGGTACAGGTACTGCAGGCGCCACAGCTGGCCCCGGCCGTCATACTGGTCGCTGGCAACCGCTACCCAGCTGTCCTCGTCGAGATAGAAGGTGCGGCGGCTGTACAGGTGACGCTGGCCTTCCTTGAGGGTGGAATCCACGACCCAGACGCGGCGCTTTTCCCAGCGCGTGGCCTCCGGCTTGAGGAACTTGGGTCCAAGGGTATCTTCCATCTTCATCTCGAATACGAACTTGTTGTTGTTCGCCGGAACGATCATCTCCTGCTTGCCCACCAGCTTCCAGTTGAAGCGCTCGGGTGAGCCGTTGTAAACGAAGGCGTCGTCGTAGGTGGACGTGCCTGCAACCCCGGGGTTGGGCGTGTCGAAGGACACCGCCGGCGCCAGCCGCACGCGGCGTTGACCGACCAGGTACTGCCAGGCCTTGCGGCCCTTGCCCTCGGTGTAATCCGCGCCGGGTTCGTGCACCAGCAGGATCTCGCCGGCCCGGCGGGCGGGGGCGTTGTAATCGATACGCAACATGGTCCAGGGCGTATCGCCTATCGGCTCATCCTTTTTATAGAACATCGGGTATGCCGACGTCGAGTGTTGACTGGTGGCCATGATGGGGCTGCCGGAGGAATCGACGTAGTAGGCGTCGACATCCTGGTTGAATTCCACTCCGTAACGGATCATGTGGTTCCAGATGGCTTCCAGGCCCGATTGGGGAATGGGGAACGGTATGCCTGGCAGGTTGCCCTCGATTTTCTGGCCGTCGGCTGCCAGGGTGGCGCCAGTGGCATTTTTCAAGGTATTGGCGTTGTACCAGTCGGGGCGGGTGACGGTCCGGCGGGTCGGGTAGACGTGTATTGCAAAGCCGTCCGCGCCGTATTTCTCGAACATTGCCTTGGCGCCCGGGTTCAGGAAGGCCTCATGTTCCTTCCAGTTGCCGCCATCGATGATGTAGAGGGGCTTGTCGTCGGGGAAGGGGTCGGGGAAGTGACTTCCCGCCACAAAGCCCGGGGGTGGTGGCGTAGCTTCGCCGGTCCACGCGGGAATGCTGCCATCGGCGTTGCCGGCCATCTCGGCGCCCATCGGGGTCAGGGTAGTACCCAGCAGCGCGGCCTGGTCCGGAGAGACCGCGGCCAGGGCGCTGCCGGCTGCCAGTGAGCCCAGAAGCAGGGCGGCTTTTATGTGTTTCTGCATGGTGAGAGATACTCCTTAGCTGTTTATTTTAGTCACCTGCGCATAGGGTAGTGCAAGAGAATGAGGAAAGCCATACGTAAAACCGGGTTCTTTGTTTCTTGGGCCATGGTCTCTCTGGCCACGCTCAGCGCACTCCGCTGCGGGCCATGCCCTTGGGCGTAAAGTATTTATCGTCCTGGTCGACGCCGCTCTGGTACTTGCCCGGGATGGCCTTGCCGTTGAGGTTGTAGATGTTCTGGAGGAGGTCGTAGGCGCCATAGGCGGAACCGTAACCCGCCTTGCGGCCATACAGGTCGGCGCCATAGAGGTACTGCAGGCGCCATAGCTGGTCCCGCCCATCGTACATGTCCGCGGCCACTGCCGCCCAGGTGTCCTCGTCGAGATAGAAAGTACGCCTGCTGTAGATGTGGCGCTGGCCCTCCTTCAAGGTGGATTCCACCACCCACACCCGGTGTTTCTCCCAGCGGATATACTCGGGTTTGAGAAATTTGGGCCCCAGGGCATCCTCCAGCCTGGTCTGGAACAGGAACCGATAGCTGGAGGCGGGAATAATCAGTTCCTGCTTGCCCACCAGGCGCCAGTCGAAACGTTCCGGCGAGCCGTTGTAGATGCCGGCGTCATCATAGGTGGAGGTGCCCGCCACCGCCGGGTTGGGGGTATCGAAAGACACCGCCGGTGCCAGGCGCACGCGGCGCTGCCCGACCAGGTACTGCCAGGCCTGGCGACCCTTGCCCGCGGTGTAATCGGCGCCCGGTTCGTGTACCAGCAGGATTTCTCCGGCCCGCCGCGCCGGCGCCTCGTAGTTGATCCGCAGCATGGCCCAGGGCTTGTCGCCAACCGGTTCATCGGGCGTCCTGAACATGGGGAAAACCGAGGTCGAGTAGGCGGACGTGGCGAGGACCGGACTGCCGCTGGAGTCGACGTAATAGGCGTCGTAGCGTTGTGAGGTGTCCTCGCCATAGCGGACCATGTGATTCCAGATCGCCTCCAGCCCCGACTGGGGGAGGGGAAAGGGCACGCCCGGGTAGTTGCCCTCGATTTTCTGCCCATCCGCGACCAGGGTGGCGCCGGTGGCATTCTTCAGGGTGTTGGCGTAGTACCAGTCCGGCCGGGTGGCGCCCCGGTGCGAGGGGTAGACATGCATCTCCCAACCTTCGGCGCCGTACTTCTCGAACATGGCGATGGTGCCCGCCGTCAGGTAGCGGGTGTATTGCGTCCAGTTGTCCTTGTTGATGATGTACAGGGGCTCTTCATCAGCGTAGGGGTCGATGTAGTCGTCCGAGCCGGCAACGAAACCGGCCGGCACCGGGGTGCCGTTCGGGTTCCAGGCGGGAATGCTGCCGTCGGCGTTGCCGGCCATCTCGGCGCCCATCGGGGTCAGGGTCCTGCCCAGCTGGGCGGCCTGTTCCGGGGAGACTGCGGCGAGGGTGTTTCCCGCCGCCAGGGCAACCAGTGCGAGGGTTAGCGCGAGTCGCTTGTGCATACAGGGCTGTAATCCTTTGTTGGCGTTATTGTGATTGTCGCAGGGCAATTTAGATGATCCCGCGGCTGCGCGCCAGAGCGCCCGCTGGGGTGTTGACAGGGTGCGAGCGCACGGCCCGCAGGAGGCGCTAGCCGGGCAGGTTGGCGCCGCGATAGGCCAGTGCCTCACCGATGTGTTCACAGCTGCATTCCGGGCTGGCGGCGAGGTCGGCGATGGTGCGGGCAACGCGCAGGGTGCGGTGGATGGCCCGGCCCGACAGGGTCATCTGCAGGGCGGCGGACTCGAGGAAGCTTCTCTGCGCCCGGCCCAGCTGGCAGATCCCGGCCAGTCGATCCGGCGGGATCCGGGCATTGGCGCAACCCTGGCGCTGTTCCTGGATACGACGGCTGTGGCAGACCCTGGAGCGGACCGTGCTGGACGGTTCATTGCCGCCCCCGGGATCCAGCAGCTGTGCCGGCGGCAGGCGATAGACGCCCACGTGCAGGTCTATTCGGTCCAGCAGCGGGCCGGAAACGCGCCCCCGGTAGCGCTGGATCTGCTCGGGCGTGCAGCGGCAGGCGCGATCCGGGTCGCCCAGGTAGCCGCAGGGGCAGGGGTTCATGGCCGCGACCAGCTGGAACCGGGCGGGGTAGCGGGTGCGGTGACTGGCGCGCGACAGGGTGATTTCGCCACTCTCCATGGGCTCGCGCAGCACCTCGAGGCTATGGCGACTGAATTCCGCCAGCTCATCCAGGAACAGCACACCGCCATGGGCCAGGGAGATTTCCCCCGGCCGCGGTTTGCTGCCGCCCCCGGCCAGGGCGATGGCCGTGGCCGTGTGGTGGGGGGCGCGGAACGGGCGGCGAAAATATTCGCTGCTGTCGGTGGGATCGAAAAAATTGCGCAGTGCCAGCAGGGTGAGCGCCTCTTCCGGGCTGGGGGGCGGCAGGATGCCGGGCAGGCGGCTGGCAAGCAGGGTCTTGCCGGTGCCGGGAGGGCCCACCAGCAGCAGGTCGTGGTTGCCGCTGGCGGCGATTTCCAGTGCCCGGCGCGCCCACTGCTGGCCTGCGACATCCCGCAGGTCGGGATAGGTACAGTCGCCGCCGACGAGGGCTGGCGCGCGCTGACTGATCGGGCGACTGCCGTTGAGATGGGCGCAGAGGGTGAGCAGGTCCCCCGCCGGTATGACCCGGCTGTCGGGAGCGAGCGCCGCCAGCGCTGCGCTGTCGGCGGGCACCACCAGCTGGCGACCGGCCCGGCTGGAGGCGCTGGCCGCCGGAATCGCGCCCGGTACCGCCCGCAGGCTGCCGTCCAGGGCCAGCTCTCCGAGAAACTCGTGGCGTTCCAGCGCAAGGGTCGGAACCTGGCCTGAAGCGGTGAGTATGCCCAGGGCGATGGGCAGGTCGAAACGGCCGCCCTCCTTGGGCAGATCGGCGGGGGCCAGGTTGATGGTGATGCGGCGGTCAGGGAAGCTGAAGTGGGAGTTGAGGATTGCGCTGCGAACCCGGTCCTTGCTCTCCCGCACCGCGGTTTCCGGCATGCCGACGATGTGAAAGGCGGGCAGCCCGTTCGACAGGTGGGTTTCCACCCGCACCAGCGGCGCCTCCATGCCGGCCACCGCCCTGCTGTAAACCACTGATAATTCCATCGCCCATCCTTGAGCTGTGTGGTCCGGCGCCCGCGCGCGCCGGCGCGGCTAGCTTTCCCTGGAAAGGGCTTCCAATTCCCTGGTCAGTTCTTCCAGCTCGGCTTCCAGCGCGACCACCCTGGCGCGGGTGCGCTCGAGTATCGCGGCCTGGGCATCGAACTCCTCCCGGCTCACCACGTCCAGCCTGGACAGCGCCGTGCGCGCAAGGGCGCGCACGCTCTTGTCGACCTCGCCCTTGATGCCGGTGGAGCTCACCAGCTCATTTACGTGTTGGAAGATGTCCCAGGGGGGTGGGGTTTTTCGGGTCATGTTGGTCGCCGTTGCCTGCAGAACTTCGGTGGAAAGGAGTTTAGAGCAATTCCCCTGGGGGGCACAGCTCGTCCGCGTGCGCCATTTTGGTTCATTGCGCCAACATGGTGCACCAACACTGCCCTGCCACGGGGCCAGGCCTGTGCCAGTAGCCTGTCCGAAAGTTGTTAACTGCTTGTTTCAAAACAAATTAACTGTGCTTGGCACACGCTGTGCAAAAAGCACCGTACCAGAATTGGTACCGCGTGCTGAATGTGCCCGTAATAGCTTGTCGCGCTGCATGTTCTGAACTTTCGATGCAATCCATGGAGATAGAAAACATGATGAACAAGAAACTGCTTACCGCTGCCCTCGCCGCCACCCTGATGTCCGGCGCCGGCTATTCCCAGGCCGAGGATGAGTTCGCGATCAGCGGCAACGTTGCGCTCACCAGTGACTACCGCTTCCGCGGCATCTCCCAGTCCGACGAGTCGGCGGCCATCCAGGGCGGCTTTGACGCCTCGTTCTCACCCGGCTTCTACCTTGGCACCTGGGGTTCCAGCGTCGATTTCAACAATGCCGAGGATTACGACGGCAGTCTCGAGCTCGACTACTACGGTGGCTGGAGAAGCGCCATTGGCGATACCGACTTCGGTATCGACGTGGGCTATATCTACTACGACTACCCCGGTGACGACGGCGCTGACGGCGACTACCAGGAGTTCAAGGTGGCCGGCAGCTGGAAGACCCTGGCTCTCAGTGTCAACTATTCCGACGATTACTACGCCGGGACGGACGAGTTCTGGTATCTGGCCGCGGACTACAGCTATGCCTTTACCGACAGCCTCACCCTGGGCCTGCATGCTGGTTGGAACATTCTTGAAGAGGGTGAAGGATTCCTTTCTTCCGATGAAGACAACTACACCGACTACTCCGTCAAGCTGACCTACACCGTGGCAGGTGTCGGCCTGTCCGTGGCCTGGGTCGGTACCACACTGGATGAAGATGACGTGTTCGGCACCGACTGGGCTGACGACACAGCGGTGTTCACCATCAGCAAGAGCATGTAATCACCAGCGAGAGCCGGCCGGGGAAACGGCCGGCTCCATTTCAGGAGAACTGTATGAAGTTAATCACGGCTATTGTTAAGCCATTCAAGCTGGATGACGTGCGCGAGGCGCTGTCTGAAATTGGCGTGCAGGGCATCACTGTTACCGAGGTCAAGGGCTTCGGTCGCCAGAAAGGCCATACCGAGTTGTACCGCGGCGCTGAATACGTTGTCGACTTCCTGCCCAAGGTGAAGATCGAGGTGGCAGTTGCCGATGGCGTGGTAGAGCAGACCCTGGAGGCGATCACCAAGGCAGCCAATACCGGCAAGATCGGTGATGGCAAGGTGTTCGTTACCGCCCTGGAGCAGGTGATCCGTATTCGTACCGGCGAGACCGGCGAAGCCGCCATTTAACCCCAAGACACTGTTATTAGAGAGTATTCCCATGGAAAACACTATCTTTGAATTACAGTACGCCCTCGACACCTTTTATTTCCTGGTGATGGGCGCACTGGTCATGTGGATGGCGGCCGGCTTCGCAATGCTGGAATCCGGGCTCGTCCGCGCCAAGAACACCACTGAGATCCTGCTCAAGAACATCTCCCTGTATGCGGTGGCCTGTACGATGTACATGATTTGCGGTTACACGATCATGTACGGCACGGCGGAGTGGTTTCTCTCCGGTATCGCTGTCGACGGCGTGACCGGGGCCGAAACGCCTCGCACCTATTCCCAGTCGGCTGACTTCTTCTTCCAGGTGGTTTTCGTGGCGACCGCCATGTCCATCGTATCCGGCGCAGTGGCCGAGCGCATGAAGCTCTGGGCTTTCCTGCTGTTCGCGGTGGTCATGACCGGGTTCATCTACCCGATGGAAGGCTCCTGGACCTGGAACAAGCAGCCGGTGTTCGGCATGTACACCCTCGCGGACCTGGGCTTCTCGGACTTCGCGGGCTCCGGCATCGTGCACCTGGCGGGTGCCTCCGCCGCCCTGGCGGGCGTACTGCTGCTCGGCGCGCGCAAGGGCAAATACGGCCCCAGCGGCCAGATCAATGCGATTCCTGGCGCCAACCTGCCGATGGCGACCCTCGGCACCTTCATCCTGTGGCTGGGCTGGTTCGGTTTCAACGGTGGTTCGGTGCTGGCTACCGCCAACGTCGAGAAAGCCAACCTGGTGGCCGTGGTGTTCATGAACACCAACGCGGCGGCAGCCGGTGGCCTGATCTCCGCCCTGATCCTCGCCCGCCTGATGTTCGGCAAGGCCGACCTGACCATGGCCCTTAACGGCGCCCTGGCCGGGCTGGTGACCATCACCGCCGAGCCCTCCACCCCGACAGCCCTGCAGGCAACCCTGTTTGGCGCGATCGGCGGCGTGCTTGTGGTGCTCGCCATCCTGGGCATCGACAAGATGAAGATCGACGACCCCGTGGGTGCGATTTCCGTGCACGGGGTGTGCGGCTTCCTCGGCCTGATGATCGTGCCTATCACCAACTCCGCCGTCTCTTTCAGCGGCCAGTTCATCGGCGCCCTGACCATCTTCGGCTGGGTGTTCGGGGTCAGCCTGGTTGTGTGGGCCATCCTCAAGGCGGTTATCGGTATCCGCGTCAGCGAGGAGGAAGAGTACGAGGGTACAGACCTGTCGGAGTGCGGCATGGAAGCCTACCCCGAGTTCACTACCAAGTAATTGCAGCTTTGCGGGCGCATCTCACGATGCGTACTTTTGGGGCCCACCGGGCCCCTTTTTTTGGTCTTGCCATTTCACCCCGACCCACCATAATAGCGGTTGCCAAATTGCTGGAGCCGTACCGGGATGAAACTTATCACTGCGATTATCAAGCCCTTCAGGATGGACGACGTGCGTTCGGCCCTGTCCGACATCGGTGTGCAGGGGATAACCTCCACCGAGGTCAAGGGATTCGGGCGCCAGAAGGGCCACACCGAGCTTTATCGGGGGGCGGAGTACGTGGTGGATTTCCTGCCCAAGGTCAAGCTGGAGATCGCCGTCGCCGATGACAAGGTTGAGGCAACCATAGACGCGATCATCAAGGCGGCCGGCACCGGCAAGATTGGCGATGGCAAAATTTTTGTCTCGCCGCTGGAGCAGGTCATCCGCATCCGCACCGGTGAAACCGGCGAGGATGCCATCTAAGCGCCCTTCGCCCCCGCGGCGATATCGGCAATGGCCTGGGGCAGTTGCCGCAGGTTGCTGATTTCCCGGCTCGGCCGGGGCCCTTCCGGCCAGTTCTTCCCCCTGGAATTCATCCATACCGTATGCATGCCGACCCCGCGTGCGCCGGCGATATCATGCGCCGGATCGTCGCCGACGTGGACGACGTTGTGAGCGGCAACACCGGTGCGCTCCAGCGCAGCCTGGAACATATCCGGATGGGGCTTGCTGGTCCCGATGTCCTCCGCCAGGAAAGCAAAGTCGAAGTAATCCCCGGCATCGGTCTTGTAGACATCGGCATTGCCGTTGGTAAGCGCACCCAGGGTATAGCTCGCGGCGAGTAGCTCAAGGACTGCAAGGGCCTCCTCGTAAAGTCGCACCTGTTGGCGCTGCGCGAGGAAAATGGCAAAGGCCTGCTCGGCGCCGCTGCGCGATTCCTGCTCCGAATATCCCGCCGCGCGCTGCAACTCGTACAGTGTCTGGATGCGTATCCGGCTGACGTGGTGGAGCAGGTGCGGGTGGCGCCGCCACACCGACTGCTTGAATTTCCACAGCGCGTCATGGTCCATGGCGTCGACGGCGCCGGGGCGATGCCGCAACAGCCAGTCCTGTTGCGCCTGCTCGGCGCGCAACAGGGCCGGCTCCACATCCCACAGGGTGTTGTCCAGGTCGAAGGTAATGACCTTGATAGCCATGTCGCCCTCGCGCCCGGCTCAGCCCTTGTCGCGGCGTTTGGCGCGGGGATGGGCCGCGTCATACACCTTGGCCAGGTGCTGAAAGTCCAGGTGGGTATAGATTTGGGTGGTGGAGATGTTGGCATGGCCGAGCAGCTCCTGCACCGCCCGCAGGTCGCCGCTGGATTCCAGCAAATGGCTGGCGAATGAGTGGCGCAGCATATGGGGGTGCACATCCTGGTGCATACCCGCCTTGCGCCCCTGCAATTTCAGCCGCGCCTGGATGCTGCGGGGGCTGATGCGTCGCCCCTGGTTGCTGGTAAACAGGGCCACCCCGCTGTCCTCGTCCGCGGCGACCGCCGGCCTGACCTCCAGCCAGCGCCGGATGGCCTCCAGCGCGACGGAGCCGATCGGTACGGTGCGGGTCTTGTTGCCCTTGCCGGTCACCGTCAGCAGGCGGGAGTGGGAATCGATATCGCCTGTGTCCATGGCCGCCAGTTCCGCCAGGCGCAGGCCGGAAGAGTAAAACAACTCCGCGATCGCCCGGTCGCGCCTGGCGGTCAGCGAGTCCTCCTGGAAGGACAGGAATTTGTTCACCTGGTCGGCATCCAGGGTCTTGGGCAGCCTGCGAGGTTTGCGCGGCGCCTGCACGCTGGCCGCCGGATTGCGTGGCCGGCCCTGTTCCCTGCCCAGGTAGTTGAAAAAGGAGCGCGCGGCGGACAGGCTGCGCTGGATGCTGCTGCCGGCGAGTCCGCGCCGGTGCAGCTGGCTTGCCCACTGGCGGATGTCCGCCTCGACGATATCGCCCGGGGTGGTACGGCCCTGTTCCATGCAGTGGCGCTGCAGCGTCAGGAGGTCATGGCGATAACCGTCCAGGGTATGATGGGAGAGCTGACGCACATCCCGCAGGTAGACCAGGAAACGCTCGATCGCCCCAGCCAGTTCGCAGCTGGCGGCGTCAGCGGCTGAAGGGCATTCCCCGTGCGGCGTCGCTGCGGTCACAGCCTGGTTACGTGCCGGTTCGGGTGAGGCGCGGCAGCAGGCGGATGATCACCTCGGCGATATGCGAAAGAAACAGGGTGCCCATGGTGCTGGTGTAGCGGCCGCCATCGGTGCTGCCTACCGCGATCAGGCCCACCAGTGCGCCGTCGGTCAGCGGCATGATTGCCGCCGAGCCGCCCTGCAGGAAGTGATGAGCGCCGCCCTGCGGCTTGAACAGGTAGTCGAACTCCTCTTTGCGCAGTGCGCCGCAAACCGCCTTGCGGCCGCTGAACAGTGCGCCGATGTGGGTCCTGGCGTCGGCCAGGGCGTCGACCCGGTACTCGCCGTTAGCGGGTTCATCGCCGAACAGTATCATGCTGGCGAACTCCACCTCGAAACCGCTGTTCATGGAATCCATGAATGCGTTGTACAGCCCGGCGACGGAGTCGGCCTCCAGCAGTTTGATGACCAGTGCGCGGGTCTGCTCAAACAACTTGTCGTTGTCGCGAGCATGGGTGGTAAGGGTCTTGAGGCGATGGCGGATATCGACGTTGCGTTCGCGCAGCACGCTCACCTGTTTTTCAACCAGTGACACGGCGCTGCCGGAGGCGTGGGAGACATGCAAATGATCCAGCAGGTCGGGATTGCGCTGGAGGAAATCGCTATGGTCCTTGAGGTACTCCCGCACGGCCTCATCGTCGAGTGCGCTGGCGTCTGACCCGGCGGCTTTCGCCGCCGTGCGAGTTTTCTTGCCCACGGCGGGCGAGGCGCCCGCCTTATCTTTGCTGGCTGACATGGATTCCCCTGGCCTGTTATGCCGCTGCAAGCGCGGCTTCAGATTCTTATACTGCCCTCGAACACCACCGCGGTGGGTCCGGTCATTATCACGGGCTGCCCCTGGCCGGCCCACGATATCGAGAGCTTACCCCCCGGCAGCTCAACTGTCACTACGTCGCGCAGCCAGCCCCGCGTGATGCCGTACACCGCAGCCGCGCAGGCGCCGGTGCCGCAGGCCAGGGTCTCGCCGACGCCGCGCTCGAACACCCGCAGCCTGATCGCATGTTCCGATACCACCTGCATGAAGCCCACGTTGACCCGCCGTGGAAAGTCCGGATGTGCCTCCAGCAACGGCCCCAACTCCGCCACCGGGGCATCCGCGGTGCTCTCAACCCTCAGCACCGCGTGGGGGTTACCCATGGACAGGACCCCGACTTCCACGGTCTTGCCATCCGTCCGCAGCGGATAGCTGCAGGCGCGGGCGGCGGCCCTGAACGGGATCGCGTCAGGTTCGAATTCCGGCACGCCCATGTTCACTTCGACATCCTGCCGATTGCGCATGCGCAGCTCGATGACGCCAGCCGCCGTCTCCACGCTGATCACGCGCTTGTTGGTGAGCTTTTTCTCAAGTACGAATCGGGCGAAACAGCGTGCGCCGTTGCCGCATTGCTCCACCTCGTTGCCGTCGGCGTTATAGATCCGGTAGCCGAAATCCACCTGGGGATTGCTTGGCGCCTCCACCACCAGGACCTGGTCGCAGCCCACGCCGAAGTGCCTGTCCGCGAGCAGTCGCACGTCCCGCGGCCGCAGCTTGTAGTGCTGGCTGATCAGGTCGACGACCACAAAGTCGTTGCCGGCGCCGTGCATCTTGGTGAATTTCAGCAGCATTGTTACTACCCGAGGCCCCGCCTAGGCAGGCAGGCATTTTTCCGTGCGCATGATATCAGCAATCGTCTCCCGTTCGCGCACCAGGTAAACCCGGTCCCGGTCGACCATCAGCTCGGGGGCGCGGCCGCGGCTGTTGTAATTTGAACTCATGCTGAAGCCGTAGGCGCCGGCGCCGAAAACTGCCAGCAGATCCCCCGGGGCAATACTCAGCTCGCGATCCTTGCCGAGGAAATCCGCGGTCTCGCAGACCGGGCCGACCACGTCCCAGCGCGCGGTTTGCGCCGCGCCGGCCCGCTCCACGGGCTGGATGTCGAGCCAGGCCTGGTACAGCGCCGGGCGGATCATGTCGTTCATGGCGGCATCCACCAGGGCGAAATTGCGCTCCGCGGTGGGCTTGAGGTACTCGACCCGGGTGACCAGCAGGCCGGCATTGGCGGCGATGGAGCGGCCGGGCTCGAACATCAGGGCCAGCCGGCGCGAACCCAGTTCCTGCCGGATCGCCGCGATGTAAGCGCCGATGGAAGGGGGCGTTTCATCCCGGTAGCGCACGCCGAGGCCGCCGCCGAGATCGAGGTGGCGGATGCTGATGCCGATTTCCTCCAGGCTGTCGACCAGTGCCAGCAAGCGGCGCAGGGCGTCGAGGAAGGGGCTCAGCTCGGTCAGTTGGGAGCCGATATGGCAGTCCAGGCCCACCACGGCCACATGGCTGAGCTGGGCCGCGCGGCGGTAAACCTGCAGTGCGTCTTCCACGCTGACGCCGAACTTGTTTTCGCGCAGCCCGGTGGAGATGTAAGGGTGGGTGCGGGCGTCCACGTCGGGGTTGACCCTGACAGAGACCGGAGCGACCACATCCATCTCCCGGGCCACCGTGTTGAGCACTTCCAGCTCGGCGGCGGATTCCAGGTTGAAGCAGTGAATGCCCAGCTCCAGCGCCCGGGCCATCTCCCCCGGTTTTTTGCCGACCCCCGAGAAGACGATTTTCGCCGGATCGCCGCCGGCGGCGATCACCCGTTCCAGCTCGCCGCTGGAGACGATGTCAAAGCCCGCCCCCAGCCGCGCGAGGACGTTGAGTACCGCCAGGTTCGAGTTGGCCTTGACCGCGTAGCAGACCAGGTGCTCGCAGCCTGCCAGCGCCTGCTGGTACTCACCAAAGGCCGCTTCCAGCGCGGCGCGGGAGTAGATATAGCAGGGCGTGCCGTGGGCGGCGGCAATCACACTGACTGCCGCCTCTTCGGCATACAGGCTGCCGTCCCGGTAGGAAAAATAATCCATGGCAGCTACTCGTCAGGGCGTGGTGGCGGCTGCAGGGGCTGTTGCAGCGGGGGCCGGGGGCGCAGGCGCGCTGGCCGCGTCGGGCAGGTACAGGGGGCCCATCTGCCCGCAGCCGGCCAGCAGCAGTGCGGCGGCAAGTGCGAGCATGGCGGCTGGGAAATGCATGAGTCCGGCTCCGTTGCGGCAAGCGGGGGATTATACCGTTCGCTAGTAAGCGGTGCGAGCAGCCCGTATCATGGAATTTTCCCTGTTTGTTGGAGTCAGGAGCGATGGCGTGAACACCTTGTGCCGAGGGGCACCGCTGCTGGCATGGCTGGCGGGCTGTGCGCTGCCCCTGGCCGCTGCCGAACCCCTGTATGTAAAGAACCTCAGCCCGGTCACGGGCCTGTTTGGCCTGCCCTCCCAGCGCTCCGCCTCGAGCCAGGATCCAGGTAGCCTGGGGCTCGCCCTGCACAGCGGCGTGGCCAACAACTATGTGCTCGATGCCAACAGCCGGGAGTACCTCAACCTCGACGGTGAAACCCTGCGCGTCGCCCTGGAGTTGCGCTATGGCCTGGCACAGGACTGGGACCTGCAGCTGGAAGTGCCCTGGCTGGACCAGAGTGGCGGCCAGCTCGACGGGCTCATCGACAACTGGCACGACCTGTGGGGGATGCCCGACGGCGGGCGCTCACAGGTGCCGCGCGACCTGCTGGATTACCGCTACGCATCCTCGTCCGCGCCGGGTTTTCTGCTGGAGGATGACGGTTCCGGCCCGGGAGATGTCAGCCTGGCGCTCAACTTCGCCTTCTTCAGGGATGAGGATGCCGCGGTAAGCGTGGCGCTGGGCTACAAGTGGGGCGTGGGCGATGAGGACAAGTTTCTCGGCAGCGGCGCCGATGACATCTTCGTGGCCCTGCGCTTTTCCGGGGATCACCGTTCGGACCTGCCCCTGCGCTGGCACGGCCAGGCGGGCTACCTGCGCGCGGGCGACAGCGACCTGCTGGAGGATATCCAGCGGCAGGACCTCTGGTTCGCCGGCCTGGCGCTGGACTGGATGGTGGCTGAGCGCTGGTCCCTGCTGGTGCAGCTGGATGGCAACGCGGCTCCCACTAAAAGCGATATCACCGCCCTGGGAGATGCTGCGGCGACCCTGACGGGCGGGGTGCGCTGGCGTTTCGCGCCGGCCTGGTCGGCGGATGCCAGTGTGGTGGAGGACATTGTGGTGGAGACGGCTGCGGATGTGACCTTCCAGCTCAGCCTGCGCTACCAGCCGGAATAAACCCGGATCAGCGCTGCTGCAGGCGCTCCAGGGCGCGCGCGGCCGCGGCAGCCACCTGTCGCGGCGCGGTGCCGCCCAGGTGGTCGCGGGCGTTCACTGAACCCTCCAGCGTCAGTACGTCAAACACGTCCGCGGCGATTCCCGGGTGGAAACCCTGCAGGGTCGCCAGTGCCATTTCCGCCAGGTCCTGGCCGCTCGCCACGCCGTGGGCCACCGCCTTGCCAACCACTTCGTGGGCGTCCCGGAATGGCAGCCCCAGGCGCACCAGGTAATCCGCCAGGTCAGTGGCGGTGGCGAAACCGCGGCGCGCCGCGTCCCGCATCGATTCCGGCCGCGGCCGGATCGCCGGCACCATGTCGGCGAAGGCCCGCAGGCAGTCGAGCACGGTGTCAACGCTGTCGAACAGCGGCTCCTTGTCCTCCTGGTTGTCCTTGTTGTAGGCCAGGGGCTGGCTTTTCATCAGGGTCAGCAGGGCCACCAGGTGGCCGTTCACCCGGCCCACCTTGCCGCGCACCAGTTCCGGTACGTCCGGGTTTTTCTTCTGGGGCATGATGGAGGAACCGGTGCAGAAGCGATCCGGCAATTCGACAAAGTTGAACTGCGCCGAGGTCCACAGCACCAGTTCCTCGGACATCCGCGACAGGTGGGTCATCAGCAGCGCGGCGAAGGCGCAGAACTCGACGGCAAAATCCCGGTCCGACACGGAGTCGAGCGAGTTTTCGGTCGGCCGGTCAAAGCCCAGGGCCTGCGCCGTTAGCGCCCGGTCGATAGGGTAGGTGGTGCCCGCCAGCGCAGCTGCCCCCAGGGGCGACTGGTTGAGCCTGGCGCGGCAGTCCAGCAGCCGGCCGTAATCCCGCTCCAGCATTTCGTTCCAGGCCAGCAGGTGGTGGCCGAAGGTCACCGGCTGCGCGGTCTGCAGGTGGGTGAAGCCGGGCATGATGGTTGCCGTATGCCGGGCTGCAAGCTCGATCGCGCCGCGCTGCAGCCGCGTCAGCTCGGCGCCGATGACGTCGATGGCGGCCCGCAGGTACAGGCGTATATCGGTTGCCACCTGGTCGTTGCGTGAACGCCCGGTATGCAGTTTCTTGCCGGTGCTGCCGATCAGTTCGGTGAGCCTGGCCTCGATGTTCATGTGCACATCTTCCAGCTCGATTGACCAGTTGAAGCGGCCGCTGCTGATCTCATCCTGTACCTGCGCCAGGCCGCGGCGGATGTCATCCAGTTCCTCCCGGGTGAGCACCCCGACTGCGCACAGCATGTCGGCGTGGGCGAGCGAGCCGGTGATATCTTCCGCCGCCATGCGCTGGTCGAAACTGACAGACGCGGTGAAGCGCTGCACAAAACTGTCAGTGGGCTCGCTGAAGCGCCCGCCCCACAGCTTGCTGGTGTCTTTTTGTTCGCTCATCGTGTTTGCTTTCCCGCTGTAAACGCCCGGTGCCGACGCAGGCCGCAGCCCTGCCTGAGACACTGGCGCTCACCGTGATTTTTCGACTTGTTCGCGTCAGGTAAGGGTGCAAGTATACCAGCTATCGCTGGGGGAGAACGGTTTATGCAAGCATCACCGGGGCAGGTGATACAGGCGGGGGAGGTGCCGGTACCGGGTGAATTTTTTATCCCCGACCTGTGTGCGCCCCGGCCGGTTTTCGTCATGGTCCTGCTAGTGGAACTGCTGGTGCTGGTGTACACCCTCACTGCCAGCAACCTGCCCCAGTTCAACTGGGAGACCCTGGCCCTGTGCTCCCTGTTCGTGCAGTGGGTGGTGCTGCTCAGCGCATCGGCGCTGTGCGGCCTGCGGCGGCTGATCAGCGGGTTCAGCCTGCCCCTGGTCAGCCTGTGCTGCCTGCTGGTGGTGCTCGCGGTTACCGCACTGAGCAGTTTCGCGGCCTGGCACCTGCTGCCTTTTTTCAACGACGGCACTGGCCTGGGCTGGTGGCTCCTGCGCAACCTGCTGGTCGCCGCGGTGCTGGGAGGTATCGCGCTGCGCTATTTTTACCTGCAGCAGCAGCTGCTGGTGCAGAAGCAGCTGGAATTACAGGCTCGCCTGGATTCCCTGCGAGCCAGGATCCGGCCGCATTTCCTCTTCAATACCCTCAACAGCATTGCCAGCCTGATCGTGTCCCGCCCGCATGAGGCCGAGCGCGCGGTCGAGGACCTGGCCGAATTGCTGCGGGTCAGCCTGCAGGAGCAACAGCGACCCACCCTGGTCGCCGACGAGCTGCGCCTGTGTCAGCTGTACCTGGCTATCGAGCAATTGCGCCTCGGGGAGCGCCTGCAGGTGCTTTGGGAGGTAGACCCCGCCCTGCTCGATACGCCCATGCCCAGCCTGATTCTCCAGCCCCTGGTGGAGAACGCGGTTTACCACGGGGTGGCGCAGCTCAGTGCGGGGGGCACGGTTCGCGTCAGCGTGCAGCGGCAGCCCGACGCGGTGCTGGTGGTGGTGGAGAACCCGGCACCGCGGACGCCGGCGCGCAGCGGTGGTCACCACATGGCGCTGGAAAACATACGCCAGCGCCTGCAGGTGTTGTTCGGCTCCCTCGGCCAGTTGCGAATCGACCCGGCCGGGGATCGCTTCAGGGTTGAACTGCAATACCCGTTGCAGGTGCCAGCGTGAAGATATTGATAGTCGACGATGAGCCGCTGGCGCGGGAGCGGCTGTTGCGCCTGCTGCAAAGCCTGCAGCCGGGCAGTGATTGCTGGCAGGCCGCCAATGGCGAACAGGCCCTTGGCCTGGTGCAGCAGCACAATCCGGACCTGCTGTTGCTGGATATCCGCATGCCGGGGATGAGCGGGATCGAACTGGCCGGCCGGCTGGAACAACTGGCCGAGCCTCCGGCGGTGATTTTCTGTACCGCCTACGATGAATATGCCCTCGAGGCCTTGCGCCACCAGGCGGTGGCCTACCTGCTCAAGCCGGTGCGCGAGGCGGAGCTGGCCCGCGCGCTCGCCGCTGCCGGCAGGGTCAACCGGGTGCAGCTCGCCGCATTGACGGCGCTTGCCGGTGCGCAGGCGGACGGCACCGGCGAGCGCGCCGGTCAGCGCACCCGGCTGGTGAGCCACAGTCACCGCGGCATCGAGACCATGGCGGTTGCCGATGTCCGTTGCCTGCTGGCGCAGGAGAAGTATGTGACCGCCTGCAGCCCCTGGGGCGAACTGCTGATCCCCGATACCCTCAAGGAGCTGGAGCGCGAGTTCGGTGAGCGCTTCCTGCGGGTACACCGCAATGCCCTGGTCGCGTGTGCACATATAGTGCGCCTGCAGCGTGACGAGGACGGCAGCTGGTATGTGGTGCTGGACGGGATCGAGAAGCGGCCGCTGGTCAGTCGCCGCCACCTGGGGGAGGTGAAGCAGCGGTTGCAGACCGGGTGAGTCGAGCCGGTCGCCCGGCTTGTGCCCGGCTGGTATCATGGCGCGCCGCACACGAGGACGATGCATGCCCCCCAAGTTGACGATCGCCACCCGGGAGAGCCCCCTCGCCCTGTGGCAGGCCGAGCACGTGCGCAGCGCCCTGCGGGCAGCGCATCCGGCGCTGGCGGTGGAGCTGCTTGGGATGACCTCCCGGGGTGACCAGCTGCTGGACGTGCCGCTGGCGAAAGTGGGCGGCAAGGGCCTGTTCGTGAAAGAGCTGGAGACCGCACTGCTCGATCGCAGTGCCGACATCGCAGTGCATTCGATGAAGGATGTGCCGATGGATTTCCCCGCCGGGTTGGGGCTGGGAGTCATCTGCGAGCGGGAAGATCCCACCGATGCCTTCGTCAGCAACAACTATAAAACCCTGGAAGACCTGCCCGCCGGCAGCGTGGTGGGAACCTCCAGCCTGCGGCGCGAGTGCCAGTTGCGTGAGCGCCGCCCCGACCTGCAGGTGAAGTTCCTGCGCGGTAACGTCAATACCCGCCTGCGCAAGCTCGACGAGGGTGAGTACGATGCGGTGATTCTGGCCAGCGCCGGCCTGATCAGGCTGGGTTTTGGCGCCCGGATCGCCCAGCGGATAGGGGTGGAATACTCGCTCCCGGCAGGGGGGCAGGGCGCTGTAGGCATCGAACTGCGCAGCGCCGATGCGCAGGTGCTGGAGCTGCTACAGGTATTGCACCATGAGCCCACGGCCCGGTGTGTTACC
>Ga0209391_10000513_pt1 | contig 18360 bp, 15 predicted proteins | sample PPLLak3March2015_FD_187246 | JGI IMG/M metagenome (GOLD analysis project Ga0209391, IMG submission 187246) | Freshwater sediment microbial communities from Prairie Pothole Lake near Jamestown, North Dakota, USA - PPLs Lake P7 Core (1) Depth... | ecosystem: Environmental > Aquatic > Freshwater >...
GCGAACCACGCCGCCGCCCCTGCGAGCAGGTAGAGCATGCGCAGCCCCAGCCGGTCGGCGACCTCAGTCATACAGTCGCTTCGCACGCTTCCAGCGGTTGTAGGCCCAGAAGTACTGGGCCGGATGGGCGTGCACCTGGACCTCGAGCTCGCGCACGTAGGCGTTCAGGATCTGCTGTGGGTCCGGCCGCTCGCCGGGCGCCGCGAGCGGCACGAAGCGCGCGACATAGCGACCGCGCCCCTCGGACCTGACTGCGATGAACACGGGCAGGTAACCCATCTTCGCTCCGATCCAGCCCGGGCCCTGGAAGAACGCCGTGTCCTGGCCGAAGAACGGCAGCCAGACCTGCTGCTCGTTCTTCGCGGACGGCGACTGGTCGGCAACCATGGCGAGCAGGCGCACGGCGCCACGCTGCGCGATGAGGTGCTGGACGAGGTCCCGCGCCGGCACCATGGTCGCACCGAGGCGGCTGCGCAGGTCGCGCAGCCAGCGGTCCGCCGCCGCCCGGCTGGCGGGCTTGTAGGCCGCCACCAGCGGCACGCCGAACGCAGTCGAGCAGCGCAGCAGCAGCCACTCCCAGTTGCCGTGGTGTCCGGTGAGGAGCAGCACCCGCCGGCCGGCGGCCAGCGCGGCGCGGACGTCGTCGTCGCCCTCCAAGCGCATCCGCTCCTCGAGGTCCGCCGGCACGATGCGCGCACCGTGCACGACCTCGGCGACCAGCCGACCGAGCCAGCCGTAGAACTCGCGCGCGATCCGGCGGCGGGCCGCTGCGTCGCGCTCCGGCAGGCAGCGGGCGAGGCCGTCGCGCACGAGCTCGCTGCGCCAGCCCACCAGCCACATCAGCCCGGCCACCGGCGCAAGCAGCGCGTACAGGGCAGGCAGGGGCAGCAGGGCCAGCAGGCGCAGCATCGGCTCAGCCCACGGGGGGAAACGGCGGAGCGGCGACAGGGCGGGCGTCCCGTCCGGGCGCCGCGCGACGATGGCGCGCGGCGAGCGCCGCGATGCGGGGGCGGAACACGTGAGTGGTGCCGGAGGAGGGACTCGAACCCCCGACCCGCGCATTACGAATGCGCTGCTCTACCAGCTGAGCTACTCCGGCACGAGGGGCGCGCAGTATACGGACTCGGCGCCGGGTCGTGAAGTTCAAGCCTTGCGGCGCACGCGGATCACGACGTCCACGCTCTCGATCTCCGTGCCGGGCGGCAGCTGCGGCAGGCGCGCAAACGACAGGTCTTCGGGACGGATGTCGGTCATCTCGCCGGTGTCGACGTTCTGGAAATGATGATGCGGCGCCATCGTCGAGTCGTAGACGCAGCGCTCCGGGTCGGCATGGATCTCGCGGGCCAGCCCCCGGGCGACGAACAGGTTGAGCGTGTTGTACACGGTCGCCTTGGACACACGGCCGTCAGCCTGGCGCAGGCAGCCGAGGATCTGCTCGGCCGTCATGTGGCGCGGCGCGGTGAGCAGCAGTTCGGCGACCTTGAGTCGCTGCGAGGTCGGACGGATTGCGTGCTGCTCGAGGATCAGCCGGGCCCGGACGGCAGTCTCGTCGGGGCTGACGATTGAGATTGACATGGGACGGAATTATACGTCCGCGCGCCCGGCCGGCCACCTTTCCGCGCAAACCCGGCACTAATGCGCACGGACGCGGGCCGGCGGCCACCCTACCCTCGCCGTACTGAGGATTCGAACGGGAGCGTGCCATGGAACGGCACCGGGGCTTCACCCTCGCAGAGCTCGTCTTCACGCTGGCCATCGTGGCGGGGCTGCTCGGCTGGGGACTGCCGACGTTCCGCGACGTGCACCGCAATGCCGAGCGCACGCGCGAGGTGAACCAGCTGGTGCACGCCGTGCACCTCGCCCGCAACGAGGCCATCAAGCGCAACGGCGTGGTGAGCCTCTGCCCGAGCACGGACGGGGAGCACTGCGCGCCGGCGGGCACGCCCTGGCACGAGGGCTGGATCGTGTTCGTGAACCGCGATCGCGACTCCCCCGCCGAGCGCGACCCGGGCGAGGACCTGCTGCAGGTGTTCGCGCCGTGGATCTCTGGCTCGGTCGTCGCCAACCGCGACACGCTGTCGTTCCGCCCGTTCGGGCAGATGGGGGTAACGGCCAGCTTCACCTTCTGCGACGACCGTGGCCCCCGTGCTGCGCGGGCCGTGATCATCAGCCAGACGGGACGGCCACGGGTCTCACCGCTCGACGCCTCGGGAGCGCCACTGACGTGCGCGTAGCCGGACGAGCTCGCCGCTCCAGCCCGACGACTCGCGACAGCCGGCGCCGCGGCACGGCCCCACGCGCGCCTGCTGCAACGGCGCGCGGATTCACGCTGCTCGAAGTTCTGGTCGCGCTGGTGGTGCTGTCCGTGGGGATGCTCGGCATGGCCGTCCTGCTGGTCGAGGGCCTGCAGGGCAGCCGCAGCGCGCTCGAGCACACGCAGGCCGTCAACCTCGCCTCCGACATCGCCGAGCGCATGCGCGCCAACCGGGCCGCCGGCCGTGCCTACGACACCGCGGACGGTACGCCCGATCCACGCCTCGACGCTGCCTGCGAGGACGCAGCCGGCCCCTGCGAGGCCCCGTCCATGGCTGGCAACGACCTGCGACGCTGGCTGGATGCCGTGGCGAGGGCACTGCCGGAGGGGCGCGGCGAGATCGAGATCGAGCCACTCGCCGCGTCTGCGCATCGCGGCACCGTCACGATTCGCTGGGCGCAGGCCGGCGCGGCGGCACCCGCGACCTGCACGCTGGTGGTGGACCTGTGAGCAGCCCCGTCATGTTCCCGCCGGTCGGTCGCGAGTGCGAGGACCACGGCATGACCCTCACCGAGCTGCTGGTGGCGATGACCCTCGGCCTCGTCCTGCTCGGCGGGACGCTCACCGCCTACCTCAAGGCGCGCGACACCCACGTGACCCTGGAGACCACCGCAAGGCTGCAGGAGATCGCGCGCCATGCGCTCGGCCTGATCGAGAGCGACGTGCGCATGAGCGGCCACCTCGGCCTCACGAGTCGGCCGGCGCTGGTGACCAACCTCGACGCACCGCTCACCGACCCGGCCGGAGGCCCGGTCGAGCTGCGAGGCTGCTCGAAGAACTGGGCCACCAGGCTGTCGAATCCCCTGAGCGGCTGGGACCAGTCGGCCGGGGCGTGGCCGCTGGACGCGCCCTGCCGGCCGAGTGGCCGATGGCGGAACTCCACGGACGGCCTGATCGTCCGCCGGGCCAGCGCCGACCGGATCGCGCAGACGGCCGCAGGCCTCAAGCTCTACCAACGTCACGTGCTGGTCGCGAGCAGCCGCACGGCGGCGCAGGTCTTCGTGGGCGACGCCGAGGGCCGCATCCCCGGGGCCTTTGCGCAGGCCGACCCGCCCGACGCGCCGCCGCTCGCCGATACGCGACGGCTGCTCGTGCACGCCTACTACGTCAGCGCCGACTCCTCCGAGGCGGCCGGCTATCCGTCGCTGCGACGCAAACGACTCGTGGCCGGACCGGCGGTCCAGGACGAGGAAATCATTCCTGGCGTGGAGGACCTGCAAGTGCAGTACGGCGTGGACGCGGACGGGGACGGCAGCGTCGATCGCTACGTGAACGCCGACGGCGTCGCGGCCGGCACCACGGTCGTGTCGGCCCGCGTCTGGCTGCGCGTGCGGGCCTCCGAGCGCGACCCCGCGTGGAACGACACCGCGCGCTACGCATACGCCAACCAGGACGAACGCGTCCCGGTCGACGAGCGCGCGTTCCGCCGCGTGGTCGTCAGCCGGACCATTCACCTGCGCAATGCACGCGGCACATGAACGGGACGTTCGAACGGCGGCGAAGGGGAAGCGCGTCGGGGCGCCAGCGCGGCGCCGTGCTCGTCACCGCCCTGCTCCTGCTGCTGGTGCTGACGGTGCTCGGCGTCGCGGGCCTCGTGACCGCCACGCTCGAGCTTCGGATGGCGGGCAACGTCCGGCACCAGGAGCGTGCCTTCGCGGCGGCCGAGCACGCGATCGCGCAGGCACTACTCGCCGCGGACCTCGACACCTCGAGCAGCCTCGCCACACCCGTCAAGCCCGACTGCCGCGACGCGTGCACGACACCGGCCACCGAAGACCCGTTCGATTACTCGCTCTATTACGACCCCAACGCGGCCGGTTCGCCGGCACCGGACGGCGGTCATTCGCTCGGCGCCGGGCTGCAGGCGCACCACTTCATCGTGGAAGCCACGGGCGAGTCCGGCCCGGGCGCTCGTTCAGAGCACACCCAGGGCTTCTACATCCTCGGTCCCGCGGAGCCCTGAGCGGCCGCCGCACGGAGGGCACGAATCATGCGCCATGCATTGCGACGCGAACGGCAGCCCGGTCTGAAAACCCGGCGGCAGGTACGGGGAATCGAGGAGTGGGCGTGCGCCGCCGCCCGCGTGGCGATCGTCACGCTTGGACTGACAACCGGGCCGCTCGCGACGGCCGACGACACCGAGGTGTTCTTCGGCGGCGAGGCAGCCGCAGGCGCCGCGGCGCCCAACATCCTCGTCGTGCTGCCCGCGGGCCGGATGATGGGCTGCGTCATCGGATCGACCGTGCCGTGCGAGACGGCAGTCGAGGACGGCACCAGCCGCATGGACGTGTTGAAGGCGGCCCTCGTCAAGGCCCTCGACCGCCTCGCAGACGAGGGCGTGAACGTCGGGCTCATGCGCGGCAACAACAACGGTCGCGGCGATGAAGCCGCCGCCCGAGGCGGCTTCGTCGCGCAGGAGGTCGCGGCGCTCACAAAGGAGCGGAGCAACGGTCTCGCGCGGTGGATCTGTCCGTTCGGCATGGATCGGCGGGACTGCCACCGCGTGGTCCCGGACGGCGGCGACCCGGCTGCGGACCAGCTGCTGCTGGCTCCGTCGAACCACGCCGGCTTCTGCACGGCGGACGGCACGGGAGCGGTCGACTGCCGCGACCGGCTCGGGCCCGGCGGACAGCCGCTCACCGAAATGCTGTTCGAGGCGAACCGCTATTTCGCAGGACGCCGGCCGGCCTGGGGAATGCACTCGACGATCGGCCCGGGATATCCGTTTCCCGGCCACGCCCACGATCCGCCGTCGATCTGGGGCCCGGCGACCGTGGCGACGGCGGACTGCCGGGACGACGCGGCGGCGTGCCGCTATCGCAGCCCGGTCGGCGATTGCCAGCGCAACGTGCTCGTGGTCATCTCGGATGGCGTGCTGGCGCCGGACCTCGGTCACGAGACGGGTCCCGGATCGATCGCGAACTCCGCTGGCGATCCCGCGCCGTACGACCGGTGGTTCCGGGCCTACCGCGACCCGCGGGGAACGACGGCCGCACTCGGCCGACACGGCTGCAGCGTCAACGCCGGGATCGACTTTCGCCGCGTGGATCCCGACACGGGGGATCTCACCACCGAGGCGCTCAGCGACTGCGCGGACGACCTCGTCTACTCGATGCGCAAGGGCGGCTTCGTGGCGGGCCAGCGTGCGGCGCAGGTGTTCACCTACACGGTCGAGTTCGATCTCGCGGCAGCAACGCGAGCTGCGGGAATACCGGCGGACGCGCCGCGCCAGCTGCTGCAACTGCTGGCCCGCGCCGGGGGCGGCAAGCACCACGCGGTGGACTGCGCCGACTGCACGCCCGCCGAAGCCGCCGACGCGCTTGCTGCGGTCCTCACGGGCCTCGTCCGGGAAGCCGTGGTTGCCAATGCCTCGTTCACGGCCCCTGCGGTGCCGGTCAACTCGTTCAACCGGACGGAGAACCTGGACGAGCTGTACCTCTCGGTGTTCCGGCCTGCCGGCAGCCAGCGCTGGCGAGGCAATGTGAAGAAGTACCGTCTCGCCCCGAACGGCGACATTCTCGGCCGCGGCGATGCGCTGGCCGTGAACGCGCTGACGGGCCGGTTCCTGCCGGACGTGGGCAGCCTGTGGCCACCCGACCCGGCGATCACCGACGGCGACGACGTCGTGGCGGGCGGAGCCGCGCGCGCCCTGCCGGATCCCTTGGAGCGGCGCATCTACACCAACGAGGGCGGCGCGAACATGCATGCGCTCCCGACCTTCCCCGTCGAGCAGGTCGGCCATCGCGCCGACGCGGCCGCCGTGCTGGGCTACGAGGCGGCCGGCCTCGAGCCGCCCGCCTGTCCCGACCACCCCGGCGACGCGCCTGCCGACGGCGACAACCCGGCCTTATGCCACCTGATCGCGTGGATTCGCGGCGCCGACGTGGCCGACGCGGTGCCGGCGGCCACCGCGGAGTCACCGTCCGGCAACGGTGATTTCGCGGAACCGCGCCACGACCTCGGCGACCCGCTGCACACCCGGCCGGTGGTCGTGAGCTACGGCGGCGACGCAGGGAAGCCCCGCGCCGTCGTGTATTCGGTGACCAACGACGGCGCACTGCACGCCTTCGACCCGCTGACCGGCCGGGAGCGCTGGGCCTTCATTCCCTGGGACCGACTCGGCCGCATGCTGGCCCTCTATCGCGACCGCGAAGCGCGTCCGCGGACCACGCTCGGGCTCGACGGTCCGCTGCGCTCGCTCACGCTCGATCGCAACGGCAACGGCCGGATCGAGCCGGCAGCCGACGGCACGGGCGATCGCGTGATTCTCTACTTCGGCATGCGTCGCGGCGGCCGCAACTACTACGCCGTGGACGTCACCCACGTGGACTTCGACGACCCGACCGGAGACGCGCCCCGGCTTCTGTGGATCGCGGGACCGGCGGACGACGCCGGCATCCCGGCGGACCGGCAGCTCCCGCTGGCCGGCCAGTCGTGGTCACGGCCCGTGGTCACCCGGCTGAAGGTACCGGGGCATCGCGGCACCGACGATCGAGTCGTGATGTTCGCAGGCGGTTACGACCCGGACACGCAGGATCCGCCCGATGGCAGGCCCCAACCGTACGCGGACGACACGGCCGGCAATGGCCTCTACGTGCTCGACGCCTTCACCGGCCGTCGCCTGTGGCGCGCCGGACCGGACGCCGGGGCCGACCTCCGGCTCGCGGCCCTCACCGCAGCGATCCCCGGCGACCTCGCGGCACTCGACCTGACAGGCGACGGCTACGTGGATACCGCCTATTTCGGCGACCTGCGGGGCCGGGTCTGGCGAGTCGATTTCGATGGGGCCGCGGCTGACGTGGCCGGTCTCGCGAGCGGTGGCATCCTCGCGGATCTCGGCGGCGAGGGCGTCGCCGGCGCACGAAGGTTCTTCACCTCGCCCGACGTCTCGTCGGTGATCCAGCAAGGCCAGCGCTGGCTCAACGTCGCGATCGGCTCGGGCCACCGCGAGATGCCGCTGTCCGACCGGGTGACCCACGACCGGTTCTACAGCCTGCGTGATTACCACGGAGCCCTGCATCGCGACTGGTCACGGGCCGTACCGATCCGGGAAGCCGACCTCGTGGACGTCACGCCGGACCCGGCGGCGCCCGGCGTCCAGCCGCCAGTGCCGCCTGGCAGCGCCGGCTGGTTGCTGCGGCTCGACAGTCAGCCCGGGGAAAAGGCCATTTCCTCGTCGCGAACCTTCGACCATACCGTGTTCTTCCCAACCTTCGTACCGGCACCGCGTGACGACGACCACGACGACGACGCGGACACCTGTTCCGGCACCGCCGGCTACAACCACCTCTACCAGGTGAGCGTCTTCGACGCGCGCCCGGGCCGGCATCTGTCGGAAACCGCGCACGAGGTCGGCGCGGGCGGCCTCGCCCTGCGACTGGGGCAGCCCGGCATCGCGCCGGAACCCGTGTTCCTGTTCCCGGGTGCCGACGGCGGGGCGGACGGGGTTGGCGGTGCGCTGCCGCGTCCCCCGCCCCTTTGCCTCGTCGGCGTGGAGAGCTGCGGCAGCCTCACCGGGACCGGTCTGCGCCGGACCTACTGGCGGCAGCGCGGCGCCGAATGAACCCGTCGAGCGATATTCCGCGGCGGGGCGGACGGATTCGCGCTGGCCAGCGCGGCCTGACCTTGATCGAGCTCGTCGTGGTCGCCGTCGTGATCGCCGTGCTCGCTGCAATCGCGATCCCGTCCTACCGCAGCCACGTGCTGCGCGCCAACCGGACCGAAGCCCGCGCGGCGCTGCTCGCACTCGCGACGGCGCAGGAGAAATTCCATCTCCAGTGCCGCCACTACGCAACCGGGCTCGATCCGGACAAGGCCTCGGACTGCGATGCCGCAAGCCTTTCGTTCCCGGCCCGCAGCGACCGGGGTCTCTACTCACTCCGGGTCACCTCGGCCGACGCGAGCGGCTGGACGGCGGAAGCGCTGCCCACGGGCCCGCCCCAATCCGCGGACCGACCCTGCCAGGGCCTCGGGCTTGCGGGTACCGGTCGGAGATCTGCCTGGGACGCCGCCAGGCGGGACAGCGTCGTCGAATGCTGGGGCCGCTAGATTCGTGCGCGGCGGCTCTGTGCCGCGCGAGGCGCAGACTCAGCTGCGCCGCGGCGCGCGCAACTCGCGCGGCAGCGCGAACACCACGTTTTCCTCGCGCCCGACGAGTTCCTCGGCCCCCTGTCCGCCCCATTCGCGCAGCCGTGCGACGACGCGTTGCACCAGGAGCTCCGGGGCCGATGCGCCGGCCGTGACGCCGACCGCCTGCCTGCCCGCGAACCACTCGGGCCGCAGGTCCTCCGGTCCGTCCACGAGGTAACCCGGCTTGCCGGCCTTCTCCGCGATCTCGCGCAGCCGGTTCGAATTCGAGCTCGATTGCGAGCCCACCACGACGACGACGTCGCAGGCCTCGACCAGGCCCTTGACCGCGTCCTGGCGGTTCTGCGTGGCGTAGCAGATGTCCTCCTTGCGCGGCGTGGCAAGCGTCGGGAAGCGGCGCTGCAGCGCCGCGAGCACCTCGGCCGTGTCGTCCACCGAGAGCGTGGTCTGGGTGACGACGCCGACCCGCGACGGGTCGCGCACCTCGAGCCGCTCGACGTCCTCGACATCCTCGACCAGGCAGATGCGTCCGCCCAGCGAGTCGTCGAACTGGCCCATGGTGCCCTCGACCTCCGGGTGCCCCTCGTGCCCGATCAGGATTACCTCGCGGCCGTCGCGGGCGAAGCGCGCGACTTCCATGTGCACCTTGGTCACGAGCGGGCAGGTGGCGTCGAAGACGCGCAGGCCGCGCCGGTGCGCTTCTGCCTGCACGGCCTTCGGCACGCCATGGGCGCTGAAGATCACCGTGGCGTCGGCCGGCACGTCGTCGAGTTCGTCGACGAACACCGCACCGAGCCCGCGCAGCCGCTCCACCACGAAGCGGTTGTGCACGACCTCGTGGCGCACGTAGATCGGGGCGCCGAACAGATCGAGCGCCCGCTCGACGATCTCGATGGCACGATCCACGCCGGCGCAGAAGCCGCGCGGGTTCGCGAGCAGGATCTTCACCGGCGCTCCCGGAACGCGTCGAGGATCAGGAGTGCGGCGCCAATCGTGATGGCGCTGTCGGCGACATTGAACGCGGGGAAGTACGCCGCACCCCAGTGGGCGTGGATGAAGTCGACGACGTAGCCGTGGACGATGCGATCGATGACGTTGCCGAGCGCGCCGCCGAGGATCAGCGACAGCGCCAGCGGTAGCAGCTTCTCGCCGCGCGGGGTGCGCCAGATCCACACCATCAGCACGGCGCTCACCGTGAAGGCGAGGCCGATGAAGAACCAGCGCTGCCAGCCCGAGGCTCCCGCGAGCAGGCTGAACGCCGCGCCGGTGTTGTGCAGGAGCGTGAAGTCGAGGACCGGCAGCACCTCGACGCGCTCATAGAGTTCCAGGAATCGAGTCGCGAGGAACTTGGTCGCCTGGTCGAGCGCGATCACCGCCAGCGACAGCCAGAGCCACGCCGCCGGGTGCGTGCGCTGCGCGCCGGGAGGTACGGGGGTCGGGATCGGGGCCAGGGGTTCGTCGGCGTTCATGTCAGGCAAACCACCGGCTCTCGCCGGCGCCGTCGAGATTGACCGCGCAGCGGCCGCATAGTTCGGGGTGGGCCGCGACCGAGCCCACGTCGTCGCGCTTGTGCCAGCAGCGAACGCACTTCGCGGCCGCGGAGGGCCGTACGCGGATCCAGAACTCCGCCGCGCCGGCTGCGCCGCCGGTCGTCCCACCCGTCGGGCCGCCCGTCGGGCCGCCCGCCTGCGCGCCTGCGACCGCATCCGCCGGCCGCGCCTCGTGCGCATGGAGGTGCGCCTCGGAGGTGATCAGCACGAAGCGCAGCTCGTCGCCCAGCGGCGCCAGCGCGGCGCGGATGCCGGGGGCGGCGTAGACATCCACCACGGCGTCGAGCGGCGCGCCGATCTCGCCCGCGACGCGCAGCCGCTCGAGCTCCCGCAGCACTGCGGCGCGGACCTCGAGCACCGCCGGCCAGTCCACCGAGGTCGCGGCGGTCTCGCCCGCCGGCAGCCCGGCCCACGTTGAGAGGAACACGGACTCCGGCCGCTCGCCCGGCATGTGCCGCCAGATCTCCTCGGCCGTGAACGAAAGCACGGGCGCGAGCCAGCGCACCATCGCCTCGAGGACGTGGTACATGGCGGTCTGCGCCGAGCGCCGCGGCAGGCCCTTGGACGGCGTGGTGTAGAGGCGGTCCTTGATGACGTCGAGGTAGAAGCCGCCGAGGTCCACCACGCAGAAGTTGTGCACCTTCTGGTAGATGAGGTGGAAGTCGTAGCTGCGGTAGGCGGCGATCACCTCGTCCTGCAGCTCGCGCGTGCGCGCGAGCGCCCAGCGGTCGAGGTCGACGAGGCCGGTGAGCGGCACGGCGTCCCGCGCCGGATCGAAGCCCGCGAGGTTGCCGAGCAGGAAGCGGGCGGTGTTACGAATGCGACGGTAGGAATCCGACATGCGCTTCAAGATCTCGTCGGAGACGCTGATCTCGTTGGCGTAGTCGGTCGAGGCCACCCACAGGCGCAGCACGTCGGCTCCGAGCGTGCTCACCACCTTCTGCGGTGCCACGACGTTGCCGAGCGACTTCGACATCTTCCGGCCCTTCTCGTCCACCGTGAAGCCGTGCGTGAGCACGGCCTTGTACGGTGCGTGGCCCTTCTGTGCGACGGAGGTGAGCAGCGAGCTGTGGAACCAGCCGCGGTGCTGGTCCGACCCCTCGAGGTAGAGGTCGGCGGGACTGAGTATCTCGGGCCGCAGCTTCGTTACGCAGTGATGCGAGACGCCCGAGTCCACCCAGACGTCCATGATGTCCGGCACCTTCTCGTAGTGCTCGGCCTCGTCGCCGAGCAGCTCGCGCGCGTCGAGGTCGAACCAGGCGTCGATGCCGCCCTGCTCCACCCGCTCCGCCACGCGCTCGACGAGCTCGGCGGCGCGCGGATGCAGGTCGCCCGTCTCGCGGTGCGTGAACAGCGCGAGTGGCACGCCCCAGCGCCGCTGCCGAGAGATGCACCAGTCCGGACGACCGGCGATCATGCCCGTGATGCGCTGCTCGCCCCAGTCGGGCATCCAGTGCACCTTGCGGATCTCATCGAGCGCCGCAGCACGCAGGCCCGCCTGCTCCATGCTGATGAACCATTGCGGCGTAGCGCGGAAGATGACCGGGGACTTGTGCCGCCAGCAGTGCGGGTAGCTGTGGCGGAACGGCTCGTGGTGCAGCAGCGTGCCGTGCGCGGCCAGCACCTCGACGACATGAGCGTTGGCGTCGAACACCTTCTCGCCCGCGAACAGCGGCGTCGAGGGGAGGAAGCGCCCGTCGCCGCCCACCGGGTTGTCCACCGCCAGGCCGTAGCGCTGGCCGATGATGAAGTCTTCCTGGCCGTGGCCCGGCGCCGTGTGCACGGCGCCGGTGCCGCTGTCGAGCGTCACGTGTTCGCCGAGGATTACCGGCACCGCTCGCTCGTAGAAGGGGTGACGCAGCGCGAGGCCCTCGAGCGCGCCGCCCTTGACGCGCGCGATCTCGGCCGTCTGCGTCGCGCCCGCACGCTGCAGCACCGATTCTGCCAGCTCGCTCGCCAGCACCAGCAGCTCCACACCCGCGGCGGACTGCACGGCCAGCAACGAGTAGTCGAACTCCGGATGCAGCGCGACCGCCTGGTTGGCGGGCAGAGTCCAGGGCGTCGTGGTCCAGATCACCACGCTCGCGCGGCCCTCGGGCAGCGCGGCGAGGCCGAAGCGGCGCGCGAGCTCGGCGCGGTCCCCGGCCTCGAAGCGCACGTCGATCGAGGGGGAGGTGCGCTCCTCGTACTCTACCTCCGCCTCGGCCAGCGCGGAGCGGCAGTCCAGGCACCAGTGCACGGGCTTGTAGCCCTTGTAGAGGTGGCCGTTGCGGATGATCCCGGCGAACGCGCGCAATTGCTCCGCCTCGTAGCGCGGATGCATCGTGAGATAGGGCTCGCTCCAGTCGCCCATCACCCCGAGTCGGACGAAGCCGCTCCGCTGGACCTCCACCTGCTCTTGCGCGTACTCGCGGCACTTCTGGCGGAAGGCCCTGGCGTCGAGCAGCCTGGTCTCCTTGCCGCCGGCCTTCTCCACGGCGTGCTCGATCGGCAGGCCGTGGCAGTCCCAGCCCGGCACGTACGGCGAGTCGTGGCCGTCGAGCGTGCGCGACTTGACGATGATGTCCTTGAGGACCTTGTTCACCGCGTGGCCGATGTGGATCGCACCGTTCGCGTACGGGGGGCCGTCGTGGAGTATGAACGGCGGACGGCCCTTCGCCTCGGCGCGCAGCTTCGCGTAGATGCCACGATCCTCCCACCAGGCGAGCATCTCGGGCTCGCGCCGGGCAAGGTCCGCCTTCATCGGGAAGGCCGTCTCGGGCAGGTTGACGGTGTGCTTGTAGTCGGCCATGGGGAAGCGGTCGGCGCGTGGCCGGCCAGTTTATCAAATGCCGAGCACCGTCCTCGCCGCCGCCGCGTCCCGGTGCATCTGGGCCACCAGGGCGTCGAGCGACTCGAACTTCTGCTCGTCGCGCAGGCGGGCGACGAAGTCCACGTCGAGGTAGCGGCCGTACAGGTCGCCTTCCCAGTCGAACAGGTGCACCTCGAGCAGCGGATCGGTGCCGTCCACCGTCGGGCGGGTGCCCAGGCTCGCCACCGCCGGGTACTCCCTGAGGCCCGCGCCGCTCGCCCGCACCGCGAAGATGCCCCACAGCGGCACGACCTTGCGATGGAGGGCGAGGTTGGCGGTAGGAAACCCGAGCTGGCGACCGAGCTTCTTGCCGAGGCGCACCCGGCCGGCCATGCGGTACGGGCGGCCGAGCAGGCGGGTGGCGCGGTCGAGGTCGCCGCGATTGAGCGCCTCGCGCACCAGCGAGCTGCTGACTCGCTCGCCGTCCACGAGGAACTGGCCAACCTCTTCCACCGTGAACCCGTGCGTCTGGCCCGCCGCCCGCAGGGTCTCGACCGTGCCCTCCCGGCGACGGGCGAAGTGGAAGTCGTGGCCGACAACCACGTGACTCACGCCGAGGCCGTCGACCAGCAGGCGGTCCACGAACTCGGCGGCGGCCATGCCCCGCATGCGATCGTCGAAGCGCAGCACCACCACGCGGTCCACGCCGCAGGACTCGAGCGCCTCGAGCTTCTCGCGGAGACGAGTGAGACGGGACGGTGCAGCCGCCCCCTCGAAATACTCGCGCGGCGTGGGCTCGAACGTGACCACCACCGCCGGCACCCCGAGGGCCGACGCTCGCTCGCGCAGCGCAGCGATGATGTGCTGGTGACCGCGGTGCACCCCGTCGTAGTTGCCGATCGTGGCGACGCAGCCGCGATGACGGGGCGCGAGATTGTGCAAGCCTCGAACGAGGTCCATGGCGGAAATCGGGCTCAGCCGGGGAACGATGGCGCGGGACGGTAGCAGATCCCGGCGACTGCGAGGCGCCGCCCGGATTCCGTCGACGGACTGTCGGAGAAATTTACAGAGACGCGAGCAGATCGGCGATCCGCCAGCGGCAAGTGACTGATCTGAAAATATAAATTCGCACTGGCACCAATTTTGCTTGCCATATTCTCGAACGGTTCGGCAAATGCCACGGTCCAGGAATCGAGTCGCTGGCCGGGGCGGGGCGGGGCCGGCAAGGACGCCTATCAAGTCCTGATGTTCCTGAAGGGCGCTATTGCGGCAGGAACAACAGAAAAATCTGCAAGTCTGGCTCGTTAGAAAATTACGAAGGGGTGAAGCATGAATTTCTCGTTCAATCTGCGCAGGACGATCTCGGCCGCTGTGCTGAGCGGGGCCGCGCTGTGCGTCGCCGCGCCGGCCTCGGCCGCCGTCATCTACAACACCGGCGATGCGGATACGGCCACGGTGGCACTCGGGATCAACGACCAGGGGCACCTGAACGCTGCGCCGAACATCACGACCAACGCGGACGCGACCGGACTCGCGTTCAAGTTCGCCGACGGCACCTGGCGGGATGCCACGGCCCCCGGCTGCCTCTGTGAAGGCTGGGGTGTGTCGGTCAACAACGCGGTTTCCGGGTACGCGAACGTCGACACGGACGGCGGCGTCACCAACCTGAGCGTCGTCGGGGCGCCGGCCGCCACTCCGTCGAGCTTCACGACCACCGTCGAGATGACGAGCCTGCCGGGTCTGACGGTCCGGCATGCGTACTCACCAGCGGACAACGCGCCAGGTGCGCTCTTCAAGGTCGTGGTCACGATCCGCAACGAGACCAACGAGGCGGTGAACGACGTCAAGTACGTCCGCGTCATGGACTGGGACGTGCCGCCGACAGAGTTCAGCGAGTACGTGACGATCAGGGGAACAGCCACGACGACGCTGCTCGAGCGCTCGCACAATGATGGGTTCGAGACCGCGAATCCGCTCGTCGACGGCGCGCCGATTACGGCTGCGACGCTGAATGCGGACTTCACGGACCTCGGGCCGCTCGACCACGGCGCCTACTTCCGCTTCAACTTCGGCACGATCGAGGCCGGTGCCGAGTACATGTTCACGATCTTCTACGGCGCGACCCCGAGCGAGCGGACCGCGTTGCTCGCCATCGCCGCCGAGAGCATCGAGTTGTTCTCCCTCGGGCAGAGCAGCACCGATCGCGGTGCGGCCGACGGCACGCCGGCGACTTACATCTTCGGCTTCGCTGGGGTGGGTGGCACGCCCGTCGTCCCGACTCCGGAGCCGGGTTCGCTGGCGCTGCTGGGCCTGGGCCTGATGGGCATCGGCGCCGCGCGCCGTCGCCGGAGCTGACTGCAGGGGGCGGCGAGTCCACGGGGCCGATTGTGACCCCGGTTCTCGACCTTCCCGGCGTCTGACGCTAGGCTCCCCCACTTCGGTGGGGGAGCCTTTTTTTTTGCCCACCCGCTCGCGCTCTTCAGGGGTAACGCATGAGTCTTCGGATTGCCGGATCCGCCGTGGGAATTGCCTTGACCGTGGCGACGTGCCTGTTCGCGACGTTGGGTCGAGCGCTCCCGATCGACCCGACCACCCTGCCCGTTACGGCCCTGCCGAAGGCCGGTCCCTCGGTCGCCGAGTCGAGTTACGTGGCGGGACTGAAGGCTTTGACGGAGAACCGGCTCGATGACGCCGACCGGTCGTTTCGCGGCTGCCTCGAGGTCGCACCGAAAGCGGCGGCCTGCATGCTCGGCGTGGCCACGGTGGCAAGCCAGCGCGGCAACGCGCAGGCGAGCGGCCTGTGGATCGAGCGGGCCGCAGCCGTCGAGCCAGACAACGCTCATGCGCAGGCATCGCTCGGCCGCTGGCGGGCGGTCAACGGCCAGATGGCGCAAGCCGTGACGGCGCTGGAGGCGGCCATCCGGCTCGATCCGAAGGCCGTGCGCCCGCGCGTTGACCTTGGCGACATCTACCTTGCCTCCGGACGCGACGTCGAGCGCGCCATCAAGCTCTACCGCGAAGCCATCGCGGTGGACGAGAAACACGCCGGCGCCCACTACGCGCTCGGGGTCGCGCTCACACGCAAGGGCGACGCCGCCGGGGCCCGCGCGGAGTTCGAGCGCGCCGCGGCCCTGTCGCCCGGCAACCCGTTGCCCGCGCTCGGTCTCGCCGAGCTGTTCGCCGCCGCGGGTGACCTCAAGCAGGCCGAGCAGTACGCTCGGGAGGCCGTAAAGGCCCAGCCGGGGCTGCTGCAGGGACGCCTCGTCCTCGCGCAGGTCCTCGAGGCCGGCGGCCGCTACGACGAGGCGATGCGGCAGTACCGCGAGATCGCGTCAGCCCACCCGAAGGTGGCCGCGCCGCACTTTCACGTCGGCGCCCTGCTGCACCGCCGGGGCGATCTCGCCGGGGCCGCCGCCGAGTACGGCAAGGCGCTCAAGATCGATCCCGAGTTTGCGCCAGCCCTGAACAATCTCGCGGCCGTCGAGCTGACGCACAACAAGGCGCCGGCGAAGGCCGAAGCCCTGGCGCGCCGCGCCGTGGCCGTCGCCCCGAACAACGCCGCGTACCGGGACACGCTCGCCGAGATACTCGTAGCGCGCGGCGAACTCCCGAAGGCGTTGGCCGAGCAACAGCAGGCGGTGCAACTCGAGCCAGGCAACCCGATGTACCTCGCGCACGCCGGCACGCTGCAGGCACGGCTCGGACAGAAAGACGAGGCCGTCGCCTCGCTGAGCCGCGCACTCAAGATGTCGGATTCGTTCCCGGGAGCCGCCGAGGCACGGAAGCTTCTCGACAGCCTGCGCCGCTGAGCAGTCGGGGCGCCTGCTCCGGACCGGCCGCCCAGGCGACCTGGCGCTCACTCAACCCGCAGGCGGGCCCTCGGCACGAACGGCCGGCGGCCCCGTGGGGCGCACCCGGAGTTCGTGCACGCGCATGCCGAGCACGTACAGCGTGCCGAAGTAGAGCCCCCCGCCGCCGACCACCAGCAGCGCCATCCATTGCGTGCGCGCCAATGCCCCCATCTCGATCCAGCGCTGCGTGTCGCCGGCGACCCACCAGAGGAACGCCACCATGACCGCGTTGCCAGCCAGCACCTGCCCGAGCATGCGGCGCCAGCCGGCGGCGTGGTGCAGCACGCCCTGCCGTCGCAGTCCGCGGTAGAGCATGGTCGAGTTGTACCAGGCGCCGATGCCGGTATTGAGCGCCAGCAGGGCGTGCAGCCCGGGACGGCCGGGGTAGGCGAACGCCAGCGGCAGCACGACGAGCAGGTTGAGCCCCATGCTCACGCCCAGCGAGCGGATGCCGATGCGCACCGGGGTGCGGGTGTCCTGGCGCGCGAAGTACCCGGGCGCCAGGACCTTCACCATGCTGAACGCCAGCAGCGCGGACGCGTAGGCCATGAGCGCCAGCGAGGACATGCGCACGTCGTGCTCGTCGAACTTGCCGTAGTGGAAGATCGTGACCGTGAGCGGCCCCGCGAGCACCACGAGCGCGAGCGTGGCGGGCAACACCACGATGACGACGAGGCGCAGCGCCCAGTCCAGCGTGGCCGAGAATCGCTCCGGCGCCTGCGCGGCGTGCTGCGCGGCGAGGCCCGGCAGGATCACGGTGGCGAGCGCGATGCTGAACACCCCGAGCGGGAATTCCATGAGGCGGTCGGCGTAATAGAGCCACGCGATGCTGCCGGTGGCGAGGAACGAGGCGATCAGCGTGTCGAGCAGCACCGCCACCTGCGAGACCGAGGAGCCGAAGATCGCCGGCAGCATCAGCCGGCCGATCTTGCGCACGCCCTCATCCCCCCAGCGCCAGCGCGGCCGCCGCAACAGCCCCATCTTCACGACGAACGGCACTTGGAACGCCAGCTGGACGATGCCCGCCACGAACACGCCGATCGCGAGCACGATACCGGGCCGGTCGAACGAGGGCGCGATCAGGGCCGCGAACACGATCATGACGAGGTTCATGAGCGTCGAGGTCATCGCCGGCACTGCGAAGCGTCCGTAGCTGTTCAGGACGCCGGCCGCCAGCGCCGCGAGCGAGATGAACAGCAGGTACGGGAAGGTCCAGCGCAGCATCTCGACCGTGAGGTCGAACTTGCCCGCGTCGGCGCGGAATCCGGGCGCGAAGATCAGCACCAGCAGCGGCGCGGCCACGATGCCCACGATCGTGACGACCATGAGGAACCACGCGAGCGTGCCCGCCGCCCCGTCGACGAGCTCGCGCACCTCGTCGTGCGGCCGCTGCACCTTGTACTCGGAGACCACCGGCACGAAAGCCTGCGAGAACGCGCCCTCGGCGAACAGCCGGCGCATGAAATTCGGGATCTTGAAGGCGACCAGGAAGGCGTCCATGAGGACGCCGGCGCCGAACATGCGCGAATAGACCATGTCGCGCAGCAGCCCTGTCACCCGCGAAAGCAGGGTGAAGGCGCCGACGATGCTGGTACTGCGGAAAAAGCCGCCGCTCAAGCGGGCTCCTCGGGGGCGGTCAGGACGCGGGCGGCCGGGGTGCAGGACATGCCGGCGGCACTATAGCGAGGGTTGACCGGCTGCGCATCCTCCGCCACAATGCGCGGCTCATTTTGGAGACCGATTCGTGGCGAACATCAAGTCCGCAGA